>Ga0209223_10005048_pt1 | contig 11784 bp, 12 predicted proteins | sample COG_06_FD_184750 | JGI IMG/M metagenome (GOLD analysis project Ga0209223, IMG submission 184750) | Pelagic Microbial community sample from North Sea - COGITO 998_met_06 (SPAdes) (version 2) | ecosystem: Environmental > Aquatic > Marine > Neritic zone/Coastal water | place: Helgoland, sampling...
CACTCATAACTGAACGATGCTTTAAGAAGATTAAAGACATGCATTCTTTTTTTAACTCAATACTAAATTTTACTTTTCTATACATAAAATGCCCCCAAATTGTGTCTAACTTTTTGGGGGCACTGTACTTGCTGTGTTGGTTTTTTATCTATTTATAAACCCTTCGACAAGCAAAGGGCATTTTTAATTCAAAGCAGAAACACTGCTAAATCTTCTCCAAAGCCTGCTGGATATCGGCAATGATATCATCGATATGCTCTAAACCTAACGAACAACGAACGGTACCATCTAAAATCCCAACTGCTTCTTTATCTTCTTTTGCCAGTTTAGCGTGTGTTGTAGATGCCGGATGCGTTACAATGGTTCTAGTATCTCCTAAATTAGCCGACAACGAACACATTTCTATACTATCAAAAAATGTTTTTCCCCCTTGTACTCCATTCTCAACTTCAAAAGCAACGATGGTTCCTCCTAATTTCATTTGCTTGATGGCAATTTCATATTGGGGATGCGATTTTAGAAAAGGATATTTGACCCATTTCACTTTTGGATGTGCTTCTAAAAACTCGGCTAATTTTAAGGCATTGTCACATTGCTTATCACAACGAACCGACAATGTCTCTAAACTTTTTGACAACACCCACGCATTAAAAGGAGATAATGACGGTCCTGTTAATCTAGAAAACAAATATATCTCACGAATCAACTCTTTAGCACCTACGGTAATTCCTCCTAAAACTCTTCCTTGTCCATCGATTAATTTCGTTGCTGAATGTATCACTAAATCGGCTCCAAATTTGATTGGCTGCTGCAAATATGGAGTTGCAAAACAATTGTCGATAATCAACAATACATTGTGCTTTTTTGCTATTCTACTCAACTCCTCTAAATCCAATACATCTACACCTGGATTGGTAGGTGTTTCTGCATAAATGAACTTTGTGTTGGGTTGAATCAAACTCTCTACACTCTCAACATCATTCACTCCAAAATAAGACGTTTCAATTCCCCATTTCGGGAAATACTTTGTAAACAAACCATGCGTTGCTCCAAAAACAGAACGAGCTGACACGATATGATCTCCTGAACTCAATAAAGCTGCAAAAGTTGAATAAATAGCTGCCATACCCGAAGCAAAAGCAAAACCATCTTCAGCTCCTTCCATTTTACAAATCTTCTCGATAAATTCTGAAGTATTTGGATTGCTATATCTGCTATATAAATCTCTTTCTTTTTCCTCAGCAAAAGAAGCACGCATTTCTTCAGCATCATCAAATACAAACCCCGATGTTAAATACAAAGGTGTTGAATGCTCTTTGTGCTGCGTTCTTTCAGATTGCGTTCTTACCGCTTCCGTTTCAAAATGTCTTTTACTCATTATTTTCTATTTTAATTGTTGAACTGGTTTTATAAAAACTGCAATTCAACAGATCAATATTTTATTTATTCTTTTAAAGTCCTCCCTCAGAAAGTCTTAATATATCACCAAAAACTCCTCTAGCCGTAACATGCGCTCCAGCACCTGCACCTTGAATCACAATAGGTCTTTCTCCATAAGATTCTGTATAAATCTCAAAAATAGAATCAGCTCCTTTGACCTGTCCTAGTGCTGAATCAGCAGAAACAGAAATCAATTTCACTTCCAAACTCCCTTTATCCTGAGACAAATCACCATGTAAATCACCTATATACCTAAGCACATTCCCTGGTTCTTGTTTTTGCTTTATTTCTTGATATACAGGATCAAACTGATCTAAATTATTTAAAAAAGTCTCCGTATCACCTGCTCTTAAATTCTCCGGAATCAAATTATGAATTTGAACATCAGAAAACTCATTTTTCAAATCCAATTCACGAGCCAAAATCAACAATTTTCTTCCTACATCATTTCCATTCAAATCTTCTCTAGGATCTGGTTCTGTAAACCCTTGATCCTTTGCTCCTTGCAACACCATACTAAACTTCTCATCATTTGCTGAAAAATTATTGAACAAATAACTCAAAGTCCCAGAAAAAACTCCTTTAATTCTCGTTATATTTTCACCTGAATGATGCAACATTCGAATTGTATCAATCAAAGGTAAACCTGCACCTACATTGGTTTCATACAAATACGTTTTTTTATTTCGTTTTAATTCTTCTCTTAATCCTTCATAAAAATCATAAGAGATTGTATTTCCAATTTTATTAGAAGAAACCAAATTAAATCCTTTTTGAACCAAAGGAATATAATTCTCTACAAACTGAGCATTGGCGGTATTATCAACAGCTATCAAATTCTCTAAATGATATTCATTTGCAAAGGCTGCAACCTCTTCAACAGTTTTAGCTACTCCTTCATTTTCTAATTCATTTTTCCAATCCGAGGCTATTCCGTTTGCATTTAACACTACTTTTTTAGAGTTTGCAACTGCAAATACATTTAAATCAACTCCACGTCTTTTTAATATTTTCGCTTTACTTTCTAAAATTTGATTTACCAAAGTTCCCCCTACCAAACCAACACCAAATATGGCTATATTTATTTTTTTAGCTACTCCAAAAATCTCGCCGTGAATAACATTGACCGCCTTGTGTAAATTTTTATTCTTTACCACCAAGCAAACATTTCTTCCCGCAACGGTATTATTCATTAACACGGGTTCAATACTATTACGTATCAAGGCACTGTAAGAGCTATTAAAGGATGCCAATGTTTTTCCTAACGTTGAGATAATAGCAACATCTTTTTCAACTCCAATCTTAGTTACATCTTTACTTAAAAAATCAAGATTGAATTCATTTGCCAAAGCCTCTCTAGCTTTTCGTGCTTGAGTCCCATCCACAACAAAACTGATGCCTCTCTCAGAAGAACCTTGTGAAATAATACTCACACTAATATTATCCTTCTGCAAAGCCGTAAATACTCTAGCATCTACACCTACTTTTCCTAAAAGTCCTTTTCCTTCAAGATTGATCAAAGCCATATTTTCTAGAACAGAAATTGCCTTAATTCCATCTTTGGATGCATGGTCATTTGTAATTAATGTTCCTTTATTACTAGCATCAAATGTATTTAATATTCTCAATGGAATTCCTTTTTCTGTCAAAGGAATCATTGCTTTTGCATTTAAAATATATGCTCCAAAGTTTGCTAATTCGTTGGCCTCTTTGAAAGATAGATTTTCTATTTTTTTAGCATTTGGAACCAAGTCTGGATTCGCAGTATAAATACCATCTACATGGGTATAATTTTCCAACTCATCCGCTCCTAAATAACTCGCCAATAAAGCGGCAGAATAATTACTTCCATTTCTACCTAAAGTAGTTGTTTCGTTTTCTGTATTCGAAGCAATAAAACCAGTTACTATTTGAACTTCAGAACTATTGCAATTCTTAAAAAACTCAAGCACATTGTATTTTGAAATATCCTCCAACAACTCAGCTTCTCCAAAAGTGGCATCGGTTTTCAATAACTCTCTAGAATCAACAAAATTAGCCTTTACACCTTTTGAATTCAACAAAGAAACGATCATTTTAGCAGATAATAATTCTCCATATGCCAACACTAAATCCTTAATTTTCGGACTGTAATCACCTAAAAGATTCACCCCTTCAAATATTTTCTCTAGAAAAGAAAACTCCTCGGAAAAATCGGCATTTGGATTTGGCTCTAATTGATATTTTTTAAAATCTTCAAAAGCCTGTTTATAAGCAGTACTTTTTTTAGATTTTTCTAAAAGCTTCTCTAAATCATTTGTCGAGCTTCCCCTAGCTGAAAGTACTACGATATTTTTTTCTTTATTGTTTATTTTGGAAACAATAATTTCTAAAACGCTCGCAAGACCTTGTCCGTTTGCTAAAGATTTACCTCCGAATTTAATTACTTTCATGGCTTATATGTATGTCACTTTAACAAGTGAATTCTTACTTTATTAATTTAAAAAACATCTTTTAACAGATTTTTCAACTGAGCATCCTCAACCAAAAAACCATCATGTCCGTGCAATGATGTTATTTCTTTATAAATACTATCAATTCCCAATTCGTCTAAAATATTTTTTGTTTCAATATTTTCTTGAGGGACAAAAAAGAAATCTGAATCTATTCCTATCTGTATAATTTTCGCTTTGATCAAAGGCGCAACCTCTCTAAAACTTCCTCTATCTCTAACAATATCAAGAGTAGACAACAAGTGGTTCACCATTTTATAAGACTGTAAATGAAATCTATTTTCCAATTGAAATCCATGGTGTAACAACCAACTTTCCACATTAGGAATCCCTAAGTTTTCATTTACCGTTCTATTAAATTTTTCTTTAAAAGAACCCGCTGTTCTATAATACATCATGGCCATCATTCTAGCATCATGAACCGGTTTTTTAGAATTCAACAAAATTTGTTCTTGGACTTTATTATGCGCTAAAATCCAATCAGAAGCTTTCCAATCAGAAGCTACAACAATTAAATTATCAGCCAAAGAAGGAAATAAAACAGACATTTCCCAAGAAATCCCACCTCCTAAAGAACCACCAATCAGCGCATGCAATTTTTCAACTTTTAATTGCAGCAAGGCCAAACCAAATAATTGAGCAACATCTCTCGCTGTAAAATCCTTATAATTCTCGATCAAATTATCTGGCTTTTTATCAAAACCATTTCCAGGGATATTGAATGAAATAATAGTATACTTGTTTGTATCGATTAAATTCCCTTCAGAAATAATTCCTTTCCACCAACCCGAATGAGGACTTGCTACATCGGAATTCCCCGTAAGAGCATGATTTACCAATACGATTGGAGCACTGTGTAATTTCTGACCAAAAACTTCATAAGAAAGCTCTAGCTCATCATACACTACACCCGTCTCGGTAGTAAAGTCGACAATAGAATGATATTTTAAACTACTATTCAAAGTATTTCCTTTTTTTAATTATACGAATCCTCACTAATGAATTTTCAAAAGCGTTTTTTAAGATGTTATAAAAAATTTAGAGGACTTTGCTAAGTCTTTGGTTATCTATCCAAGCATAATGCAAAGGTAGAATTTAGCACCTTCTTTAAAAGATTAAAGGGTTGCTAAGGCTTCACAGGGTCTAATCCCTCTGCCTTTCTTGATAACATTTCAATAAAAATATGAACTACGCTGCAAAAATATGAATTATTTACCAAACTGCAACGTTTCTTTAATAAATCTATACATTATTGTATATTAACAAAATTCAACTAAAATATTTTTCTGATTTATTTTATTAAAATCGTTAAAGACTATATACACCAACAAAGGAAACATCAAAAATATGATAGGATTGGAATGATACGCTCCAGAAATATCAAAATATAGTAATTGAATAAAAGCTTTAGTCAATCCAAAACCAAAACATGTAATTCCAAAAACACTTTTGAATAAACATGGAGGCAAAACATCTATATTAGCAAAAAGGTATAATAAAACTGAAACACTATAATACCCAATAACCCGCATCAATACCTTTCGATTTCTGGCATAATAAAAATAAGGATTATTAGTACTTAATCGGAACTCTATCTGCATCCTTAAAACTACGTGTCAACAAAATGATAAAATCAATCAATACTCAAATACTACAACCTCCTAAAGTTAATAATTGAACTACTCCAAAAGCAGTATGTCCGGTATAGAACTATGGCCACCAAAGACACCTAAAAACCAACACAATACTAAAGAAACAATCCATCTTTTCTCTTGCTCTTGAAGTTCCTTAGATTTTCCATAAACAATTTATTGCCTTACACCACATTTTGGACATATCTCGGCTTTTATATTTATTGGCTCACCGCACTCATGGCAGTATTTTTTATTTTCAGTTTTCACAATTTTATTATACTTTAAATATTTACCAAAAACAGAAGTTTCTGTCCTTGGTAAATATACTATAATTTATGAAATTACAAGGCACCAAATGCTTGCTCTAGATCCGCTTTCAAATCATCAACAGACTCTAAACCAACCGATAAACGAATCAAATCTTGTGAGACTCCTGCTCCTAGCTGTTGCTCTTCACTCAACTGCTGATGCGTAGTACTTGCTGGATGAATAATAAGTGATTTTGTATCTCCTATATTTGCTAATAATGAGAAAATTTTAGTAGCATCGGTTACCTTTTTAGCCGATTCAAAACCTCCTTTTACTCCAAAAGTTACCAATCCACTTTGTCCGTTAGGCAAATATTTCTTAGCCAAATCATTGTATTTATTAGAGGTTAATCCAGGGTAATTTACCCAAGCAACTTCATCTCTAGACTCTAACCATGTAGCCAGTTCCAAAGCGTTTTCACTATGTTGCTTTATTCTTACAGGCAATGTTTCTAAACCTTGAATAATTTGAAACGCATTAAAAGGACTCAAAGCTCCTCCAAAATCGCGTAATCCTTCTAAGATCAATTTAAAAGTAAAAGCAGCAGCTCCTAAAGCTTCGCTATACACCAACCCATGATACCCCGCAGAAGGCTCTGTAAACTCAGGGAATTTACCATTGGTCCAATCAAAAGTACCGGCATCAATAATAGTCCCACCAAGAGAATTTCCTTGACCTCCTATATACTTTGTCAATGAATGTATCACTAGGTTTGCACCGTGCTTGATAGGATTTAACAATCCAGGTGTCGCTACCGTGTTATCAACAATAAAAGGAACACCGGCTGCCTTAGAATGCTCGGAGATCGCTTCTAAATCCAATACATCTAATTTTGGATTTCCTAACGACTCTACAAAAAATGCTCTCGTGTTATCCTTCACAGCATCTTTAAAACTATCCGGATTTGAAGCATCTACAAAAGTTGTTGTAATTCCCAATCGAGGTAAGGTTACGTTTAACAAAGTAAATGTACCACCGTACAAACTACTCGAAGCAACAATATGATCTCCGGCTCTTAACAAAGTCATCAAACCTGTTGCAATGGCAGAAGTTCCTGAAGCAAATACTACAGCCCCAATACCACCTTCAATAGCTGCCAATCGATCTTGTAAAATCTGATTGGTTGGATTGTTAAGACGTGTATAAATAAAACCTAGTTCTCCTAAAGAGAATAAGTTGGCAGCATGTTCCGTATCATTAAAGACATAAGAGGATGATTGATAAATAGGAACCGCTCTTGTCCCTTGAGTTTGTGCTGTGTCATGTCCTGCATGCAGCGCATTTGTCGCAAATTTGTGTGTACTCATTTTAATGATTTTTAGTAGTTTGAATTTATATCTAGTATAAAAAAACCTCTATAGAAAATCTATAGAGGCCTCGAATTTATGCAATATTTTAGTTTTACACAATAGCATCCTCTACATATAGAAACCCGTACATCATTTTAAAACACATATTTATTGTATAAATCATTTTCATGTTTTTTTGCTTAAACAAATGTAGAAACTTTTATTTAAAACGCAAATATTCATTTCTTTTTATGTAATTTTGCACTATTAAAGGTAAAAGAGGAAAGATTTGACTGATTGCCACCTCGTTAAAAAAGTGCTAAAGCAGGATTCTCAATCTATTTCTTTAGCGGCGCTGGTAATTATTAAAGTTTTTCTCGATTCATAGAAAAATTTAAAAATAATGGCATATTTATTTACATCCGAATCTGTTTCGGAAGGACACCCAGACAAAGTTGCTGATCAAATTTCAGATGCTTTAATTGATAACTTTATGGCTTTTGATCCAGATTCTAAAGTAGCTTGTGAAACTATGGTTACTACTGGACAGGTATTTTTGGCTGGTGAAGTAAAATCTAAGACCTACTTAGATGTTCAAAAAATTGCTAGACAAACGATCAATAAAATAGGATATACAAAAGGAGAATACCAATTTGATGGAAATTCTTGTGGTGTATTATCTGCGATTCATGAACAATCTGATGATATCAACCGTGGTATCGACAGAGAGGTTAAAGAAGAACAAGGAGCTGGTGATCAAGGAATGATGTTTGGTTATGCTACCAATGAAACTGACAACTACATGCCTTTGGCTTTGGAGTTATCTCATAGGTTGTTAATTGAATTAGCGGAATTAAGAAGAGAAGGAAACGAAATTCCTTACTTACGACCAGATGCTAAAAGTCAAGTTACAATTCAATACTCTGACGAAAACAAACCAGAAAGAATTGAAGCTATTGTGGTTTCAACACAGCATGATGATTTTGATGCAGATGAGGAAAAAATGTTGGCTAAAATCAAGTCTGATATTATCAATATTTTAGTTCCTAGAGTACTTTCTAAATTAAAACCTGAAATCCAGGCATTATTTGGAGATGATATCAAATACCACATCAACCCTACAGGTAAATTTGTAATTGGTGGTCCTCATGGAGATACTGGTTTGACAGGAAGAAAAATCATTGTAGATACTTATGGAGGAAAAGGAGCGCACGGTGGTGGTGCTTTTTCTGGAAAAGATCCAAGTAAGGTAGATAGATCTGCAGCTTATGCAACAAGACATATTGCTAAAAATCTTGTAGCGGCAGGAGTTGCTGACGAAATTTTAGTTCAAGTTTCTTACGCTATTGGTGTCGTAGAACCGATGGGAATCTTTGTTGAAACGTACGGAACTTCTAAAGTTTCTTTATCTGATGGTGAAATAGCAGCTAAATTGAGTACTATATTTGACATGAGACCAATTGCTATTGAAGAGAGATTAAAATTAAGAAATCCTATATATTTAGAAACTGCAGCTTATGGTCATATGGGAAGAACTCCTGAAGTTAAGACAGTAAGATATGAATCTCCAAACGGAGAGGTAGTTGAAAAAGAAATTGAGACTTTCACTTGGGAAAAACTTGATTATACTGATAAAGTAAAAGAAGCTTTCGGATTATAATTCTCGAAATTTTCATTTCATAAAGAGCGCCTTTACATTGATTTGTAAAGGCGTTTTTTTACAATCTAATTCTATATATTACTCTTTATACAAGTACAGTAATATTTCTTTTAACTGCGGCTTCCATATATTCAAAGAATGATCTCCTCCTTCAACATGTACTACTTTTAATTCATATCCTTTATTTTCTAAAATTTTAATCATGGGAAGGTCTTGTTTTTCGGTATCCTTTCCAGTACCGTAGCTTAGATATATGTTTATGTCTTTTGTAGGAGTGTGCTTGTAGTTTTTGTAGATTTCAGAACAAGGATGAAAAGCTGGAGACTGCATGGCAACATTTTTAAAAAGGTTTGATTCTATTCCTATATAAGCTAGCTGCCAACCCTCCAAAGGAAACCCCTAAAATTGTTCTTTCTTCTCTATTGTGACTAATTGGATATTTTTTTTCGATTGTGGGTATTAACTCTTGTGTAAAAAAATCTATAAATTTGGGATTGCATAAAAATAGCTCTTGTCGAATGTTTTTCCAGTTTTGATTGCCGTCTATTGGTTCTAAGAAAACAGCTGCCATGGGAGATTATTCTAGTCTCTATTAAACTATCCAATAGGCTTGGTAGCTTCCTTTTTTTTATGTAAGTGTAGCCGTCATTTATTTATATAATAGGAAGTTAATGAGTGATTTTCTTTAGTGGAGGTAAATATATTTTATAGATTAGTTTTTTATTTAAAATCTCACTTTTTATTATTTTCCCGATAGAAAGGCTTCCTTTTAATGTTTGTTGAATGTAAGTTGAATTATTGTAGCGTTTTACATAGTGGAAAGCTCTTTTTTTATAGGCCTCTATTTTCTTTGAAGGAATTTTAATTGGAAAATCAATAATTTCTTGTGACAGTGCTACGACATCTTGATAACGGTTCGTTTTAAATACAGGTTCAACAAATCCATTCGGGGCTCGTAGCGGTGAGGTTCCGTTCCAATATTCAATTTGTAAATTTCTTCAATTCTTTTGTAGTTTCCATTTTGCATTAGGTAGCCAGCCAAAGTTTTTCCTATTTTGGGAGCAGTGGTGATGTTAAAACCCTTATTTAAATAGAAGATTCCCTCTTCTTTATAACCTGATCTGTAGAGTTTTTTCCCAAAACGAGCATCTGAAAACCCATGGTTTTCCATGGAATTCGCAAAGAAAATAAGTTTCTCTTTGTTGCAAATAGTTTTTTATCCAGGGAGCCAACCAACATATGCATTTTCAATAATCAGATTTGTAATAATCTTTTGCTCTCCATTATTGTTTTCAAATACTATGTTTTCTAATTGTAAAGTAATTTGATAATAAGTTTGAAATTGAGTTATTTCAACATTTGTTGCTAATATTTTTACATTACCGGAAATGGCATTCCAAAATTCTAATTTATTAGCAATCTCTATACGAGAATCATTGGTAAAATATCCATTAACATCAATGTCCCATTTAGAAATCTCAATATTTATGTCATTATTAGGTAATGAAAACGTTGTATATTTTGAGTTTAAGTTTAAATTTTCTCTCCCAGATCCATTAATAGTTAATGCGGTTTTTAAATTTTCTGAATTAAGTAATTTTGATACAAAAAAGTCACTAGAACTTTCAATTTCTCCAGTAAAGTTTAATTCTTCTATTTGTTGATTTGAGTCATCGTCATTATTACAGCTTGCAAATACTCCTAATGTTAGGACTAGTAAAAGATTTAAAATTCTAATTTTCATAATTTTTATTTTTAAAATTTATATTCTAATGATGTTAAAACTATGAGCTGCGTTCAAGGTTGTAACGCAACAAACGTTGCTTTTTTTTAGATGAGTCTAAGCTACAAAATTTAGCTCAGATTCCATTATTTCTTTAGGTGTTTTAAAACCAATAATTTTTCTGGGTCTATTGTTCAGTTTTTCTTGAATTTCTACTATCCTTTTTTTGTCAATTATATTAAAATCGGTTCCTTTAGGAAGGTTTCTTCTAATGAGTCCATTTGTATTTTCATTGGTTCCTCTTTCCCAGGATGAATAAGGGTGAGCAAAGTATATTTTCATACCCGTTTTTTTAGTTATAATTTCATGTCTAGCCATTTCAATTCCGTTATCATAAGTCATAGATTTCTTAAATATAGGGTTTAGTTGATTCAATTTTAGAGAGAACATTTTGGCCACTTCGTTCGCGTTTTTACCTTCTAATTTAATAATTATTGTATATCTAGATTTACGTTCTACGATTGTTCCTAGAGCCGATTTATGTCCTTTTCCGATGATTAAATCACCTTCCCAATGTCCGATTTCCTCTCTTAGGTCAATATGCTTTGGTCTCTTTTCTATGCTGACTTGGTTGATGATTTCACTTCCGGTTCCACGTCTCTTTTTAGCTGGCCTACGTCTTGTTTTTTTTACGGACAAGTAGTTTGATTAGTTTTTTATTTAACCTTGCTTGAGGTCTTGTATAAATGAACCTGTAAATAGATTCATGAGAAATCGACATGATAGGGTCATTTGGGAAGTCATCTTTCAATCTACCCGAAATTTGTTCAGGAGTCCACTCAGATAAAAGTCCTTTATAAACATAAATTCTAAGTCTTTTATGTATTGATATTTTATCAGTATTTCTTTTGTTTAAATATTCGTCTTTAGCATGCCAATGAGCAAGTTCAGAGGAGTATTTAATTTTATCAGATACACCAAATTTATTAATCTCTCTGGTGATTGTAGAACGAGCTCTTTTAAGAGTTTTAGCGATGTAAGCTTTAGACTTATTTTCATTCAAAAGAGTCTCAATTTGGATTCTTTCTTTGAGTGTAATTTGGTATACCCACAAAAAATGTTACAATTTTAGGCAGCTCGTTTATTTTTAGGATTTTTTAATTTTGTCTCCATTTCTAAAGGAGTTAAATAATTTAAATATTGATGTATTCTTTTGTTATTATACCACTGTATATAT
>Ga0209223_10005049_pt1 | contig 11783 bp, 11 predicted proteins | sample COG_06_FD_184750 | JGI IMG/M metagenome (GOLD analysis project Ga0209223, IMG submission 184750) | Pelagic Microbial community sample from North Sea - COGITO 998_met_06 (SPAdes) (version 2) | ecosystem: Environmental > Aquatic > Marine > Neritic zone/Coastal water | place: Helgoland, sampling...
CCATCCGCGAAAACATTTTAAAGGAAGAGGCAAGCCGAGCCTAAAGTAAACCAGTCAGAACGCGAGGGGCGAGATTTTTTCGGATTGCCCTGACCGCGTCACGCCCCCCGGCAGACACAGATCCAGACCGGTCTCGCCTAACGAACCCCTTACCAAGATCCTCAATACCCCAAAGCGTTGAGGGGCCGAGCCGGCGCCCAGCAGCGCCATCATCCATGCGCGTTACAAAGACAAAGCGTTGCGCAATGAACGATTGACCCCAAGAATTTTATGCAGCGGCACATGCTGCAGCCACCTTCAGGCCCAACGACAAAGATAGTCCTGATTTTATAGCGCAATGCGCCAAAGACATGATTAGACGCGACGCCAGAGGAATTTCTGATATACTGCGCTGGCACGTGCCGGGGTGGCGGAACTGGTAGACGCGCCGGATTCAAAATCCGGTTCCTTTACGGGAGTGCCGGTTCGATTCCGGCCCTCGGTACCACGTGCTTAAAAACACTGAGTTTATAGCCTATAAATATAGTGTTTTGGTGTGCATCTGCACCAATTCCTGACAAGATTCCTGACAAATTTAGTGGCTCGAGCCAAAAACATAGGCGGGGGGCCTCAACCTCTGTTGCAACATCAGTAGTTACCAGCCAGACACAAAAGAAGCAAATTTTAAAAAAGGGACTACTGCTACTGTTTAAACTCTTTAAAACTCTGAGGCCATGAGTGTAACGGACGTTAACTAACAAAAAACGAGCCAAACAATTAGTGACGCCAGCTAACTTAGAGTTACAGGGCAGAGAATATCTGTGCAGATAGTAGCTGCACCTAGTAGATACACCAGAACGTGGTTTTGAGAAACACAGCTAGGGGGTTATCCTTGAGGAAGTAAAGGGGGATGAGTCGTTGAGTAGACTAATTTTGATACTGACATCTATTCTGGCGATTCAGGGTTGTGTGGGTGCTGCCACCTCAGTTGTAAAACAAGCCAATTTTGCTAAACAGATAACAAAGCATAGCGAGACTGAACTAGGTTTGACGCAAAGTCAGTTGGTTAGCGTCTACGGGAAACCAGCGCGGATATTCAGAAATGCCGCATCTAATGTGTCTCTTCTCTATTACTGCGATTATGGATTCACCGACGAGCAGCACTATGGGTATTTTGTCCATGATGACTTCGGCTACTTCGATGGTTTTATTTATTCAGAGGATGACTTGAACAGTTATCCAGAAAATTCCAAGGGCGTTTGGGTGGATGAGAACGCCAACTCTGAGTTTAATTGTCACCATGACGTTCGGCTAGACTGGAGCTTCACACCAACCCCACCCAGAGCACAACAGGGCTGGACAAGGACTGAATACAACATAGACCGACTAAGAGTGGTTACCCTTGTCCAAAAAAACGGCCAATGCACTAAGGCTGCTCCTATTAGAATCATTCTTGAAGGCCAAATTAGTCCTGACAGTAGTTTTGCCATTGACAGGCTATTGGACAGAATGGCTACCTGCTCCGATGCTCAGGATCAAAAAGGGGTCATGACTATCAGTATGAAGTCTGGCGGCGGCTTGCTCAAAGATGGATACGCACTAGGTAAAACTTTGCGGAAAAATCAAGTCAAAGCTGTGATAGAAGACGGCGCTATATGTGCCTCAAGTTGCGCTGTTGCTTTCCTTGGTGCGTCTCAGCGAGTTGTTGAGGATCAAGGCCAAGTGATGTTTCATGCGCCCTATTTCAGCGGAAAGAATGAGTACGGCCAGCGTGATATAAATTGCGACGTTGGTGACGATGCACTGGACGACTTACTCAGTTACTACAAGAGCATGACTGGTGCAGAAACTGGAGAAAGACTCTTTGAAAGAACAATGTGGTACTGCAGCGCTGAGGATGGCTGGGTTGTTACTGGTGGGGCAGCAGCAGAGCTGTACGGCATCGCCACAGAAAAATAAGGCTTAAGAACTAAAAAAGGGAGGGCTGCTACTGGCTGAACACCCTAAAACTCAGGGTTTAAAGGTTTTTATTGCAAAAAAATCTATACAAATCAATAGTATAATGAGGGCTACAGCCTCCTGATTAAGCTCTCACTCTACGACGTTTAGCTCTGTTCCCCGTAGGTAATTTCTCTTTCAATGCCTGTCTTTGGGTCAGGCCATTTAATGGCGTATTCACGATTCTTTAGTTTTATACCCTTAACTCTTTCCAGATAAATAGTTATCAATCTTCCTATCTGTTTATTTGAAGCCTTGTCGGCAATGAAATTTGGTTTCTCGGCCTCTTTGGAGATCAAGTCATCTATGAACTCCGTTTCCCAGCTCGTAAGCTTGCTCGCTTCGTGATTCACTATTTGGACTATTTCACCCCAGTCCTCTATGCCCGACAGTGCTTCATTCATCTTTTTCGTACGCCTGACTGACCCTATTAAGCCGAAAAGTAGCTCAACGAATATAGACAGCACGAAATAGCCACCAAGTACGCCAACAAAAAGGGCGTACAGAGGATCCATCCATAGAAGTGTTAACAAAAAACCTAGTATCGCTCCTAGAAAACGATATCTAAGTAGAGGCTTATCAGACGTATCTTTCTTTGCCACCGACAGCTCCTATTTTTATTTCAGCATGAGTCAGTGGCACAAAAGAAACCAGCAATGTGAGTAGTAGTCGGGTCATCTCTTTATCTAAATTGTTTTAATTTTGATAAACATAAGACGATACTCAGCAAGAGTCTAGCGAATGAGGTTCTAATGCAAATTGAAGTCGGCAATGAGTACAAAAGAAGCCAGCTACACGATGCTTTTGGTGGCAATAGACAGGGTGGAATCGCCAGTTGTGTCAAAGCAGACATCGTTTTCTTATTCACGGGTGAGACAGGTGAACAATACGGCTACTCAGATGGCTGGGACGGCGACTACTTCATTTATACAGGTGAGGGTCAAACTGGAGACATGGTATTTGCCAGAGGTAACTCAGCAGTTCGTGACCATGAACAAAATGGCAAAAGATTGATATTGATGCAGACGACTCAACCGACTTTTGTAAAGGTGGTCGGTGAGTTTGCTTGTGTGGACTACGAGTTCTTTGAAGCTCCAGACAAAGACAATATGAGCCGCAGAGCTATTAGGTTTGTTCTAGAGACTGTTGATAAGAGTGACGTAAGGGCACCTGAGACAGCAGGGTCACGCTCCAAGAGGCGCTACAAACTACCGACCAAGACTGAACGCAAAGGTCTTGTGACCTCTAGAGTTGGTCAAGGTGAATACCGGCAAGCGCTTTTGGATAAGTTTGAAGGAAAGTGTGCAGTAACTCAGCTTGGTATTGAAGAAGTTTTAATTGCCTCCCATATTGTTCCTTGGAGGGACTCTAACGACCACGAAAGACTAGACTCAGAAAACGGTATTTTACTGTCGCCAAACTACGACGCACTATTTGATAAGCACTTAATCAGCTTTGAAGATTCTGGAGAAATCATTATTTCTCCCATGATTAAACCTAATCAACTGAGCCTATTGGGTATATCAAAAGAAGCTAAAATATCAGTTACTGAGTTGATGAAACCCTACTTGGCTAGACACAGGGAGAAGTTACGCTAACTTTAGCAACCATGCCGAAGAGGTTATCAGCTTTAGTTACCGCTGCTAATAAAGTGGAAAAAGCGTCAGAGCTTTTGTTGCGCGTAGTGTCCCTTGAATAAAATTGTTACATTAAGAGAAACAACTAGAGTAACGGAGACGTAATGCGAAGTTTTTCTCAATGTGTCCTGCTTTTATATGTAGTCCTTTTAACCGGCTGTGCGTCAACTGGTGCCGGAGACAGCAGAAGTGCCATAAGTCGTTCGCAAGATATTCAAAGTGGGATGAGTTACGAAGCTGTGCTGGCGGTATTTAAAGGTTTAAAAACTCGTAGAACTTTCCGCGGCGAAGCAATGGCATAACAAGCATGTTCCACCGTTTTCCCCAAAATAAGAGACGAATATGTAACGGTTTGGTTTCTAGAAGACAGAGTCTCTGGCTTAACCTCACGAACTAGACCATCTGGTTTTGGTGGTTGTACAGATGGGATGCGCGAAGTTGACTGGGGACAGGCTCCAGCCGACATAAGAATCAAGATTGATTGATACGCAACCACTACAATCTCTATCGTAAATGCGGAGAAAACTTATAAAGGAGAAACTGATGCCCAAGGCCATTGCTATTTTGTCAGTTTTAATCTTACTTGGTTGTGCCTCAAGCAAACCCTACAACTATAGAGACTATAAACCTGGAGCAGGAAGCTCATCAGGAGGATATTTTGATCGACGAATCAAAGAAAACTTCTACGAGGTCTCGTTCAAAGGAAGCAAAAAAACACCAAAGCTTAGAGCATACGAGTACTCCATATTAAGAGGCTTAGAGATAGGCAAGCAATTGGGCTTCGCGTACATGCTAATAGAGTCTGAGAAGGACTCAAGCCGAACGAAGACCACCACAGGCACCGTTGCAGATAATAAAGTAAGCGTATACGGAACCGTCTATGGAAGTAGGGAGAAAACGTATAAAAAGACAATTGCTGGCGCGACACTGAGGGTTCGCTTTTTCGATCAAAAGCCTAAGGGTCGCTATCTTGAAGATAAACTGTTTCCAATATTCTCTAGTGTCGTTGAGCTTCGCCATAAGTACGGCTTGGATAATTAGACTCACGTCATTGCTGATGCTCAGCTAAAACTCATCCCTCGTAACTCTTTTTGAGACACCCATTGCCCTTTGGTAACCAAGCACATTCTTAAGCAGGATGTCCCTGCCGGTTTGGCTCTTAAGCCTAATTGAGGACTTAATATTGACCTTTCCACTAAAATAAGCTAATCTCAGATACGTCTTTTGACGCGCTGAGGGGGTTTTTAGGTCTTACTCTAACCATTCCTATACTTCCCACTTAAAACGCCTCAGAAGGCTTCCACGGGCCTCTCAGAGCCTATTTTACGGCCTATCCACCTTCACTCTGGCCCTTGCACCACCACCACTGGCAGCCACACGACTCCAAGCCTCCAACATTGTTCCTATTGCCCATTCCTCATGCTTTTGCTGCACTGCTACTGCGTCATGAACTGGCAAGACAACAATCCCTTTGTCCACGCCTTGAAGCATGACGTCCCTGAGAATGGCTCCCTCAAGATTCTGTGCGTGGATGCCCCAGTCGTCGAACAAAATTAACTTTGAATACCGCTGCTTCACAGCTTGCTCTAGGGCAACAAAGTTCTCAGAACCTAGAGCCTTTTTGTTCCAACTTGACTGAGCCGCCCGCTTGCTTGCTGCTCCTAATGCAGTCGTGATAAACGACTTCACAAGGTCTCTATCATCGATACCTGCTATTGCCATGATGTCTTCGTAAGGATTGTCACCTGCGTCCTCATCGTGCAGAACAGCCATCGCAAGCCGGAGATGGTTGGCGCTGAAGTCCACCTCACAGATAGTTTCATCGTTGATGAGCGTGTTAATCCTAATCTTGTGCCGCTTGTCAGGCAGTTGCTGGTAGCGAGTGTACAAGCGCCCACCGTGGAAAACTGTGAGCTTGTATTTCAACCTGACAGGTCCCTTGCAAGACCACTGCTGCCCCTCAAGGAACTCGTTGATACGGCGCATATCTGCTTTGTCAGGATGGTTCTTGGGTAACCTGCTGACGGCTTTTGCCCAGTTGTTGTCGTCTACAGGGTCTCTTTTTGCATCTGGTTCAAACTGCAAATAGTCACCGTCGAAATCTTCAAGTGTGTGAAGGTAGAAGTCGAGCAGCTGTCTGGCAAAAGAAGGCACTGGGTAAAGCCTGGTCTTCATTGGGTTGGACTCGTACTTACCCCCTTTTTTTGAGGTCACAAGCCCAGAGCCTTTTAAGTATTCGACAATGTGTTTGGTCGGTCCGTATTTGAGTCCATATTTTTTTAGATATTTATTGGAAGAGTATTCGTTTGTTTTTAGCGTCACTAGCAGCCAGTGGTGGGTCATGACGCAGCCAGAGAAACACAATAAGAAGTAGGCCCAGTGACGCTTAAGCTCTGCGGCTGCTGTTTTATTTCTACCTCCTACTGTCTGACTGTAGTGATACTCCAATAATTCTGTGTAGCCATCTACTGGGGCCTGAAGCTTCAGCGGCCTTAGAAAGCTGTGGTTGTCTCGAATGTCTGCTGGCGTGCCTCTTTCAGCCAGGTCATTAGCCAAAGCAGTGAGTTGTTCTTCAAGAGGTGTACGTAAGTTGGTCATAGGCTGAAAGCATTGTAATTACTGGTGTTGAGGGACGTGTCGTATCCATATACCCGTGGCCCCCCCTCTGGCAGCAACATTAGGGTCACTGATGCAGAGCTAAAGGGAAGCAGAAGCAGTACTACTACTGTTTACCACCACTCTTTCCTGCTTCAGAACACAGAGGGAGTCCACTTCTGAAGTGCCATTGTGTCAGACCAAGGTGGTACTACTCCTGCCACCTCAATCGTATTCTTTTGCGGTCAACAGACGCTTATCCCAGCTGAACCACGTTATCGATCTTGCTTATATCTTGTGTGAATCTGCTAAAAATTTCTTTTTGGTCATCGTACAACTGCTTTAGAAGCTCAGGGTCGTCGGTATAACCCTGAGCGTCATACACGCGTTCCATCACGGTATTGTTTCTGTCCCCATGCTCCCACCCAGCTATGGCGTGCTTGTTATCCTCAGAGATACGCGCACGTCTACTCAGGCGTAACCAAGTGTGTCTAAAGGCGTGAGTTTTGATTGCTGGCTCATTCCCTAGCAGCGACCTGAGACGCTTGTTAAGCGCGGCATTGGGCGACTTGAGGTTGACGCTGTTCATCCACTTGATCGTCTTAGGTAGCCACTCTTTAATCACTTCAAGCCCAATAACTATTGGTACAACACGTGGCCTAGCTTCAGTCTTGGCAATGCCTACATCACCGCCACGGAAGATGATGTGAGGATACTTAGCGTCCAGATACAAGTCTCTGTCTGGCCTAAGTCGGCTTATCTCAATACCGCTGATGCCAGCGTGTGCAGCCACAAGCAGAGCAGTCCATTTAGCATCTGCTTTCGTGAAACACGTGCGGAAGAAGAGTCTCAACTCATCATCGCTTAAGTTTTTACCACGGACTGGTCGCGTTTCTTTAGGTATCTGGAAGTTGTTGCTTCTGCCCTCAAGGCTCAGACGATTACCCCAGTCAATGCGAGGGACATAGCGTATGGCAGCAATAAACTCACCTAATTCACGCTTTAGGGACTGAGCTTTGATATTAGGATTATCGTGCCGTTTACCCGTGATGAAGTTCTGGATACGCATCTGAACATCATCTTTCGTTTCATTGCTGATAATAAAATCACCAGTTAGCTTAATGACCCTGTTAAACCGCTGCTGCTTGTCCTTACCAGCGCCTTGAGTAATGTCGATATTATTGTCTTTGACATAACGCTCCCATGCTTCACGCATCGTTTGTCTGCTGGTTATTTGTGGCAGTTCTTGAACAGCAGCCCAAGCAGCACCAAGTGCTTCTTCTCTAAAGGTGAGCTTACGTCTCTTTGAGTCGTCGATGATGTTGTCTATCTCTGGTATCGCGTCTTCGGCTAACTCAGGTCTGCTTAACTCCACCTCGCCACGCTCTGCGGCAGCATAGAACTGCTCACTCGTATCGTATTGACGCTCCGTGGGCACATGCGCGAACTGACCAGCTTTAAGCTTTCGCTGCCGTAGTATCTCATCGACAGCAAGCCGTAGCTCAGACTCTGTAAAAGCTTCAGGGTCGCTATTGCTGGCTGTCTTTACTCTGAGGTCGTAAGCGCGAGTAGCTTCCTCCATTGCCCTATGAAGCTCTGGGTCGCTGCACTGGTTGTTTAACCCAAGCTCACGGCTGAACTGCTTAGGATGATTAGGGAAGGTCTTAAGCAGCTTAGTAGGGTAGTCTCTGACATAGCGATAGTCACCATTAGCACGTTCACTTAGGTATCTCATTTTACGCTTCATAACCGCAGTTCCTGACAACATTTCTGACAATTGCAGCCAATCTTACATAAAATATCAATATAAAGCAACAACTTATGGTAATAGTTCGATTCCGGCCCTCGGTACCAATTGCATATTTCCAGAAATAACATTCCCCACTATTTCGGACGCTTTCCTAACAAATTCAACGGTTTACCCAACCCTTCGTTAGTAGCCATCCACCAAATGATTTGAATTCCCACTATTAAATTGGATGTGATTGGCCACAAATTGGTCACGCGATTGGACACGGAGCGTTTATGGCAGGGAGTTTCACTCGACTGGAAAGCGGAAACTGGAGAGCACGGGTTTTTGTTGTAGATACACATGAAATGATACAGTAGCTCGCAGGTGCCATAACCTTGCCCTGAGTGGTGTTTGCTGAGAGGGCAGCTTAGAATGCTTTAAGTGGTACTAACTTAGCGGAAAGGTCACAGGAATCGGCGATGTTCAGAAAATCAATCACGTACTTCTTTTGGCTTAGCGTAGCGGTCTCGCTTACAAACTCGTTCACCCTTAAAAATGACATTATCGGCGAAGTTCTTTTTATCCTAATACCTGTACTTCTCGCCGCTGACTTGGGTTTGAAGTTCCTTTGGAAGCAAAAACCTCGAGAAGCTGAAACAGGCGGAGACGGAAATAGCGAAAAAGAAAAGCTTTTTGCAGAAGTTCCTGTTGAACAGAGACCCAACTTTAAAGAGTGGTCAGTACAACACCATGGAAGAACGATTAGAGTCATGAATTGGTACTCATTGCGGCCGCTGGTTGGTGCGGCTCATCTGTTTATCAATGGTGTGGAGGTAGATAGCTCCCGCGCTATGAGACACTCACCGAAAAAGCCGTTATTGGTCTCGGGAAATGTAAAGGTGTTTTTCTCAGGCGCCCTCAGTGTGAAGGCGTCAATCGTTGACGGTGAGGAGCTGATCTATCAAGACGACCTTTCACTTGCCGACAAGATAGTGAATAAGCTTTTTTACTTTAGCTGATGCTCTCAAAGCGTAAAAACAAGGTTCAGGCCGCAAGCACTAGAAAACAGACACCTGCGAAAATCAAGGATACCGCTTTTGAGGTGTTATCTGCGAATGGGAAGAAGTAATTAACAAGCAACTCTAGCTGCTGCTCCTGCTCCTGAGCCTCTGTCATGCGTTCACCAAGTCGTTGCGGTGTGCGTTCTTGTCCTCAAGATGAAGTTGCTTTAGCACCAATCTACCTTATTTGTGTTACTAGTCGGCGTACTAAGTAGGTCTTAAAGAGCCCACAAATTTTTCAAAAGGACACCTTTCTCACATAAGAGTAAATACTTATGAGAAGACAAAGTCCATCTGTTAGCGGCTCTACTTTTCCGTCACCATCTATATCTAACGCAGCAGCACCAGCGGCCCCTGCGGACGATGGTATTGCTTGTATTCCAAAAGCAATTAGCAGCGTGAGTAGTAGTTTGGTCATCTCTTTATCTAATTCGTTTTAATTTTGATAAACATAAGACGATACTCAGCAAGAGTCTAGTCAATGAGGTTCCTATGCAAATTGAAGTCGGTAAGGAATATAAAAGAAGCCAGCTACATGATGCTTTCGGCGGCAACAGACAGGGAGGAATAGCCAGTTGTGCCAAAGCAGACATCGTCTTCCTGTTCACGGGTGAAACAGGTGAACAATACGGCTATTCAGATGGCTGGGACGGCGACTACTTCATGTATACAGGTGAGGGACAAACTGGAGACATGGTATTCGCCAGAGGCAACGCTGCAGTTCGCGACCATGAGCAAAACGGCAAGCGATTGATATTGATGCAGACAACTCAACCTACTTTTGTACAGGTTGTTGGCGAGTTTGCTTGCGTGGACTATGAGTACTTTGAGGCTCCAGACAAAGACAACTTTGGCCGCAGAGCTATTAGGTTTGTTCTTGAAAAATCAGTGGGAAGTAGCTCTGTGACATCGCAGACTACTAGCCCGCTACCTAGCTCACACCATAAAAAACCAACCAAGACTGAGCGTAAAGGTCTAGTGACCTCAAGAGTTGGACAAGGCTGGTACAGACGGGAGCTGCTACATAAGTTTGGTCACAAGTGTGCTGTAACTGAGTCTAGTCTTGAGGAGATTCTAATTGCTTCTCACATCGTTCCATAGAGAGACTCTAGTGATGATGAAAAATTAGACCCAAATAACGGCATTTTGTTGACTCCAAACTACGACGCGCTATTTGATAAACACTTTATTAGTTTCGACGATTCAGGAAACATCATCATTTCTTCGGTCTTAAGTAGCAGCCATGTGAGTTCTTTAGGTATCTCAACAGCTGCTCAAATTGAGGTTAGTGAGTTGATGAAACCTTACTTGGCTAGACACAGAAAGAAGTTGCGCTGACTGCATCGCCTACTCCAAAGTAGTCATTAGTTTTAACTACTTCTTGGCAAGCCCCTAGTATCGTAGATACCTGATAGCGTTACAATTCACTCAAACAGAAGGTATTTAATATGAGTGGTATACGCTATCCAGAAGAGTTCAAGATCGAGGCAGTAAAGCAGGTTACGGACCGGGGTTACAACATCGGCGAGGTCGCCAAGCGACTCGGGGTGACACCCAAGAGCATGCATGACTGGATCAAGAAATACGGTGATACCGGTTCCCAGCATCAAACAATCACCGGCCAACAAGATGAGCTGCGACAGCTCAAGGCTCAGCTTCGACGAGTCACGGAGGAGCGGGATATATTAAAGGAAGCCGCAGTGTATTTCGCAAGCGAGTCAAAGAAAAATACACGTTCATAAAGGCAAGACTCAAGCAATATCCAGTGGCGGCCATGTGTCGAGTGCTGGAAATTCATCCCAGCGGATTCTATGCCTGGCTCAAACAACCCGAGAGCAAGCGGGCCATTGAGGATAAGCGTCTGCTCGGGCAGATCAAACAGTTTTGGATAGAGAGCGGATTTTCTTATGGCTATCGAAACATCACGTTGGATATGAAAGACCACGGGGAGTCTTGCGGCAAGAATCGCGTGCACCGCATTATGCGAGAAGCCGACATCCGTTCCCAGCGGGGCTATAAGCGACACCGTGGTTTCAAAGGTGGGGGTCTGAGCCATGTTGCACCCAACATCTTGGATCGTGAGTTTGAAGCCGTCGAGCCAAATCGATCGTGGGTCACCGATTTTACTTATGTTCGAACCCACGAGGGTTGGTTGTACCTGACAATCGTGCTGGATCTATTCTCACGGCAAGTAGTGGGCTGGAGCATGAAGAGTAATCCCAGGGCAGATCTGGTCATTGATGCACTTCTGATGGCGCTGTGGCGGCGAAAGCCAGAAGGTAGAGTGCTCATTCATTCAGATCAGGGAGTGCAATATACCTGTGCCGACTGGCGTAAGTTCGTCAGTGATAATAATCTTGATCTGAGTATGAGTCGCCGAGGTAACTGCCATGACAACGCTGTTGCTGAAAGCTTCTTCTCATTGCTGAAAACGGAGCGCATTAAACGCAAGATCTACAAAACAAGGAGTGAGGCCAAGGCTGAGATATTCAACTACATTGAGTTGTTCTACAACCCAAGCCGTCGACACGGCAATAATGATGGGGTGTCGCCGATAGAGTTCGAAAAACAGTACTATCAGAAGCTATCAAGTCTCTAGGAAACTAGGGGCTTGCCACTGCCTAATTCCAGCGTCCAATCCTTTAGCGTTTCGATTGTGTCCATCCTAAGCACCCTTTGCTCTTCAACTCCCCTTAAGATATCGGAATCAAAAAGACTATTTCAGGACGTTATACGGTATTTTGCGCGCTCAAAGATGGGCCAAATAGAGGGCGGAATTAT
>Ga0209223_10005053_pt1 | contig 11777 bp, 7 predicted proteins | sample COG_06_FD_184750 | JGI IMG/M metagenome (GOLD analysis project Ga0209223, IMG submission 184750) | Pelagic Microbial community sample from North Sea - COGITO 998_met_06 (SPAdes) (version 2) | ecosystem: Environmental > Aquatic > Marine > Neritic zone/Coastal water | place: Helgoland, sampling...
AAATAGCTGTCCTCGACTCCTTTCATTGTCGCTGTTATCCACCTATCCTCATGTTTTATCATGGTAATTTCTTCAATTACCTCGGTTATGGCATTTACGCCGTCTATTTTCAAAATGTCTTCTTTCGAAATTTCATGAAAATCAAACGTTTTTCCTTCAGCTTTAGTAATTCGAATATCTGCATCAAATGAACTGTATAGTTTTTCAACTAGTTCCTCGATACCATTGAAACCACTTAACACTATTACCATAGCGCAAGTACTAATGAAAATACCAAAAACAGATATTCCAGATATTATATTGATAATGTTTTTCGATTTTTTCGAAAACAAATACCGCTTGGCTATGTAAAAAGGGACTTTCAAATAGTAGTAGATTGCTGCAGCAAAAATATGATATTAATCGAAGCACTTTTATACAACTTCATACTTTTTGCCGGGGAACTGTTTTATAACCCCTTTAAACTCTAAAAGAAGCAATTGAGTTGATACAATACTCATAGGAAGATTTGCTTTAACAGCTATTTCATCAATGCTGATATTTGTCTCATTAAGAATCGTTGCCAGTATCTTTTCCCCCAGTGGATCTAAGTCGATAAAAATTTGTTTTTGGACAGCTTTTGGGGTTTTAACTTTTATATCCCAACCAAGGAGATAAGTAATGTCGTTAACAGATTGTAAGAGGTGAGCTTTATTAATTTTTATTAAATGATTACACCCTTCTGACTGCTTGTTTCCAATCCTTCCAGGTATAGCAAATACATCACGGTTATAATTGTTGGCAATATTAGCTGTTATCATCGAGCCACCTCGGATTGCAGATTCTATAACAATCGTAGCGTCACTCAATCCAGCAACAATTCTATTTCTCTTCGGAAAATTTTCCCTGTCAGGTGGAGTTCCTTTTCTGTTTTCCGTAAGAATACCGCCCTCCTCCATCATTTTATTTGCAATCGAAGCATGTTCTCTTGGGTAAATTCTGTCAAGTCCATGTGCCAAGACTCCAATAGTTGGAAGGCTATTGTTAAGGGAGGCGTTGTGTGCTTGAACATCGATGCCGTATGCAAGGCCACTTATTGTTAACGCATTGTGAGTAGAAAGTTCTTTGACTATAGAATTACAAATTTCTTTTCCGTACGAAGTCGCTGCTCTTGTTCCAACGATTGATAGTACTTTCGAGTTGTTTAACACTCCATTTCCTTTATAATACAATATTATTGGAGCATCAGAACATTGCTTTAATCGTCTAGGGTAGTTGTCATTAGATACACTCAGAACTTGAATGTTATTTCTTTCACAATATGCAATTTCTTTCTCGGCATCCATAAATAGCGCTTTATCGCTTTTTGCAGAAATCAGCTGCGGACCAACTGTTTTTAAACTATGTAGTATCTTATTCGGTTGGCTAAAGATTTCTTTAGCTGACCCAAAATGATCTAATAATTGTCTGGCAATAGTAACTCCTATACCTTCTAATTCTAACAAGGCGATTTGATATTGTATTTCTTCGTAATCCATAAGATTTCACAAATGAATAATAGCAGAACGTAATTTATTCACGTTGTAAAAAATGAAAACAGTTAATAGGTTTTGGATACTAGTAAAAAAGCGCTATATTTGCACCTCAATAACACTAAAAGATTAAGAGGGGACGACAGTCCCCTCTTTTTATACCATGATTGAACGAAAAAGAATAATAGAGTTAGCACAAGAACGAATAGACGAATTAGACAAAGGTCTGTATATCGTTGAAGCAACCGTGTCATCTTCAAATGCAATAAATGTAGAAATTGATTGTATGGAAGGTGGGGTTGCAATTATTGATTGCATGTCTGTTAGTCGAAACATTGAGCATAACCAAGACGAAGACGCACAGTTTGAGCTTTTGGTTTCGTCTCCAGGCTTAGATAAACCGTTTAAAGTTCAGCAACAATATATTAAGAATATTGAAAAGGACGTAACGGTTATTTTTAAAGAGCATGGTTCTATAACGGGTACGTTAAAAGAAGTTGATGACAACAAAATTGTAGTTGAAACATCTTCGAAAGAAAGGTTAGAAGGAAAAAAGAAAAAGGTGGTAGTAGTTAAACAAAACGAAATACCTTTTAGTGATATAAAAGAAACAAGAGTAGTAATTTCATTCAAATAAAAACAAAATGGATGCATTAAATTTAATAGAGTCTTTTTCAGAGTTTAAAGACATGAAGAATATCGATCGTGTAACAATGATGCGTATTGTGGAAGATGTTTTTAGAGCAACACTGAAAAAGAAATACGGGACAGATGACCATGTCGATGTTATTATAAATCCTGATAAGGGAGATTTAGAAATTTGGTTAAACCGAGAAATCGTTTTAGATGGCGAGGTAGAAGATCCAAATACACAAATCTCGCATGCAAGCGCCGTTAAGATTGAGCCAGATTTTGAAGTTGGCGAAGAAGTTTCCGAAGAGATTAAAATGGTAGATTTTGGAAGAAGAAATATTTTAGCGCTTCGTCAAAACCTTGTCGCGCGAATAATGGAGATGGAAAAAGATAATGTTTACAAAATCTACAAAGATAGAATAGGAGACATTATTACAGGAGAGGTTTATCAAATATGGAAAAGAGAAATTCTTGTTTTGGATGATGATGGTAACGAATTAATTTTACCAAAATTAGAGCAAATTCCGTCGGATTATTTCAAAAAAGGTGATTCAATTAGAGCCGTTGTTTCTAGGGTAGAATTGAAGAACAATTCGCCTATAATTATTTTATCCAGAACCGATACAGCTTTCTTAGAAAGGTTGTTTGAATTAGAAGTTCCTGAAGTGTTTGATGGACTAATTACCATTAAAAGAATAGTTCGTGAACCGGGAGAAAGAGCAAAAGTAGCTGTTGAATCTTATGATGATAGAATTGACCCAGTTGGAGCCTGTGTGGGGATGAAAGGATCTCGTATTCATGGAATTGTTCGTGAGTTGAAAAATGAAAATATTGACGTCATCAATTGGACAGAAAATATGCAACTACTTATACAAAGAGCTTTAAGCCCAGCGAAAGTAGTGTCAATGGAACTGATTGAAGAGGATGAAAGAAAACAAGCGAACGTCTATCTAAGACCTGACCAAGTTTCTTTAGCAATTGGCAAAGGAGGACATAATATTAAGTTAGCATCGAAATTAGCAGGATACGAAATTGATGTTTACCGTGAAGGAGCAGAAGATATTGATGATGTTGATTTAGATGAGTTTACAGATGAAATTGATGATTGGATTTTGAATGAACTGAAGAGCATAGGATGCGATTCGGCAAAATCTGTACTAGATATTTCAAAAGAAGATTTGGTAAAAAGAACGGATTTAGAAGAAGAAACAGTAGATGAAATTATGAAGATTCTAAGTTCAGAATTTGACTAGAGATAAGCACTTCGTTGAGAGTAATTAAAAACGAGGTGTAAATATCTAATTGAAGAGGTTGAATACAAGTAAAAGATAATGATTAAACTTGTAAAAGTAATAGATTACTTAAAATGGCAGGAGTAAAACGACTAAGTAAAGTAGCAAGAGAGCTAAATGTAGGAATTTCAACAATAGTTGATTTTCTTGCTGTACAAGGCAATGAAATTGATGGAAGTCCAAATACAAAAATAGACGAAAGTGTATTTGAAATATTGTTGGCGGAATTTGACAGTGCACGATCGGAAAAGCTGAAGGTGGATAAAACCCGAAAAGTGAATGAAGAGAAAATAGCTGCAGCTAATAGTGAAGAGGAAAATAAAGCTCCAGATACTGGAACCTCTCCTAAGACAGAAGAAAAGAAACCCGAAGTACTTATAAAAGCTAAGCCTGCTAAATTGTCGGGTCCTTCGGTTGTTGGGAAAGTTACATTAGAGGAGCCAAAAAAAACCGCCAAGAAAATTGAAGAAACACCGAAACCAAAAGAAGCGAAAGTTGAGGTTTTGGAGAAGGCGGAGAAACAAGATAAAGAGGTTATAGAAACCTCTAAGGAAAAAGACACTCCAGAAACAGAGGAGCCAAAATCAGTGGAAACAATTAAAGCAGGGGTAAAAAAGCTGTCTGGCCCAGTTGTATTGGGTAAAATTGATTTGCCTGCAGAGAAAAAGAAGGCTCCGCCTGAACCTAATCACGATAAGCGCAAGAGAAAACGTATAAAGAAGGTTGTAAATGTTGAGAAAGCGGGTAAAAAAGCAACGCAAGAACATACTAAGTCAAGGGGTAAAACTGTCAAAAAAGCGGAGCCTTCTCCAGATGAGATTAAAAAACAAATTCAAGAGACTCTTAGTCGTTTAAGTAATAAAGGTAAAAGTAAGGGGTCTAAATTCCGTAAGGAGAAAAGAGATGCGCAAAGTGCAAAGCGAGAGGAGGAGGAATTTATAGCAGAAATGGATTCACGCGTGTTGCAACTTACAGAATTTGTAACTGTTTCTGAATTAGCTGTGATGGTTGATAAGTCTCCAACTGAAATTATTGGAACATTGATGTCAGTTGGAATTTTTGCATCAATAAACCAAAGGTTGGATGCGGAAACTCTTACTATGGTAGCCGAAGAATATGGCTTTGAAGTAACATTTGTTAGTGCTGAGGTTTCAGAATCTATTGTTGAAGAAGAAGATTCTCCAGAATCGCTTGAAACAAGACCACCAATTGTTACCGTAATGGGGCACGTTGATCATGGTAAAACTTCATTGTTAGATTATATCAGAAACTCTGAAGTAACTGAGGGTGAGGCTGGTGGAATTACGCAACATATTGGCGCATACAGTGTTCATCATAATGACAAACTTATTTCATTTTTAGATACACCCGGTCACGAGGCCTTTACTGCAATGCGAGCACGTGGTGCTCAAGTGACAGATGTTGCAATAATCATAATTGCTGCGGATGATGACGTAATGCCTCAGACTAAAGAGGCGATAAATCACGCTCAAGCTGCTGGGGTTCCTATGGTATTTGCTATTAATAAGGTGGATAAAGATGGAGCTAACCCTGATAGAGTAAAAGAGCAACTTTCTGCGATGAATATCCTTGTTGAAGATTGGGGAGGGAAGTTCCAGTGCCAGGAAATTTCTGCAAAGAAAGGAACAGGAATCGAGGAGTTATTAGAAAAAGTGTTGCTCGAAGCAGAAATGCTTGAGTTAAAAGCCAATCCAAATAAAAATGCAGTTGGTACTGTGATTGAAGCAACGTTAGATAAAGGAAGGGGCTACGTAACAACTTTAATTGTCGAGTCTGGAACATTAAAAGTAGGAGATGTTATATTAGCTGGTACGCAGTATGGAAGAATTAAGATAATGCATGATGAGCACGGTGTGGAAGTAGCAGAAGCAGGCCCTTCAAAGCCCGTGTCTATGCTGGGAATGAACGGTGCTTCAGCGGCAGGGGATAGATTTAACATTTTTGCGGATGAAAAAGAAGCAAAGCAGATATCTACTAAACGTCAACAATTACAAAGAGAGCAAGGGTTAAGAACAACCAAGCATATTACCCTTGATGAGATAGGAAGAAGACTTGCTTTGGGAGATTTCCAAGAATTAAACATTATTGTTAAAGGTGATGTTGATGGATCAATTGAAGCGTTATCGGATTCGTTGCAAAAACTTTCTGAGGAATCGATACAAGTAAATATTATTCATAAAGCGGTTGGTCAGATTTCTGAATCAGACGTTTTATTAGCATCTGCTTCGGATGCGATTATTGTTGGGTTCCAAGTGAGACCTTCGATGAGTGCTCGTAAGCTTGCGGAGCAAGAAGAAATTGATATTCGCTTATACTCTGTAATTTATAAGGCAATTGATGAAGTTAGAGAAGCGATGGAAGGGATGCTTTCTCCTGAGGTGAAAGAAGAAATTCTTGGATATGCTGAAATTAGAGAGACATTTAAAATTACTAAAGTTGGTACGATTGCTGGTTGTTATGTAACTGAAGGGAAGATTGTTAGAAATAATAAGATTAGAGTTATAAGAGACGGTGTTGTGATTTATTCCGGAGAATTAGGTCAGCTAAAACGATTTAAGGATGACGCAAAAGAAGTTGCTAAAGGGTACGAATGTGGATTGAACGTAGATAAGTTTAATGATATTGCAGTAGGTGATCAGATTGAATCTTACGAGGAAGTTGAGGTTGCTAGATCATTAAAGAAAAAATAGTATTACTTGTTATCTTTGGTTTTCTCTATTGGCTTTAAAGACGGCAAACCTAGCTTCTTTTTGATGACGAGTGCATCTGGAAAACTACCTCTAATTTTATTTTTAAACTTATACGCACTGTTTTTATCATAGAACCTTCCTGCAAACAAATATGTATTGGGTTGGTCATATTCTTCATCTAGTGAGATACCTGGATTGTTTCGAATAAACAAGTATCTTGAATCGCGGATAATAGATTTTTGTTGACTTACTTCAATTTGAACTGTATATCCATTTATAAAGGGTTTCTTGCCTATTTTGTTGGTTAAGGAATCAATATTTGGATCTTGAGATATGACAACACTACCCAGTTTTCCATTGTAGTTGAGTTCTCTTTTTATCGTATCGAGTTGTTGCGTATCCAAACTTTTTGAGGATTTTTTATAGGTTCTCCAGTCAGTGTCTTGCGCAAAAATAACTGAAGAGCTTAAACCGATAAGTAAACAAACTATTTTGGCTTTGAAAATGTTCATAATGATGAATTTGTTTGCTACAAAATTAAACCAATTAAGTAGACATTCCTTATGTAATGATGTAAAAATTATGCCATAGTTAACCATTTTAGCTCCAATAACTGCATGTTCCTAAATTAGATAGAAGTTTATTGTATCTCTGTAACTTTCTTTATCGAACATCCTTCCTTATTTAGAATGGTTATAAATTAAGAACCTGCTTGACACTTTCGTGACAAAAGCTTAGGTAAAAAAACTCCATGTGTTACTTTTGTATGTGTTAAAAAAGCTTAAAAAAGCTAATTTAAATGGAAAACAAAATGAAATTTCATTGGACAAACAGGCTAGGATTAGTCACTTTTTTTACTGTTTTAATCTTGTTGGTTTCAATGCCGGCAAAGGGTCAAGATGGTAAAGCATTATTTAAAGCAAACTGCGCTTCTTGCCATAAAGCACTGAAAAATTCAACTGGACCGATGCTTCAGGGAGCAAAGGCTAGATGGGCTGAAGCAGGCGAAGCGGATAATATTTATAAATGGGTTAAAGATCCGGTAGGCCTAGCCAATAGCGGTACTTCCCCTTATGCTGTTCAGATATCTGAATACAGTCCGACAGCTATGACCGCTCAAGGTCATTTGACCAATGAAGAGATTGATGCAATTTTAGATTATACTGACAGTGTTACGCCTGTTGTGAAAAAAGCAGGTGTTTCTGCTGCAGAGCAGGATGAAGTAGTGGAAGATACTTCTCTGATATGGATTATTGTTCTTATAGTTGTACTGGGTGTAGTTGTTTTTGCGGCAAGAGGTGTTAGAAAACAATTGTCATATGTGGTTGCGGAAAAAGAAGGAGTTGAAATTGATGTAAATAAATCAGTAAAAACAAAACTGGGAGAATGGATACTTAGAAACTGGAAATTAACTACAATCATGTTCTTAGTTGCTGCCGTTACCGGTGGCGCTGATTTAATGAAGAGAGGTTTTGAAGTTGGTGTTTACGCAGATTATAAGCCGTCTCAGCCAATTAATTATTCTCACAAGCTGCATGCAGGAGAAATGGGAATTGACTGTAAGTATTGTCATAGCTCAGCTGAGAAATCTAAACATGCAGGGATTCCTTCTGTAAATGTATGCATGAATTGTCACGAAAATATTGTTGAAAGCGACTACAGAGCGGGTAGCACTGCCGAAATAGCTAAAATTCATGAAGCAGCAGGGTATGATTCCGAAACAAAAAAATATACTGGGCAAACTGCTCCGATTGTATGGAATAAGGCACACAACTTACCTGATCATGTTTTCTTTAGCCACGCGCAACATGTTAGTACGAATACAGGCAATATTGATTGTAAGCAGTGTCATGGTAATGTTCCTACCTATGGTTTAGGAAGGGTTTCTACGACAGAAGAGATTAATCAATTGGCAGGTACCGACGGTATTATTCCTTTAACAAAACCTTTGCTTACAATGGGTTGGTGCTTAGAGTGTCATAATGAAAAATCGGTCGACCTAACTAAATCAGAATATTATAAGGAGTTACACAATAGACTTGGGTCTCGTCCTGATTTCTTAAGGAAAATATCAGAAGATGACAAGGTTACAGTTCGAGAGTTAGGTGGATGGGAATGTGCTAAATGTCACTACTAAGAATAATTTGAATTGAATCACAAAAACATGAGCATGAAGAAAACATACTGGAAAGGGCTTGATGAGAAAGATCAATCACCGGAGTTTGTGCAAAATAGCAATAAAGAATTTCGTGAAGATTTATCTGTTGATGAATTTATTGGTAGTGAAGCAATTGGAGATTTTCAAACCGGAAGAAGAGACTTTTTAAAGTTTTTAGGATTTGGAGTAGCCGCAGCTACCCTAGCTTCATGTGAAACGCCTGTTATCAAATCTATTCCTTATGTGAATAAGCCAGAGGAGATCACTCCTGGCGTTGCTAATTGGTATGCAAGTACTTTTTATGATGGTAATGATTATGGAAATGTATTGGTTAAAGCACGTGAAGGTCGACCAATTTGGGTAAAAGGAAATAAAGATTTTGGTTTAACAAGAGGTGGTATTACTCCTAGAATTGGATCATCTGTTTTAAACTTATACAACAACGATAGATTAAGAGGTCCAGTAAGTGCTGGTTCTTCTGTGTCTTGGACGGATGCTGATGCTGATATAAAAGCTAAGTTGAAAGCGGTAGCTGATAGAGGAGGCAAGGTAAGAATTCTTTCAAATACAATTATAAGTCCTTCTACTAACCTCGTAATAAACGACTTTATTGGTTCGTTGGGTGGTGCAGTTTCCGAAATGGGAGCTCCTGTAGTTTCTGATTCTGTAGATTCTATTGTAACGCCTATTATTTCTGACGTTACAGGGCAGGATGTTGAGTCTGTGTCTGCGAATTATGCAGATGTAAAACATATTCAGTACGATGCAGTTTCTTATTCTGCTATGCGCAAAGCAAATCAAGAATCTTTCGGAAAAGCAGTTATTCCAGCATACGATTTTTCAAGAGCAAAAGCTGTTGTAAGTATCGATGCTGATTTTATGGCAAACTGGTTAATGCATACAAAATACAATGTTGATTACGCAGAAACTAGAAATCCAGAAAAAAGAGCTGATGGAGATCAATGGATGTCTAAACATTTCCATTTTGAATCAGTAATGAGTTTGACAGGCGCAAATGCAGATTCGCGTTGTCCAATTAAGCCATCTGAACAAAGTGCGGTTGCAGCAGCAATTTTGAAGCACATAGGTGGTAAAGACTTAGGAATTGCAGTTTCTGATGAAATTGATGCTTATGCAGCAAACGCTGCGGACAAATTAAAAGAGCATAAAGGAGAGTCTCTTGTGGTTGCAGGAGCAAATGATAAAGGAATTCAAGTAATTGTAAATGCAATTAACAATACTTTAAATAATTACGGAAAGACAATTGATTTAGATAACGAAATATATCTTAAACAAGCTGACGACGCACTAGTTGAAGAATTAGTAAATGATGTAATCGCAGGTGATGTTGGTGCATTATTAATATATGGAGCGAATCCAGTTTATACATTGCCAAACGGTACTGAATTTGGAGAAGCTTTAGCAAATGAGAATATGCTTTCGGTTTCATTCTCAGAATTTGCTGATGAAACGGCTTCAAAATGTACGTATATATGCCCGGATCATAATTACTTAGAGTCTTGGAATGATTATAAGCCTCAAGTTGGTCAATATGCTATTCAACAGCCTGTAATTAGACCTTTGTTTGATTCTCGTCAAACGCAAGAATCATTATTAGTGTGGTCAGGGAATGCTGAAAGAGGGGATAAAGAAAGCAAAACGTATTACAATTATATTCAAGATACTTGGAGAGCATATGGTTTCCCGATGCAATCAGAATATTTAACATTTACTGAATATTGGAATTGGTCAGTTCACAATGGAAGTTCGACAGCTGCTGCCCCAATGCCATCTACTCCTGTTTCATTTACAGATACTGCATCTGAAGTAACTTCTTCATTAAAGAGTTCGGATGCAGCTTGGGAAGTAGTTGCTTACCAAAAAGTTGAAATTGGAGAGGGTCAATATAGTGCAAACCCATGGTTGCAAGAATTGCCAGATGCTATTACTAAAGTATGTTGGGATAACTACGTAACAATGGCTCCAGCAGATTGTTATGATTTATTTAATATCACCGGTTCTGAAAAAGGGAAGTGGGATGGTTTATATATAGAACAAGAAACTCCTGTAAACATGGTAAATGTTGCAGTTGGAGAACAAGTTCTTAAATTACCCGTTTATCCGTTACCTGGTCAAGCTAGAGGAACAGTTGGTGTCGCACTAGGATATGGAAGGGCAGAAAATCAAGAAGCGATTGGTTCAGCTGCATTTCAAATAAAATTAGACCAAACAGGAGATTACGATTTAGATGCTGATGGTAATAAAAAGCCAATCGGAGGAAACGCATATAAGTTCACTTCTTTTGAAAACGATTCGATTAAATATTTTGCAGATGCTGAGGTAGCAGATGCGAACGAAAAGTATTTCTTAGCGTGCACACAAACTCACCATACAATTATGGGGAGAACATCAATTTTAAGAGAAACAAATCTTGAATCTATTATAAGCGGGCATAAAGAGGATTACAATCCAGCTCATGAATTACATGTTCATACCAAAGGTCATGGAGAGCATGTAAAAGCTACTGATATTTCTTTATGGGACGAGCATCCAGTTGAATTTGTTGGTCACCGATGGGGAATGTCTGTTGATTTAACAGCTTGTAACGGTTGTGGTGTTTGTATCGTTGCATGTCACTCAGAAAATAATGTTCCTGTAGTTGGTAAAGATGAAATTAGAAGAGCGAGAGATCTACATTGGTTAAGGATGGATAGGTACTTTTCTTCTATTGACGATGATGCAAGATCAAGATGGGAAAAAAACAAAAGAGAAGAAGGGAACGATTGGTCTTATGCTAATCTAGAAGTTCCGGAAGATAATCCATCAGTAGTGTTTATGCCAATGATGTGTCATCACTGTAATCACGCTCCTTGTGAAACAGTTTGTCCAGTTGCTGCAACAACGCACAGTAATGAAGGATTAAATATGATGGCTTATAACCGTTGTATTGGAACAAGATATTGTGGAAATAACTGCCCATATAAAGTAAGACGTTTCAACTGGTTTAACTATAGAGATTATAGAAAATTTAAGCATGTTAATAATTCTCAAGACGAGATGGCAAGGATGGTGTTAAATCCAGATGTGACAGTTCGTTCAAGAGGTGTTATGGAAAAATGTAGCTTTTGTGTACAACGGATCCAAGAAGGTAAGTTAAATGCCAAAGCTGAGTCTAGAGCTGTAGCGGATGGAGATGTGGTAACAGCTTGTGCTGATGCTTGTCCAAATGGAGCAATTGTTTTTGGAGATTGGAATGATGAAGAGTCATTAGTTCGTTCTAAAACTTCAGCAGATAGAGCTTACCAAGCATTAGAAGAGATTGGTGTTAAACCAAATCTTTGGTATCAAGTGAAAGTTAGAAATATAGAAGAAGCGGCGGAAGTAGCACATGCTGAGGCAGCAACTGAAGAACATAGTTAGAACATTAATAAATTAATTGGAATAAAAACGTAAATAGATGCATAAAGAGTCA
>Ga0209223_10005054_pt1 | contig 11775 bp, 12 predicted proteins | sample COG_06_FD_184750 | JGI IMG/M metagenome (GOLD analysis project Ga0209223, IMG submission 184750) | Pelagic Microbial community sample from North Sea - COGITO 998_met_06 (SPAdes) (version 2) | ecosystem: Environmental > Aquatic > Marine > Neritic zone/Coastal water | place: Helgoland, sampling...
CCGCGAGTAAATGCTTTCTTACCGGCAGCTTTTGGAACGCCGCAGTGCCAATGGCCGCGGCCCTCAAAACCATTGAAATCGCCGAGCGCGACCAGATCGCGATTCAATTAGAGCGCCGCGGTACGCAACTGGTTAAAGGCATGCTTGAACTCGGACTGCGTTACGGACTCCCTCTGCAAGCCTCCGGCCCGGCTGCCATGCCGTATGTACGCGTGGCCGACGATCACTCCTTTCGCAAGCAACAGGCCCTGTGCGCGGCAGCCACCCAAAATGGGCTCTACCTGCACCCACATCACAACTGGTTCCTCTGCGCCGCACATACCCGAGAAGTCATCGACGAAGGTCTGCAGCGCTTTGAACAGGCACTGCAGGATCTGGATTTTTGAAAGACATAGCGAAGCTCTCAACTGTCTCTTTCAATTCAGTGTAGCGCTGAGAGCCTTCATATAAGTCACACATTCAAGTCGGTAAACCTCCAGAGATTGCGCCCCACCCCCTGCAAACGCTGCTCGACAATCAACACCGGCGCCGGCACCCGTTGGTTAAATTTCTCACTGTACCACCCCTGTGGCTGCGGCTCAACCACACCACCGACGATACTTGCCTGAGTCGAGACGATCCCACCGATCGTCTCCATACAAACCCGGATTTTCTCGGTTCGACAACGAACAATCAGTCCATCGGCGGACAATAAATCACCCGATAACACACAATCCGGATGCCAATGCCAGTATGTGGTAAGAGCGTTCCCCCCAAAAGCAATCAATTGATCCTCAACCAGCCACGATTGATCGACCGTGTAGCGGAACCTCCGCTCCCAGTTCCCTGATCGCTGCCCCGAAGGCATATAAAAGGCAGCCCTCCCCGAAACAGTGCATTCCGTATCCCCGATCCGCGCATCGATTTTAGGCGGCCGGGTATATTGTTTCGGCCCTTGTTCACAAGGGCGGTCATTGAGCATCACGCAATTGTGTGCCCGGGCGCCGACAAAATACTCACGCCAGACCCCCGGCTCGTAGGTAAAGCGGCCACAGTCTACCAAAAAATCGGCCTGACCAATTGCCAGATTCACGTGCATAAAATCATCATGCTGATGATCCGTGCCGCATGCTCCGACGTCGAAAAAAGACCAGTGTGCTTTCTCTTTGCCACGAAAAATCGCTTGTCCCGCCCATGGATAAAGACAAGACACTGCACTCTGATCGTGTATGCCTTCGGGCGCTTCCCGGCGGACATATCTGCCCAAGTTCTCCAGGTCGGAATCATTGTTCAACGGCCCATTGCCATCCGGCTTGGTTACTGAATGCAAATAACGCCATAAGCTTTCGACACGCGGCCTCCAAAGTTCAAACGCATCCTCGTCCTCGGCTTTTTTCAGTAAATTCAACAAGGACAGATAATTTTGCGCCACAATCCGGTGGTAATGCACTGACAACTCTTTGTAGACTCCGTCCGGATAAACTTGCCTGCGATAACAACAGTCCATCTGGCTTATAGCATATGCCTTCCAGTCATACAAACCCGACTGCCGTGGCATAGCATAACATAGCGTCAACAATGCCAGCATCTCAGTAATCAAGTGATTCCCTCCCAAGGCATGATGACGCCGTAAATAACGACCATGCTCGATGATAGATTGCTCGAATTTGACCTGTAATTGATCTGGGAAGTTGTCGTCCGCTTGCCACTCAACCAAGACCGGCAACCATGCATATAATAAGCGACGGGCCGCTTCCAAGGGGCGCCATGCCGGCGAAAAACTGAGCATTCGGGGCGCAGGATTCGCGTCAATCCAATCGTGCAATGTCCTGACCATACGGTTTAAATAAACCTCATCGCCGGTTTTTTGATACGCCTGCCAAAGGTCCGGCAACCAAGTCAGGCGATTAAAGAACCAAGCCCACTCAATATCGTTATTCAGACCGCGCCAGGACCAATCAAAGTTCCCGGACGGCAAACGCGGCTGACGCGCAGTCACGCCCTGTAACGTAAACGTATCCTCCAAGGCCTTTTTTGCTGTGTTGAGAAATCGGGCAGGCACAAGATTGATCTCTTAATTGGATAGCCAAGCAACTACCACCCGATCCCCCACAAGCAGCAGGAATGCAAACACAAGCAAACCAATCAAAGGACGGATACAGTGCTGCCGCACATAATGCCGCCAATAACTCGGATTAAAGGTATCAAGGGTCTCGAGTATGTTCGCCAACAACCTCGATGCATACATCACCAGACCAAAAAACATAGTTAAACGAAACACAAACAAAGTATCTAAAGCTTCCATACAGTTAAAAAATAATCGGTTGCCACAAAACGCACAGGTCATCCCATGCATTGCTGCATAGTTCCTGCACACTCTGATTGGACAATGAGGCCAGCATTATCTAATTACGGACGATACCGACTGAATTCACAACTCCCTTTATACTGACGATCCAAGCGCTCCAGCAAGTCCAGAATCGCCTCCCTGCGGGCATCCCCCCTCTTAGAACCCATATCGTGCCCCGCCTGTTCCAAATGCCGCACCCCGGAATCCAATCGCGCCACCCAACCGGCCAAGGCAAACTGATATGCCTCGGGCGACAAGCTCCGCCGCGGCGGATCCCAGGCCTTCTCGACCGTATAACTCCAGTTGCCGGGCACCCCCAGGCGCCAAAATAGCTCGATTTTTGGAAAACGCCCATACGGGAAGGCCTCATTGAACACCTCCTGAGCATCGCAACGGAAGGCAATCTGTGGTTCCTCTTCGGCGACTGGAGCAAACGTAGGATCGAGCAAATCTGCGTTGTTTTGAATCCGCGCCATCGGCACGATGAAATATTTCAACCACGGACGCACCTCCACTGCCGTGCGCAACGAGTCCCATGCCGACTGGCTGAAAAAGCAATTACCATCAAACGGCAGTACCCACTTGCCCAGATTTAATCCATCCTGCAGCGCCGCATTGCGTGCGCCATTGTTGTGCATCACGTAATTGTTCCGCAGCCGATTGACCGCCGTGAGCAACCGGATCTGATGCCGTGGCCGCAACCGCTGAAAGGATCGGCTCTCCAGATAGTCCCGATCACCGCTGGGCAAACAGTCATAGTCCAATGGAATCTGCGCATACGCGGCGCCATCAAACGGGATGTGAACGTAGTCTACACCGTGACGCTCCAAAGTCGCGATGATCCTCCCTTCGGACTCCGGGTCGAACACCCGGTTGACCACAAATTTCTTGGTACAAGCCGCAAAGAAAGGTTCATTCTCAAGGATGAACTTCAGGCTGCGCAAGGACTGCCCCACCTCATGCCGCGGGGGCAGGTCATTGCCAATAATGCGGTACAACACAAAATTATCGTCCCGCTTGGCCAGCGCCGAAGCCGCATACGGTGCGCGCAGCACGTCCTCATCCACCGTGACCCGCTGCATCGCAGCGTGCAGATTGGGCGGGGCAATGCCCAGCAGATCTCTGAGCGCACATACATAGGGATGAAAAAAACTTCTCATAACGACTCGTCTAAATGGATACGATGCGCTGCTAAAAAGGCAACGATGCGCTGCACCCGATGATCCCAGGTATAGTTTTGTTTAAAGCCCTCAAGCGCATTCGCGGCAAGGCGCGCGCCCAATTCGGGCCCGGCTTGCAAACGCCGGATCGCCGCCACGAAAGCTTCTGCCGACGTTGCTTCCACGCGCAGACAATTGACCTCATCGGTTAAAATCGAGTCAAACACCGGCAAGTGCGACGCAATCACCGGTCGCCCGCTGGCCATATATTCGAACAGCTTTAAGGGCGAGGTGTGCGCACCGATATCCGCACCGGAGCGAATGATCACCGACGGCTGATTCGGCAGCATCAGCACATTCATCGACTTCAGCAGTGCGACCACGCGCGTTCCTGCTTGGTAGCCGTGCAGGATCACATTCTCAGGCAATGCACCAAAGCTCAGACAATCGGCTTGCGTCGGCCCAATCAAATGAAACGCCACCTCAGGCATCGCCTGCGCACAGGCCAGCATGACACTCACGCCCTTGCCCTTGAGTGCACTGCCGGCATAGCCCACATGATACGCAAAGCGCTCACGCTCCGGCAGCACTGCCGCCGGCAGGTCCGCAGACGCCGCCGGCGCCGCGCCGCCGGCCACCAGGACTTGTTCCGGCAATAGACCGACAGCCGCCATCACATCCCGCTTGAGGCGCTCGGTCGTCACCACAAGCACCCGCATCTTGCTGGTGCGAAATGCCTTTTTCAAAAATGCGATGCGCAACGGAATCAACGGATCGTGCAGCTCCAGCACCGTCACTCGCTCCGCTTGCACTGCCATGCACGCCATCCGCGTGCTGCGCGTATATACCACCGCCTCATTGGGCAGGCGCCGCAGCATCGCTGCAAAGCGCAGTAAATAAATGTGATGCAGGTCATCCAGTGGCCACCAGGCCAGCGGCTGCGCACCACTAGGCGCGGCGATGCCATACGGCGCAAAATGCGCCGCCGCTAGGTCCGCGTGCTTGGTGCGGTAAATAATCTGCGCATCAGGGCAGCGCCGCGCCCAGGCATCTGCCATGTGAGCGGATTGCACCGAATTTGCCGTTTGGGATGGCAATATGGAGCGCGTTGCATACAGAATACTCATATCATTTAGTCATAGCCGAAGTATTAGGTTACACCCAGCCACGACACTGAAACAATACAAGAATGCACCATACAATCACAATCGGGCGCATTCATATGGACGCCTGATACTCCGGCCCCAATATCCAAAACGGACGCACACCATAATGCGGAAACAAAATGGGCTTCAATGACACGGGCAAAGAAACAGGCTGAGACGGATCCCCCCGCCTTGCATGATAGGCCGCTGCCAAAGGCCCGAAACGATCCGAATCAAATGCCTCAATCTGCTCCATTTCCCAGGGTCGGTCCCTATGAGACAGGAAATATTCAAGGGCACGCTCCAGCGGGCGCTTCACATCCATCGAGAGTTGCCACAGATCCACTCCCAGGGCTTGAGTCAATCCGGTCAGATTCAGCCAGCACTGAAGATTGAATGCAAAGTAATGCTGCGTTTGTGTACGCGAGGCCTCCAAGTGCTGAAACCCCTTCTCGGTAAATTGCTCCCGCAGGCGCTGCTCCAAACCGTTCAACAGAGGGTCGAGGGCATCCTTCGCCCCGAGAAAGGCGGCAATGGAACCCAACTGCAGGTCGTAACAGGTGCCGTGGTTATTCCTCGACGCCGATTCCGCACGTCCCTGTCGGTTGTGAAGCAGCCAATCGCAATACTCCCGCATCCAGCCCTGAAATGCCTGATTCAACGACTTCGTCCATTCTGAATGGCTCTGCAGCAAGCGCACCGCATCGAGAAAAAAATACACATCCTTGAATTCGATCACCCCTGATTTGCTGCCCTGCTTCCTCCCCCGCCCGGGTCGTACTTGAGCACAGTTCAAATGGGGATTCATCCGGGTCTCCGAATTCACAAACCAGGTCGCAACCAGCCGGATGGCATGCTTCGCGTACCGATCGTCAGCCGTCACACTCCAGGCAAGTGCCAGAATGGTGGTATCATCAAACAGGCGCTGCAGGCGCGTCCGGTCATAGCGGTCGCTCTCCGGCTCATACAAACGCGTCCCCGGCACCCGCAGCCCGTCCCGGCGTTTTGCCGGCAACCAGCGCCCAAAATATTTCCTCGGCCAAAAATAAGGTGCAGGATGGTAGTAATCGTGCGGATCCTTGCTAGGCGGCAGTTCGGGTTTATGCACCACCGAATAAGGTCCCCGCTGCATTGCCTCATCTGCAAACAAGCACAACGAACGAATGCCACTTTCAGAAGCAGACGTGATCGCCTTAGGATTATAGTATACTGATTTTTCGCCCGTCATAGCTAAGTGCTGTAGTCTAAATTACTGAGATTTAGACCTAGTTGCGCTGAAGTCTTTTTATAATACGAGACATTAAATGCGAGAACAGGAATCATCTCAGTATATTCCGTCCTGTAAATGACTGGTATGTCTAAAAAAACGCTCCAAGTCTCAGACATCGCGTTAATCCTATATTCAGGAGTTAGAAGTTAGTCTTTGGTTATGAATTGCTTAGGGATCCGTCTATTCAGCGCCTGATCCGCTACAATACTCTTCAAGCGGCGGTTCTCTTCTTCTAAGGCTTACAATCTGAGATATCTATGTTGTCGTATTTGCGACGCCAACGATACAGCGTTTGTTCAGTGATCTCGTATTCGCGATAAGCTGCAGTGATAGACTTCTCTGACTCAGCTTGGCGCAAAATGCGTATGATCGTTTCTAGGGAATGACGTTTCTTTTTCATTTGTATGAATCCTTCCTCGGGGCTCCAGACTAACATTTCAAGTGGTTCAGTTTATGGGGTGCAGCCCATACCCATTTCCAACTATTTTCGAGAAGCGCGGCGGCGTCCCTCATCGAATGAGTTCCTAATATCGCTCATGAGACTTGGTTTCCGTTGGATATTCTGGCTGTAGTATTTTTTCTTATAGAAACGCGAAAGCTCTGCTCCTGCTAAAACAAGTCGGCAATTCATCGACGGGAAGACCGCGGCAATTCTACGTAGTTCCTTACGATTGACTTCACTCACTTTCTCTTGATCCGCAAGATTCAACGTAACAAGCATGGTTCTCTTCTTTCTCGACGTCTCATTGACAACTTTCTCTGTAAGATTAAGTGGCATCCTACGCCGATCTCGACCTTCTGCATTCTTTAGTTTCTTATTTTCAGCCAAATACCTCTGCATAAGCCAGTAGTCCTCCCAAGAAAAAGAAGAATTACTCTTCCCAATCAATGGAGACCCAAATTCAGAAAACCTCACACCTAAATAGATACAGAACTCCTCCAACATTCTATTCATTTGCGATGGAACAAACTCAAAGATCGAGACCCGATCAGCCCCCCTGCTTTCAGCTACATCAGCAAGCGCACGCAAGATATAACCGCACTCGAAGTCTTTTCGGGATAACGAGGAATCCTCCAAGCCCAGAATACGTGTTTTTTTACGTTGGTTACTATAAGACTCCGCGATCTCGTGGACATTTCTCACCGTATACACAAGATGTATCTTTGCTCCAAAAAATTCGTCTTCAATTCGGTCAAAATCAGATGACAGTGCCTCACTGAACAATTCTGTTGAAAATAAAACCGTATGACACCCCAACTCCTTCGCCGAAGAAAGCACATCGGCAATTTTCAACTTAAGTGACGCATTAAACTTCTCATCATTCTTACGTAATTGGTGATAAAGGAGATGATGCGCGCGATTATTAAAATCTCTAGCTAAACAGTTCCTTCGGGAAAATTCCAAAGGAATGTATATGCCACTTCGAATAAACGTATCTCTATTTTGAAATAAGAATGTCTGCAAGCTGGTAGTGGCCGTTTTATATAAACCAGCATGAATAATGATTTTCATTACAAAAAATTGATCCACCGGTCCCCTCACGCAAGCGAAAAATAAAGTGGACTGAGCGGTGCTGGTCACACTGAAGAGGTGCGCCTAGTAACGAAAGTAAAGAACCAGTCCAATCTTACGAGGTTCGCTCACAATTCAGATTTACATTTAAATAGGCGAGCCAACGGAAGGCCTGAATTTATTCGCAAATGTGACCTGTATCACAATACTTTTTATAATAATATAATGCCCGATCCTTGTGGGCACTATTAAAGCTCCGCATCCATAGCTTGCTGTTCAATTTAGAGGCCTCACGAGCAGGAACTCCAGACGCAACAGAAAAACGCGGGAGGTCAGAAATCATCAAACTTTCATAGCCGATAATACTACAAGCACCAATAATACCACCTTTAAAAATCCTTGCGCCCTCTCCGATCCAGACGTGCGGCTCAACATGTAAAAGGCGACTAGATGTCCCGACATCCTTCGTGTTTACATCATAAAATGCGTGGCCTGTATGCGAACGCACCTTCACAGATCTTCCAAACATACAATCATCGCCAATAACACACCCCGGGGGGGATATATTTAATTCTAGTCCATTAGAAGTGCAACCGCTACCAATGAATACTGAGGCGGAATCATTCACAATCATTCGCGCCTTCAACCTAGCGCGCCCAACATCCCCCCCCAGATATACAATAGAATTGTAAGACTTTAACACTAAGTGACAGAACTGAGCGCCGTCTCCATCAATAATCACAATATTCGGACCTACATTTTTCTTCCCTCTCGCTAGAGAAATTTCTATTTTTGGCAAATTCGGACTTTTCGAAAAAACTCGAACATCACCTCCAAATTTTTCAATTTCTTCATACTCACGCATGTTCGTATTAAGATTTTCAATACTACGATACGCATCAACCGATTCCGCTCGCCCCTCAATGTAATTACTCAAATCATCTATATTCATAAAATCTCAATATAACCCATACGCGAGCACGCGGGCACCTTTCGTCATATTACAACTGCTCTAATATATCAGTAATAGCTTTTTTTACGTATTCCGGATTAGTCAAGTCCCTTGGCGTTAAGCCTGAAGTCAAAGGTTCAAAATTCCCAATTGGATCGCCCTGCATGTATTCATCAAATAGATTCTGATTCATACTAGAATAGTCGTCAAACAACTGGCGAGAAAGGTCAGCTCCGAGAAGCGACTTAGCTCCTCGTTGCACACCAACACCTTCGCGAATGTAAGCGTAAATGCTTGAGTTGAATGATTTCAGCATAGGCAATGATATATCCATCTCATTAAGCAACTTACGCACCAGCACCCATTCGTCTGACATCGACGGATTCCCGAATTCAGCGTTTTCTAAAACAAGATGCTTGCCTGTCACCATTCTTATAAAATCAGAGACTAAATTCTCTCGGCTTAAAGAATGATAATTAATAACTTTAACCTCATCAAAATACTTCAGCCAATCGTCTATTTTAGAACGATAATTCAGCCAGGACTTTCTCTCGCGTATAAAACGCTTAATGTTACCAGTATATTTAGTTTGCTCAATGTGCTCACGATACAAGGAGTCAATATAACTAGCTTGCTCCCGGACGGAAATCACTATACAAACTGGCATTCCAGTAGACTTCAAATACTCACTACATTTAGCTATATATTCTACCCCACCCTTCGCACTGGACATTCGATAAAATATCTCAGAGGAGATAATACAGTCATCTTTCGTGTATCTCCCTAACTTCCGAAAAAACTCAGTCAGATTCACATCATCTAAAGCGCCATCGTCCGAATTAATACTTCTTGCTAACGCATGATGGCAATAATTTCTTTCTTTACGAATTATATTGTAATTGGGGTAATAAATTTCCGCACGCGACAATTTCCTCCTATTGTTGCTCAACGTTCTCTGAATCAATGTGGTTGCAGTCTTATGCAATCCGATATGTAGATAAATCTTACCCATTTTCAGCAAACAAGTTATTTATATATTCAAGCCTGTGATTGAGCGAAAAGGTCGGCTTCTTTCTTAAGCATGCATCCTGAAAGCTCGAATAACGTGCCTCATCCATCAAAAACATTTCTAATATTCGCTCACTCATAGCATCAAAGTTACCCTCTTTAACTACAAAACCATTCTTATCGTGGTCAACGATTTCAGGCAAGCCTGAGTGATCACTAACAACCGCAGGCGTCCCGAGCGACAATGCTTCTTGAGCAGACAATGGCATCGTTTCGATATCACGGTTACCTGCTGTGCCACTGTGCTGAATAAGAACACGAGCGCTATCGATTTCATTTCGAACGAATTTACTATCGCGAACCCCCTTGAATTCAACGGCAGATTCAAAACGCATAACCCTGCAAAAGTCCTGAGCGGCAGGTGCCAATGGGCCATCCCCAATACAGACAAGGCGAATCTCAGGTCGCTTTTGCCATGCCAAGTAAAATGAATATAACATTAAAATAGGAAACTTCTTCTCTACGAAGCGCCCTACGAATACAGCCTTGTTCTTGTCTTTCTCAACATTCGAACTTTCAAATTTTGATAGATCGATCCCGACTGGAACAACATGAATATTCGAGCTACCTAATTTTGTTTTCTGCAAAATCAACTTTTTGGCGTAAGAACAAGGGACAACGACCTTAAGCGCTGATTTTAGTTTAGCGACCTCCTCCGCATAGCCTTTGACCCGATGCAAGGAACGCCCAATATCGTAACCATGCGCAAGCACGACATACGGAACTTTCATGCGCTCGAAGACAGTTCTATACTTCACAGCATAATCCATAAACTCGATCAGGCAGCCTTTTACATTATGCCTCTTAAGAAAGATGCTCAGTATAATTACACGCAATTTTACTGGGTATTTCCCTAAGACCAAGATGGGGCGATCACCGTTCCAATCGCAATCGCCGACTACATCATGACAAACGATGACCGTCCTCCCATCGTTTACCCGTTGAACATTCTCTTTGACGAATGTTTCGGAATAATTACCAAAATTTCTTCTGAAAATCGCTAGTTTCATTTAGTTTATCAATTAATGCCACTAAGGGCTCCTGCTGGACACTCAATTTGTAGGTGGAAGATGCGTAAATCATCTTAAAAAGCTCGGGCACATGTTTTTTCAGACGTTGCTTAAAAAGGACCCCAATACCTCTAAAAATTGCAATTTTCTTAGATTTAAAATACACATACATGATAGCGTGAATTCGGTATTTCGTGCCCCTCAATAATCTCAAAAGCAAAAAACTGACCTTAAGCTTATCGCTCCTAGGCATGCGGTGCGCAAGCCATATGATGGAAGCATTAATCTTATCTTTGACTTCCAAGTCTGTTTGAGAATTTGCAAACCTTGACAGTAACTCCATACGGTTAACGCGACCTTTGTAATTGTGGCTGGATCGACTGATCGAGTCTTTTTTTGGCTGGTTCCAGAAATAGTCAATGACTTCCTCAACATCGCCTTTAGCCCCTGCTAGAAGTGCCTCAATATGGAATTTCCAATCCTGCCACCCCACAAGTTCTTCATCCCATCGAATCCCCAAACGCTGTAGGCTCGATTTTCGCCAAATAGGACCACTTGTTTGAAAAGGCGCATTGTGCTGAAAAAAATTATCGATCTGGGACCGATTACTCTTCCGGTTCCATACGATGTAGCGATCAAGAGGTTGATACCTAAACAATAAGCACACGTAAGCCCTGTAATCATCTTCAGGGTTCGAACGCATCGCGTTGACGCGTTCCTCCAAGCAAAATGGCGCCAGAATATCATCGCTATCCAAGAAGACCAAATACTCCCCACGTGCATTATCAAGCCCGACATTGCGGCAGCTACATGCACCGTGCTTCCCTTTTTGACGAAATAGACGAACTCTATCGTTACGAGCCTCAACTGCCTCCAAAAACACTATCACTTCAGATGCAGAACCATCATCAATTATAATTAGTTCAAAGCTCCTAAACGTTTGATTCAGAACCGAATTAATCGCATCCATGGCATGGTCAAGGCGATTCTTGAGGGGCATAACTACGCTAACTAAGGGATTACTAATCATACTAAAACTACTAAAATTAATTAAATACTACAGCCCAACTACAACCCGAGCTCCGAGGGCGATCTGATAAATGATCGTTGATATTTCTTTAGCAAACATAAGTTTTTTAGTATCTGCTGTTGGCAAAACGATGATTTCGTCACTCGGTTCAGGGTCAATGGAGCGCCCCTTCCCTATCGTCACAATCATACCATTCGCTTTAACAAGGATTAACTCTTTTTCGTTTGCATTGCGAGTAAAGCCACCAGCACGATCAATGTAATCCTCAACCTCCTCACCTCGCCTAAACAGTTGCGTA
>Ga0209223_10005061_pt1 | contig 11761 bp, 15 predicted proteins | sample COG_06_FD_184750 | JGI IMG/M metagenome (GOLD analysis project Ga0209223, IMG submission 184750) | Pelagic Microbial community sample from North Sea - COGITO 998_met_06 (SPAdes) (version 2) | ecosystem: Environmental > Aquatic > Marine > Neritic zone/Coastal water | place: Helgoland, sampling...
TCTTTCTTTACAAGTTATACATTTAGGATTTTTAATATCAACCATATCAGCTAAAGCACAAACACTACAGTACAATGCTTTAGTTTCACCAGCGTAATTGAAATTAGGCCCTTTTTCTTTACAAGTTATACATTTAGGATTTTTAATATCAACCATATCAGCTTTTGAATGTTTTAGACAAAAGATACCTTCTTCTTGTCCTTTATAATTATATCTAGCTTGAATACCACAAGTTTGGCATTTATTTTTTGTTGGTTTCCTTGATTCAGAACAGTTGAAGCATGTTTTATGTATTTTTCCGTTATAAAAAAAGACTTCGTTTAATTTTGAGCATTTACATCTCGAGCATCTAGTTTTATCCGTCATTATATTTTTTATATAATGACAGTATTTGTTTAAACCAATTTTATTTTTAAAATTATATAAAAAAAGTATTATCAATGTACCATTCTTTTTGATCGAAATAAACGGTTGTACAATCAAACAATGGTATATACATACATAGCTCTTCGAGCATGTTATATTCATTTATTGCTGTGTAATAAGCTATACTTTTTAAAAGCATAGCTTTTTTGTGAGTTAATAAAAAACTTTCAACATTAATTAATTCAATAATTGTCTGATCTAAATTTTTAATGATAAAAATTTTGTCTAAAACATCTGTTGGGAGTTTTGATAGATTCATTTAAATAATTTTAAATGAATTTTAAATAATTTTTAAATTTTTTATTCAAACATATTTAATAGTATTTCTTCTTTATAATTTTTTAATGCATTTGTAATAATTTTTAATTGTAACCAACTAATGTCATTAATTTTTTCCATAATTGGTGTAAGTTTGTTACATTCAACTAAAGTTTTTTTAGCATCGATTACTTCTTGAATCATTTTTGGTGTAATTTTTATAAACGATTGATTTAGTTCTTTTGGAAAAAATCCATAATACTCGGATATGTGATTTTCAATTGTCATTGGTTTAAAATTTCTTAAAGTTGATATGTCTTTTATAGATTTTCCAGTTTTGAAAAGATTAATTGTTTCTTGTACAGTGTTTGACACCGTTGAATTGTTTTGTTTTAAAGGTGAGTTACTTTTTGGGTTTATTTGTTTACACGAGGGTTTGATAAGTTCTAAAAATTCTGATCCATAATTAAAAACAAAATCTTCTGTAATGCCATCTATCATCAGTAATTCAACAGCGCTTGAAGGTCTCGATTGTTTAATATTTAATAAAACTTTATCGTTAATAAATGTTTTTTCTTGTATATTATATTTATTAGACATATATTTACGTGCTCTGTCGTAAGAATGTGTGTTTTTCATGATGCTTTCGTATATTTTTTCAGGTAATAGTATTTGTAGATTTTGACAATGTTTTTTAATTGTTACTTCATACAATATACCGTATTTTGAGTGAAGTTTGTTGATATAATTTTTTTTACATAATTCATTAATGATAATTCTTATATAATCTTTTAATCCGACATTTTTACACATTTGAAGAGTTTTAACCATACCATAAGAATATTTTTCTAAAATTAAAATTTCTAAAATTTTATTAGCATCAACCGTTGTATCATAATAAATACCTTGTATTTTACCATTACAGTTATCACAAATTTCACATCTTTCTATTATAGGATTTTGTTCTGGTAAAGAACCGTTACTTAAATAATAATTTATCATATGTTGTCTACAAATATTAGGTTCTTGTAAGAAATTTTTGAAAATGTCTAGGTGGTTGTATCTTTTTTGTAATTGATTTTCGGCTCCTTTTTTGATTAAAAAAACAGCTTTACTAAAGTCTTTGTCATCGTAATATAAGCTAGATTTACAAGGTAAACCATCCCTTCCAGCTCTTCCAATTTCTTGATAATACGTTTCTAAATCAGTTGGTATTCCGTAATTAATGACATGTCTAATATCAGATTTGTCAATACCCATTCCGAAAGCTATTGTTGCTGTTACTAGTTTAATATCACCTTCTAGGAAACGTTTATGTACGTTAGATCTATCTTTGTCTGGCATACCAGCGTGGTAAAATAAACATTCAATATCATTATTTTGAAAATCAGTAGCTAATTTTTCACATTCTTTTCTTGTTTGTGTATAAACAATGGTTGGTTCATCTTTTTTTACTATATTTAACGACCAATAGCTCTTGTCGAAAATATTTATAGCTAAATTTGGTCTTTTGCTACCAAGAGAATATTCGGATATTTCTTCAATGTCTAAAATATTATACATATCTTCTAAAACGATAGGTGTTGCGGTAGCTGTAACCAATAATATTGGTGTATCTCTAAAATTTTTTAAAGCATTACCTATTTTTTTATATGATGGACGAAAATCATGCGACCAATTTGATATACAGTGAGCTTCGTCACATGCTATTAGCTGTATTTTATTTTTTAGTTTATATAATTTGTTAGCATGTAAACTAAACCATTCTGGTGTTGAATATATAATAGATATATCTTTTTCATTTCTTGATAATTTACAAATATCACAAGTACATCTTGGTAAATTTTTACAGTAAATACCTTGTTCAGACAAATTAATACAGTTTATACCTTTCGATGTTAAGGCTAAACATTGATCAGCCATTAATGAAACCAATGGAGATATTACCAGTGTTACTTTGTTGGTAAAAGTAGCTGGGAATTGGTATAACATTGATTTACCACCTCCTGTTGGCATGATAACTGAAACATTGTTTTTGTTTAATATATCGTTTATTATATCTTTTTGATAAGGTCTGAATTTGTTGTATCCATATATATTTTTTAAATGATTTTCCATTTATACTTAAAATACTGTTATTATATTAAATTTTAATTTAATTTTATTTTTAGATTAATCTATTTATTTTGGTGATTTTAAAAATGTCATTGACGAAAACATTTTGTTAAACATACGTATTTGTGAATTTGTGTGTTCTAGACTACAAAAATATTACAATATTTTTTGTAGAAGTATTGTAAATATACCATTAAATCGTATATCTTGATTTTTAATTTATCCACGACAATCCAGGTGTATTATTTGGTATTCCAGACCAAAAATGTTTATTACTAACCAATCTATTAGCGGTAGTTGGATTTTGTCTGACATGACCTAATATAACACCTGGCGCACTTTTTCCTATTTTTACTCCACCTGATGCATCTATGGCATTATTTCCATAAATTAAATAATTTTGATAATCAGAATATGATAATGTTACTGGATTATATCCTTCTTTAATGTAATCAAATTTAGAACAATTTTTCAGTTTTTTATAATTCATTTATATAAATGAATTATAAAAAGAATCTTTTGGGTTTAATGTATCACTAAATGATAAAATTAGTAAAGATAAAAATTTTGAATAATTTTTGTTATAAAAATATATTAAATTTTTCAATCAACATTTTATCAATTTTTTCATAAAATTCTTGAATATTTCCATTGTTATAAATAATATAATCCCAAGATGCATCATGTATAATTTCTAATTCTGTTTCTGAAGAATGATTATTTGAACCATTACCTATTCTAGATGAAGATATATTGTCATTAATTATTTTAACATTAAACCAACCATTATTTTTGAGAGAATAGAATTCATTAACAAATCTTAAATCTGATAAAAGTACCAATTCATAACCTTTTGATTTTTCTAATGCTAATTCAATCCAAATATTTTTATTTTTACTTCTACCCCAATCACCAATCATTTGAAGAAATTGCCTGTCTTTTTCAGTTGGAAAGTTGCATTTTCTTTGTGTATAAAACAATATATCATAAATTGGATTTGCAAATCCAATTTTACAACTTGTTTTTTTTAATTTTTGTAGTAAATAATCACAAAAAGTATCTTTACCAGAGCCAGCTTTATAACCAACTGCTATTTTAATCTGTTTTTGCATTTTTTATTTTCTAAAAAAAATATTATAAATATTTAAATTTATTTTAAAGATTTGTTTTAAAGATTTGTTTAAATTTATAAAAATGCCTAAAAAGACAAATAGTGAAAAATATATAAATAAAGGAGGGAAAAATGATTTATTTGAAGGAGAAATTGCCAAAGCAGCTATAGCATCCTTAAGTAACGAAGATAAAGAACGTTATAAACAAATAGGAGAACAGCTATATGGTACTATTGATTTTGAATCAACCCAGCCTAAATCTTCTATGTCAGATAATATGTTAGAAGCTTTAGCATATGTAGAATCGCAATTAAACTCTGGTTTACATCCTAGTATGCTAGAAAAAAATGAAAAAGCATTACTAAAAGATGCTTATGGTGATGAATGGTATACTAAATGGGAATATGTATACGAAGATCTTAAAAATATTGTTACTTTTAAATAATCTTAATACATTGTCAGTATTAAGATCAAAATATTATATTAAAATAATAATCAAAGAAAGGGAGGATTGTATTAATAAAACTGACCATGATCTTACTAATACGAATCTACTCTCAATTCAATAAAAAATTAATAATAATTATATTTATATTTCTAGTAAAGAATTATGAATTTACAAATATAATACTGTTAATGTAATAAGTTATCGTCAGATAATTTGGTTTATTTTAAAATTATACATATATATTATTATATAATATATATTATTCTTTAAGTCTTAAAAAGTCACACCAGATCTTCTTTTTATCACCATCATATACTTATTCGTATTTATTTTTTATTAACCATTCATTTATAGAATTTTCTTCATTGTCAATATTTAAAATAACTAATAACTTTCCATATTTATTTAAATTACCACAAGTAACTTGTGGTAATTTATTTATAATTTTTTCTTCTTTCGACTTTGATCTTATTTTAGGTGTATCTATACCAGATAATCTACATGTGTTAGTTTTTTAATTTTACATTTTTTTATAAATGATTTTTTTATAACTTAATAAATGAATATATATTTAATAGGTTATTTAGGTACAATTTTTTCCGCCTTAAGTATACTCCCGAATGTTTATAATGCGGTAGTAAAAAAGAAAACTGTTTGTTTTAGTTATTTTTATATGATTTTAGGATTAATAGCACAGATATGTTGGTTTATATTTGCTATTTTTACTAAAAATATTCCACATTTAATTATCTCTATTTATCTTTTCATATGTTATATATTAATTATATTATATAAAAAATATCATGAAAAAAATAAAGATTTGTATTGAGTTTTTTTATTACTAAACATTTGATTAGTAATATCAATATATTCTCTCATCGCTGTTTCTTTTGATTTATCATATTGTTCTTTCCAAGAACTCCATTTTATTCTTTCTCTTAAGCTTCCTGTGGTTGGTTGATTATTATTATTCGGACCTTTTTTAATTTGTTTATATAAACCATATAGTTGTATCAATACTTCATTATTGATACCATTATATGAATTAGCTAATTTATCAGAAGCTATATTAAATAATTTTTCAAGATTATTATCCATTTTTATAATATTATAATATTATAAATGTCAGAAAAACAAAAAAATGATGAGAAATGTTTATCTAATAAAAATAGAATAAAATTTGGTATATTTTTCTCTCTTATATTTATAATAGTTATATGGAAAATTTTAATTACTCCTGAAGCATTGGAAAAAACTAAACAATTAATTAATAAAAAATGGTTGTTTGGTTTTTTTATTATATTAATATTTTTAATTTTATATAATATTTACAATGGTTCACCAAGAGTTACTAAAGCTAGTATAGCATCTATCAATGCTTTTTTTATATCTTTTTTAGCATATGTAGATCAAATACAATCAGCTTTTTGGTTTGTATTTTCGTCTGTATTGTTTTTTGGAGAAGTATAATTTGTTATAATAAAAAATGTAAAGTATTTGTAAGTAACACCTTGAAAATATCATGGAATTTATTATTTTAAAGAAGAATTATTAAGAATTTAAATACTAAAATCATTTTTTATGAATAAGAAAATAAATGGGTATTATCGTTTTAGGATATAGTCATATTGTTTATTGGAGATTTGTAAATATTCAATATGAATCATATATATGTTAAACATAATTATTTATATCTTACATCAACACCATTCTTATTAAAGTCAATAGTTAAATCATCCTAATCAAGTTTTGTAAGTGCTCTGATATGATAAAATTACTTTTTTCTAAGTTCACTGCGTAATTTTTGATTTTTTATCTCTAATTCGTGAACTTTTCGTTGTAAATCCTTAAGTTGAATTAATAACTCTTTATTACCAGTAAATTTTCGTGGACTATCTGGGCTTGGAAAATCATCACTACTTTCTGAATAGTCTGATGAAGAAGCACACATACCTTCTTCAGATGATTCACTGTCAACATACATTGTCTTGAATTTACCAGGGTTTTTGCTAAAACCAGTGTAATATTCTACAGCATCTTTTTGTTTATATTTTGAAGAACTTTTTGATTTTTTGTTGTTAGAGTAATCATACTTGGGATTTTCTCTTCGTCTAATTTCTTTTTCTCTTTGTTTTTCCATAATTTCTTGTTTAAACGCTTTCATGTTATATATTTTTTTATCACCACTTGTAGTATGGCTTTTTTTAGATTCTTCCGAATTGTGACTATCATCACTATCATAACAATACCTTGAATGTTTTTTTTCAGATTCATGATCTAGTTCTTGACGCTCTAGTTCTTGTTTTTTTAGTTCTTCTAGTTCTTGACGTTTCAGTTCTTGACGTTCCAGTTCTTGTTTTTTTATTTTTTGACGTTCTAGTTCTTGACGTTCTAGTTCTTGACGTTCTAGTTCTTGACGTTCTAGTTCTTGACGTTCCAGTTCTTGACGTTCCAGTTCTTGTTTTTCTAGTTCTTGACGTTCCAGTTCCTGTTTTTCTAGTTCTTCTAATTCTTGACGTTCTAGTTCTTGTTTTTCTGAATTATAATTAAATTGTTCTTCATCATCTTGTTCTTCTTCTTCATCATCTTGTTCTTCTTCTTCATCATCTTGTTCTTCTTCTTCTTCATCACTATTATTAGATTTTTCTGAAAAATCATTATTAATTAAATTATTTTTTTTTAATAATTGAAGAACTATAGGGTTAATATCTTCATAATCTTCATCTTCACTACTTTCAAAAACTTTTTTGTTGTTATCAATGACATCTTCGTTTATGTATGATTTAAGGCTCTCTTCTCTAATTGATGGGACAAACCAACCTTCTCCACCTTTCATTCTCGAGTTCCATCTTCCACCAATTGTTTTCATAAAACTCGAATATTTTTCTTTATCTCCTCTTACTGCGAGTTTTTCATGATTATATTTTTCATATGTCAACATTTTAATGTATCATAATTTTTTTTTAAGTAATGATATTGTTGAAAAATAAATTTGTTTTTTATTTAATACTAACAAAAATATATTATAAAATGAAACTTAAATTAACAAATTTTTTATGTCATGAAAATTACGAAGTTGATCTTGGTGAAAATGGGATAAGTTTACTTTCTGGTAATTCTGGTTCTGGTAAAACGTCAATTTTAAAAGCTATATTCTTTGCTTTGTTTGGAGAAGGAACTAAACTAACTATGTATGGTAAAACATCGTGTTCTGTTGAAATAGAATTTGATAACTTAAAAGTTATTAGAACAAAAAGGCCTAACAGATTATTAGTTAATGATACATACGAAGATGCAACTGGACAAGAAATAATAGATAATAAATTTGGTCATACTTTTAAAACAAGTGGGTATATTCAACAAAATAACTTAAGTAGTTTTATGCTTATGTCACCTATAGATAAATTAGAATTTCTAGAAAAATTTTCTTTTAAAGATGTTAATATAGGTAAAATTAAACATAATACAAAATTATATATACAAAAAAGAAATGAAGAACTTATTAGTATTGATGCACAACTAACAATAGCTAAAAGTCTTTTACAAGAAATAAGTATACCCAAAGAAGTAATTTTTCCAATTAGTTATAAAAAGAAATCACAAATTACAAAAATAATTAAGAATGAAGGAATTAAACACAAAAATTTACAAATTTTATGTAAAAAAGCTGAGAAAAGATGTAAACAAACAGAGAAAGAACTGAATAATACAAAAATCTTAGAAGCATCCATAAGTTCTAAAATAGATAGTGTAAAAGAAATTTCTAAAACAATAGATAAACTAAATGATACCATAATTAGTACTAATTATATAGGAGACGAAAAATTAAATGAGTATAAAGAAGAATTCAAAAAGTGTTTAGAATACAGAGAATTATCAGAATTACATAATATAAAAAGTAAAAATGATATTCAACTTGTTGAAATGAAAAAAAAAGAAATAGAATCATTAGAAAAAGAAATAAATAATCTAGAAACATCTTTATGGTCTGAATATTCTAAAGAAGAAATAATGACAATTATCAATGAACTTAAGACATGTTTGAATAATGTAGAGAGAACACAAAAATTATACAGGGAATTAGAAGAAATAGATATAACAGATATTTCTAAAAAACAAGATAAAATATCAAAATTTAATGAGTTATTAATAGAAAAAGAAAAAATATTTAATTATATTAATTTACAAAATAATATGTATGATTGTCCATGTTGTAAGGCCAATTTAAAGCTTGTTGATAATAATTTGGAAATTTTTAAAGGTGATAGTATTATTAAAACTAATCTAAATGAAGATATGGATTTAGAAAACTTAAAATCAGAAATAAAAATTTTAAAAGAAAATATTACTAAACTAAATAAACTAATAATAATTGATGAAAGTAATAAAGAAAGATCTATAATAATAAAAAAAGAAATAGATACTATTAATAATCTATACGAAGATAAAATAATAAAAAATGATATAGTCCAAGATTTGGAATATTTACGAGAATATAAAAGTACTCAAAAAATATTAGAAAATAGATTGGGAGAATTCAAATCTAATATTGTTAGCAATACTTATTCAAGTTCTTATATATCTTTTAACAATAATAATATTAAAATTATAGAGCAAATAAAAAAACTAGAAAAATCTTCTTCTAAACCAAAATACGAAGAAGATTTTTTAAGAAACATAATTTACGAACAATCTATTTTTGAACAACGATTAAAAGATTTAAAAATTGAATTAAACAAATTAAATTACCAGAAAATTACTATTTCTAATAATATTAATAAACAAAAAGAAGTACATCTTAATATTTATGGTGAAATAAGAGAAGTTGATAGTTTAGTAGATTTTCTTGAAAACACAGAGTTAGAACTAAATAATTTGTATAATAAAATAAAATACCAAAATAACGTTTTGGAATCAATAAATATTTGGGAAGAATATAATAAAGAACAAACTGTATATAACAATTTTAAATTGAAAATATTAAAAATAGAAAATGATGAAATAAAAGTACGGTCTGAGTATGCTGCTTCAACTAAACTTCGTGATAAAATTTTAGAAGCGGAAAGTTTAGCAATGTCTAATATTATTGACAGTATAAATCAACACGCTAATATTTATTTAGAAAGTTTTTTCCAAAATGATCCTATTACAGTTACACTACATGCATTTAAAGAAGGAAAAGACTGTATTAAACCAAAAATCAATGTTAATGTTGAATATAAAGGTATGGATACAGATTTATCTCCTTTATCAGGAGGGGAGTTATCGCGTGTTGTTTTAGCTTATACTTTAGCTTTAGCAGAAATGTTTAACACTCCATTACTTATGTTAGATGAATGTACGTCTAACCTTGACCAAGATTTGTCAGGTGTTGTTTTCGATGCTATCAGAGAAAATTTTAATGGTAAGCATACTATAGTTATTGCGCATCAAGTAATTGAAGGTACTTTTGATAAAATTTTAAAAATTGGAGTTTGAGAATGATATTATGTAACAATTAAATTATATTTTCATTATTTTAAATAATGAAAATAGTAACATCTTTTTATGCTGTATATTTGGAATAACATTGGTTGTGGGTAGTTTAATGTTTATATAAATTTCTGCAAATAACTGTTCACGACATCGAAAAATAAATATAAATATAAATATTATAAAACAACCCATTCTTCTTGATTTACATCTTTATATTTTGGTATATAATTATATATATACCTACAAATAGTATATACAGATTTTGACAGAAATCTTATATCTTCAAAAATATAATAATTTCTGTAAAATTTATATAAAAAATAACTTGATAAAAAATAATAATACATTTATATTAAAGTAATAATAATTTTTGTAAAATTTATATAAAAAATAACTTGGTAAAAAGTAATAATAAATTTCTTATTATTAATAAATGTCTTCAAACACATATTCTAAACTCATTAATATTAAAAATGTTGATAATGTAAGAAAGGATATAAATAGATCTAAACACGGTAATTTACCAACAAGTAATTTAGTAAAAGAAATTATAACTGATTATGATACTTTTCCATATCCTAGGTGGTATAGGGGTCAATATAATAGTTCAGAACCAATTATAGCAGAACGAGAAGCTGGGTATAGGCCACGTGAAGATAATTGTTATAGAAAAAATAATTTTATTGTCAATGTTGAATATCCTACTAATTGTTTTGAATCAGCATGTTCAACAGTTTATCCTTGTTATCCTGAATATTTAGCTAAATTATCTGATAGAAAAGCTATGAATGTTTTATTAAATAAAAATTGTATATCTCAACATCGGTAATTGTTATACTATAAAATAGTATAACAATTAAGTATAATTCATATTATTATAGCAAATATTTATATAATAATAATCATGACATACTTTATTAAATTTTTTATATTTTATCTGGATTTACTACTTCAAAAATTATTTCTAGGATAATTAAATTGAGAAACAGAAGAAGTTGAACTTTGTGGTAAGTTTATATAACCTTTTTTATAACCACCATAAAAGGCTAAACCACCAAAAGATGCTAATAACAAAACATTAAATACTATAACCCAAACTGAATATTTTCTAGACTCTTTACAATTACGATGAATATAAGAAGATAAAATTAATGAAACCATACTAATTACAGACAATAAACCCAATGTTACTTTATGATTAGTACATCCTGTAAATATACAAACAGCAGTTGCACCTAATGCTGTAGATGTCATAACTAAAAGTGCAGATGCGGCATTCATAACATCGCTATGACAAACATTTGAATATTCTGTTACTCTTGTAGCAAAATATACCAATATTAAATTAAAAACAAAAAATCCTATCATTGATAGTTTATCTTTTTCTTCTTGTATCATTTTATTATGTGTATAGAAAAAAAATATAGTAAATATTTATCATTTTAGAAAATACATTTTTTTCCCAAAAATCATTCAATATTTTATTTTTTTAATATTAAACATAGTATTACAAACTTAATGTCAATCAAGACAAGTTCGTGTTCTTACTAATTTTTGGGGAGAATTTTTAACTGGATTTTCATCTTTAATTTTATTCTCAGTCTTAGTCTCTTTGGAATTCTTATCCTGTCGATTGGTATTATCTTTTTGCGGAGATGTCATTTTATATTTATAAATATTTACTTAAATTAAATATTTTATTTATTAATAAATGAAAATAATAAATTATATTTTAATAGGTATATTAATAATACTAATAATAATAATAGCGATTTATACTTTTGTTAAATCAAAAAATAGTGGAACACCGGGAGGAACACCAGGAGGAACACCGGGAGGAACACCTGGAGGAACACCAGGGGGAACACCAGGGGGAACACCAGGAGGAACACCGGGAGGAACTACTATTTGTTCCCCTTCCTGCTCT
>Ga0209223_10005067_pt1 | contig 11751 bp, 10 predicted proteins | sample COG_06_FD_184750 | JGI IMG/M metagenome (GOLD analysis project Ga0209223, IMG submission 184750) | Pelagic Microbial community sample from North Sea - COGITO 998_met_06 (SPAdes) (version 2) | ecosystem: Environmental > Aquatic > Marine > Neritic zone/Coastal water | place: Helgoland, sampling...
AACCAGCATGATCGGAGTAATCACCAGCAGTGGTAATAGCACCGAAATCAGTTGGGGCTAAGTTATTAGCATTAGGTCCAGGTCCAGCTGGTAAATTGACAGGTCTAACTTGAGAAGTAGAAACACCGTTAGTGGCAATACCAGTAGCACCAGTGTTAAGACCAGCTTGTTGTAAGTATTGAAGATATTCAGCATCAAGAGCATTGGTTCCGACGAATGGGAAAACATTAGTGGAATCTTCAACATTGGAGAATACAAGTTGAGAAGCATCAGGTAATCCTTGGCTGTTAAGAGCGTAGTATCCAGAGTCGGCATCGAAATCATCGGTGTAGTTGTTCCATTGGTTGTAACCAAGTTTAACAACATCGTCTCTTTGGCATACCCAGATAAGTTCTTTGACAGGGTGATTTAAGTTCAATTTTACCTTTACGTTGGTATTAACTGTACTTTCATCGCCGGTGAATTGTAATTGTTCAATTAAATATTCATGGGAAGTTTGGGCAAATCTTCTTCTTTCATCGGTATCTAAGTAGATATAGTCAATGAATAAAGAAGCATATTCTAAGGAAGGAACACAGAAAGCATCTAAGTTTCCAGAAACGGAAACACCACAACTGTTTAGGGAACCTCCAGTGGAGACGTAACATTCAGCTTTAGGTCTGAATTCAAGTTCGATTTTAACTTCGTGGTATTGTAAAGCAATAAGAGGAAGGGAAAGACCTGGGTTTCTGCAGAACCAGAATTGGAAAGGAACGTATAAAGTGGTTGCTTCAGTTCTTTGTAATCCGGTACCAGTAAGGGCAACGGTATTACCAACCATGTTATCATAACCAGATTTTAATCCAGCAGGAATGGTAAGTTCATTCCAGATGGTAAGCCAATCACCGTATTGTTTATCAATTCTTTGACCACCGATTTGTACTTCGACAGATTTAATAAGGAAATGTCCAATGAAATTAACCCATCTGAAGAAGGCAGAGGAGACAGTAGCTTCAACTCTTGGAAGAGTGACTTGTAAGTAAATTCTGTGGATTAAATCACCGTTTCTGGAAACAGTGCAAGTGACTTTTTTACCGAAATCAGCAGTACCATTGAAAGTTTGTTCAATGGCTTCCATAGAGAAGTTAGTATGTCTTCTGTAGACAACTTTGAAGAAAGTGATTTGAGGATTTCCAGTAAGATAAACATCTTGAGCACCATAGGCTACGAGTTGCATAAGACCGCCAGTCATTTTATAATCTATAGTGAGAAAAAAATTTTGAGAAAATACGAAATAATTCTTTAATTAATTTAATTAATTTATAGTTTTTTAGCTTTTTTTTTTTATCATATAAATATATTTTTTATCTATTTTTATTGTATAGTACCAGTAAAACTAATATTTATAATTATATGAATAATACATAAAAATGATATTTAAATTATTTCTTAAGATTTTCTATATTCATATTATCTTTTATAAATTCTTCTATATCAATTTCTTTTTTTATTAATATATCTTTATTTTTAATAAATTCATATTTATTATTATTTATTTTTTTTATTGTCCAACCATCATTCAGAGCATTACAAATGAATACCATCTTTTGTATAATATTGTAACTTATATTTGAATTTGAATTTGAATTAAGAGAATTTCTATTATTTTCTTCCATATTAAAAAAAATAAATAAAAAATAAATTTAAGTTATACTTATTCAATTTAAATACTTAAAGTTTATTTTTTTTTAATACTTATAACTATGGTTTCATCTAAATTAAAACATGATCCAAAAAAGATAAATTTAAATTACGATAATATGACAATTGATGCCAAGCACAATGAAGTTATTGAAAAATTTAATAATGATAAGAAAATTATTCCTAAATTAAAAAAAGAATTAAATGAATTAATAGATGAATATAAAAAATCTAAAGATAATTCTTTGAAAAATAATTCAGACTATATTATTGAAAGGAATTTAAAAAAAGATAAAATTTTAAAATTAAAGAATAAGATCAATAAAATTATCAATAATGAAGAAATAAATAATTATTATTTAAATGTTGGTAATTTATTACATGAATATTATAAAAATATTGATGATTTAAATAATAATATAAATAGTAATCATATTGAAAATTTTGAAGAAAATTTATTAAATTATGACAATGATGTAAAAATAAAGAATAAAAAAAATCAATCATCAGTTATTGATTTTTTTAATAATAGAGTAAAAGATGATAATGAAAAAGAAGATAATGAGAATGATGATAATGGTGAAAATAATTATACGTCTATGAAAATAAGTGATTTTATTCAAGAAGAATCAAAATTTAAAAAAAAAAATTTCTTAGATGATTATTTGAAAAAAACAGATATAAATTATATTTCTAATTTTAAAATTGATACTAAAATTTTCAAATGTAATCAATGTAATAATGAAATGACAATTTATCCAAGTGATGGAGTTCAAATTTGTAGAGATTGTGGAAATCAAGAATATATAATTATTGAAAGTGATAAGCCTTCATTCAAAGATCCACCAATGGAAATATCATATTTTAGTTATAAAAGAATTAATCATTTTAATGAATGGTTAGCTCAATTTCAAGCTAAAGAATCAACTGAAATTCCAGAAGAAGTATATGAAAAAATTATTGCTGAAATTAAAAAAGAAAGAATAAAAAATTTAGAGAAATTAGATACTAAAAAAATAAGAGTTTATTTAAAGAAAAATAAATTAAATAAATTTTATGACCATGCAGCACATATATTATATCAAATAAATGGAATATCACCACCAAATATGAGCAAAGAATTAGAAGAAAAATTACGATTAATGTTTAAAGAAATACAAGGACCATTTATGGAAGTTTGTCCAAAATGGAGAAAGAATTTTTTAAATTATTCATATGTCTTACATAAATTTGTAGAATTATTATCATTAGATGAATATAAAGTATATTTTCCATTGTTAAAAGATAGAGAAAAATTACATCAAACAGATATGATATGGAAAAAAATATGTGAGAAAATAGGATGGCATTTTATAAAATCAATATAATTAATTTATAAATTCTTTTATTAAGAAATATATTTAAAATATTTAAAATATACTTTTTAATTAAATATAATAAACTATACTTTTTAATTAAATATAATAAACTATACTTTTTAATTAAATATAATAAACTATACTTTTTAATTAAATATAATAAACTATACTTTTTAATTAAATATAATAAAATGTATATTCAATATTTTTTTATATTTTTTATAACTGTATTTAGAATTACTAATAGTTTTGAATTTAGTTATTCAAAATTTAATTCATTATTACATGAAAAAGAAATTAAAAATTGTTTCCATAAATTATTTAATAATAATATAAATAATGATATAAATAATAATATAAATAATAATATTAAAATAGTAAATAATATTAATGAAAATATGAATTGGTTTTTAGACTTATTTGATATTTATTGTAAAAATGAAAATATTAATTATAATAAAGTAAGTTATTATAATTTTTTCAATGATAAATATATCGAAAAAGAATATAATATTATTGAAGATTTTATGATAAATTATGGTAGAACATTAAATCAATTTGAAAAAGATAAAATTGGAGTAAAGAATATAAAATATAAAAAAATTAATTTAATTATGCATGTACAAGATTATAATAATTTAATATTAAAAGATAATGAATTTATAAATACTTTTGAAACTATTGAATTTCCTGAAATTGATAAAAGATTAATTAATAATTATATTATGAATATGGTTGATTATTATAATTATCATAATGATATATTATTAATTAACTGGAAAAAATATGATATTTGCAAATTAGATATAAGAAAAATAGAAAATTTAATATTTAAAATACATAATTTAATGATTTTATCAGACAAAAATAACAAAAATAACAAAAAATTTGATAATATGTATTATGAAAATTTTTTAAATAAAGAATTAAAATATTTGGATACAAAATATTATGATAAATAATATTTAGATACAAAATATTATGATAAATAATATTTAGATACAAAATATTATGATAAATAATATTTAGATACAAAATATTTAGATACAAAATATTATGATAAATAATATTTGAAATTTAAATATTAGTAGGATAATAACTCAAATAAGGGTAAGGATAGCTACTGTAAAATTGATAAGGATATCTATAAGGTTTTCTATAGATAGGATATTTATAAAATGTTAAAGGGTCAGTACCTGTAGATAAATAATTAAAGGGTGAATAAGAATAAGTTTGAAAAGTTTCTAAGTCATTGTACATATTTAAGTAGCAAAATGAGCAAATAATTAATAAAATTAATATTGTAAATAATATATAATTATCCATATTAAATAATAATATATTTTTTTTTAATTTATATAAATATTTATATAATAAATAATTATATGATATATGAATTAATTTTATTAATAACAGTTATACTTATTTTGTTATTCATATACTTAATAAAAAATGTAAAAAATAGGTCAAATCAAGAAATTTTAACTTGTTTTAATAGTAGATGGGGTTGTTGTAATGATAATTATACACCAAAATTAGATATTTTTGGTTCTAATTGTCGTGGTTTCTAATTTTAATTTATTTTATTTTATTTTATATACTAATTTTACTAATATATAAGATATAACAAGTGTAATAAATAATATTATACCTTGGATAGTTAATTTATTTCTTGTTGAGTTTTCATTTTTATTATCATCTTTATCTTTACCTAAATAAGAGAATATTCCTGCAATCACATATTTATTAGATGCTAAATTATTAGCTTTGTTTTCATTAACATATTTTTTAGAAAAAATATTTTCATATCCATTTATATTCATTAAAGTTTTAATAATATCCATTCCAATTAAGTTCCATGATGGTGAAAAAGTACTAAAATCATCTAATTGTTCTTTTAATTCATTACTAAATGTATCTCCAGAGAATAATCCATCAATTCCATATTCTTGAGAATATGAATATTGACCATATAAAATAGCCATTCCAATATATCTTAAAAATCTAAACATTAATAAGATTAATGGATAAGCATAGAAATAACTTGTTGCGAATATATAGTTAATAACCCAAACAATAGGAATAATCAAAATAGCAGAAGCACCAAAAAATCCACTAAATATATCTTTTTTCCAACCTTTTACATCTTTTAATTTTTTAGAAAATATTATATAAATTAAGAAAATAATAAAAATGACTACTGTTGTTTTTATGAAAACACTTTTTAAATTTTGTACTTGCGTTTGATTAGATGTAATATTTCCTGGTTGTTGTCTTCCATTATCATCAATATATAATTTTAAATCAATATCTTTTTTACCATAATTATTTATATCTGCTGTTGCGAAAAATGGAATAAAATTATAGAATATATATAGAAATACACTAATAATTACAAATATACAACATACTATAGAAATATATAAAGTCGGACCTGTTGATTCCTTATTAATAACAAATAATGCTACAGTTAATCCATATATTAAAAATATAAAAATCATTAAAACACTATAATCTAAATTTTGAAATCCTGAACTAATTTTTTCTAATATACCGTCATAACTATTTGTAATATTATATAACTCTAATGCTGATAAACTACCACATACATTTTGTACAAAAAATAAACATAATATTAATACAGGAATAGCTATTCCAAATCCCAATGATACATAATAAATTAATGTTTTACTAGCATTTTCTTCAACTAAATTCATCATATTTGTTGCGACATCAAATGATGAGAAAAATCCTTGAATTAAAAAATAAATACTCAATAAAAATACAATATACATAATGATTTTTATATTTGAAAATTTATCGAAAACATCTTGTACTGTCATACCACCATTTAATATATCAAATTTAGATGAGTCATATGTTCTATTTCTGGCAAATGCTAATTGACATACCAAATATTTAATAGTATTTACGATTTTTTCTTGATCATCATTATTTTTACAAGCACTACTAACATCACTCGCAATGGTTGTTGATTGTGCTTCAACAGAAGACGGACCATCACAAACAGGATTGATATTTCCAGTAATAGTATCATCATAATACTGATTAGGATTATCAGGTGTTAATAAATTAGTTGTTTCAATATTAGCACAATTTGCTTGTAATAGACTTTTAATTGTATAAGCTGAATTTGCTGTATTTGCTTTATTTGCTTTATTTTTATCAAAATATCCCATATTAGGAGGTATTGTTGTTGGTTGTGTTTCATTGTTAAATAAATTAATAACAGCATCATTATTTATAGGTTCATTTACAACTTTAACCATATTTACTATATATATAGATTTAATTTTTATTTTTAAAAAAATATTAAAAATAAATTAAATTAAAAAATATTTAAATTTAAAGATTTATGGATTAGGATTTTGAGGATTTTGAGGATTTTGAGGATTTTGAAGATTTTGAGGATTTTGAGGATTTTGAGTAGAATTTACATCATTTTTATTTTTTTTAAGGTTTTGAGGATTATTAGATTGAATAGATGGTTTTATATTACTAAAAACATAATATAGTATAATTAATGTTATTATATATATTCCTTGAGTTATAAAATTATAATAACTTGGATTAATTGTTAATCCATAAAATGTATTATTATATAATTGTAAAATAGGTTGAGAAATAAATATATATAAAATAATTTTAATAAAAAAATCCCATAATTTTAATAAAAAACTTTTTTCTTCTTTATCTTTACCAGATATTTTATCATAATTTTCTATAAAATATTCATCATCCATACCCATACCTATGTATTTCATTAAATAACTTTTTTCACTAAAATTTTTTAAATATTCCTCAAATCCTTCTATAACGTTAGTTTGTTGATTATTAGTTTGTTGATTATTAGTTTGTTGATTATTAGTTTGTTGATTATTAGTTTGTTGATTATTAGTTTGTTGATTATTAGTTTGTTGATTATTTGATTGTTGATTATTAGTTTTAACAGAATTATTTGATTTTCCGTCATTATTTTTAGAAGATATTCTCATGAAAGTTGAAAATAACCATGAACTTGTTAAAGGTCTTCCTAATAAGACATATGTTGAAATAAATCTCATTAAAAGGATAAATATATTATTTGATTTTATTCTTGTATCTCTGTTAAAATAATTAAATGAAAAAATATTATAATTATATCCATATAAATTATTTTCTTGAATATTTTTAATAAAATAAACAATATATTTTTCACATAATTTTTTCAAATACATTTTTTTATCTTCATCAATATTTTCATCATCCAGTAATGATTCAATTGCTATTTTTACATATGATGTATAATCATCATTAAAATTATTTTTAATTTTATTATTATTTGTTTTATACATATTTGTTTTAATGTGTAATGTTTGATTAATTTTTTGTAATAATTCTAATGCTTCTTCTTTTTCATTATCAGTTATTCTTTGATCTTTTATAAACTTACTTAATTCTTCTATATATTCATAATCACCCTTTTCATTTGTATTATAAATAAATTCTTTATTTTTATTATTCTGATTTTGAGTCTGATTCTGATTATTCTTTTTTAATTTTTCTTCAAAAAATTTTTCTAATTGAATTAAAATATGATTTTTATCTTTTGAATTTTTTTTTAAACTTTCTCTTATTTTTTGTAATATTTCTTTATCAGTATCATCCATTTTAACAAATTTTGGTTTATATCTTTCTAATAATTCATAATTAATTCTCTTAACACATTTTAAAAATATTTTATAATGTGTATCATCTAATTCTTTTTCAATATAAAATTCATGTATAAATGAATTAAAATTAAATTCTATAGGCAATACATAATTAGCTTGACAAGTAATATATTGATTACATGTTTCATTAATGCCTATAATTGGTATAGGTTTTATTTCTTTATCTTCATAACTATTATTTCTTAAATTATCTAAAAATGTTCCTAAAAAATAATTAAATAACAATGTTATAAATGGTGCTATTAAATTTACAATAAAATCCATAATTTGATCTTTATTTTCTCCTATTTTAAATACAGTTAAATAACTATATAACATTTTTCCACTTGGTAATTTTAAATTATATCTTTTAACTACTTCATTACTTACATTTTCTATATATGTATTATATTCTACAAATCCCGTCTTATTACTTAATGATACACTTAATTTATTATATTTATTGCTACTTATTGGAAAAGTTAAAACAATTCTTAATATGAAATTAATTATACAAAAACTAACGACACAGCTAATAAAAAATAATGAAATATGATTTAGTTTATTAAATAATATGAAAAATACAAAATAAAAAATAACTGATAATATAAAAAATAATATTCCAGCATAAGGGAAAAAAGTACCATATAAATTATTAGTAAACATATATAAACTAAATAATGAAAAAGCACCAATCAAAAATCCTGTTAAACCTAAATTATACATTCTTGGATAATTTATATAAAATGGAATTAATAATCCAATAATCCATATAGATAATTGACTATAATTTGATTTTACTATAAAAATATTTTCAAATAAAAAACTTCTTTGTATTTTATTAAAATAATTTATTATATTATTTTCATTAAATGTTTTTAATTGTGGATCTTTTGATGTTTCATATAAATAAAATATCAATTCTTCATTAGATAAATTTGAAGCACTTTTACTTTGTTTTATATTTGTTTCAATACTATTTAATTTAGTACTCATCTATTAATAATTTAGAAATTAAATTAAAAAATTTAATTTGTTAGAAAAAAAATTTATATTTATTTGTTTATTATTGATTTACATTCCTATCATTCTTATTCCTGCAAATTGAGAACCAATACCAATACCTGTTCCTAATCTTGCTGCATCAGATATTCTGGGTGAATACATATCTAAAATAGCAAATGTGACAGCAGCAGTAATAGAAATAGCAATAATTTGATCAGCTTTTAAATTAGAAAAATAACAAGCTATACCAACTGCTAAACCTTCAAATAAATATTTTAAAAATCTAGTTAAAATTTCTGTAAAATCTATTGTATCCATTATATTGTATATACATATTTTATTTATTTTTATTTTAAAATAAATTAATTTATTTATTTATTTATTTATTTATTTATTTATTTATTTATTTATTTTCTATATTTTAAAAATAACTTAAAGTCAATTTATATTTAAAATATATAATGAGTATGTATTCACAAGAAGAAGATATTAAAGAAGATTTTTTAGAAGTTGATCCTAAAATTCCAGGACAAAACTTTGCTTGTTTATCATTTGTATCACCTGATAAAGTTTTAAAACAAAAAGAAACACAATTTATGACAAAATTTATTGAACATTTATTTAATGGTGAAGATCAATATACTATTGATATGAAAGATAAAATGATGAATAAAGAGATTAAAGTTGATTATGATACAATTAAAAATTTTTATGAAGATTGGTTATTTACAAGAAAAGACAAAATGGAATCAGAATTTTATGAAGAAAGTGAATTTAGAACAACTATGCGAGGATTGAAAATTAGAGGAACATATGATACACATAAAGAAGCAACAATAAGAGCACAAGTATTAAGAAGAAAAGATCCTAATTTTAATGTATTTGTTGGGCAAGTAGGTTCATGGTTACCATGGGATCCTGAATGTGAGCAAATTCAAGAACAAGAATATCAAGAAGAAATGTTAAATGAACTTGTTAAAAAATATCAAGAAAATCTTGATAATCGTGATAATATGTATGATCAATTAAAAGAAGAACAAATTAAAAAAGCAAGAGAGGAGCTAAGAGAGAAAAAAGCTAGACTTGCAGAAGAGCAAAAACAAGAAATGAAAGAAAGTACTGAAGAGGATAAGAAAAAAATTGAGGAATTAAGAGACATAGTTGATGAATCTGATAAACAATATTATGACAATATGAAAAAGGCACAAGCACAAAAAAATCAATCTCAAGTTCAAGAACAAAACGAAAATATGAATGATGTTTCAATAAGTGATGTACCAGAAACTGAAATGAATGAAATGAGTATTAGTGATGAACAAAATTTTCAATCTGAAACAATAAATTCTTTAGAAAAAGAAGATCCATGGCTTAAACAAAAAGAACAAAAAAATTAAATTTTTATATAATTCATTTTTATTTTAGTTTATTATAATTTATTAATTATAAATTATAATTTATTCGTTATTTGTTATAATTTATTAGTTATTGATTATAATTTATTAGTTATTGGTTATAATTTATTAGTTATTGGTTATAAACAATAGGTTTTCTTAAATCATCATGAGGAATATTTTCATAAGTTGGTTTTTCATTTTCTTTTAATTGAATAGGAGTTCCAAAATTGGAATAAGAACTTTCTAAGCTATCAAATCCAACTATTCCGTTCATAGAAGCTCCATTCATAGCAAAGTCATTATTATATTCCCATGTTGTTGGTTTTTCTTGAGATGTTCTTACAGTATTTTCAATATTATTTATTTCTGTAGAAATATTATTGTATTTTTTATTTAATTTATCTAATGAAGTAGATTTTAATTCATTTTGATTTAAATTTTCATTATTATTTTGAATTTTATAGAATTTGGATGTGTCATTAACATCTGATTCAAAATTTGGTACATTATTATCAGATAAGAAACCATTTGATGGAATTATATTTTTTTCAGCATTTAATTCGTTTGGGTTTTCTATAGAATTACTTAATTCATTTATTTTTCTTATAAATTCATTATCTGCTTTTTTATCATCTAATAAAAAATTTAGTGAATCATTTGATTGATCTTGAAAAGTTTCTTTAGTTGATTTTTTAGGTTTATTTTCAAAATGTTCTTTTTTACCTATATTGACTTCATAATCTAAATTTATAATAATTATATGAATAATAAAAATTAAAATTAATGCATGAATAAGTATTCTATAATTCATTTATATAATATAAGAAGAAAAAATAAAATTATTAACTCGTGTATATTTTAAAAATTAAAATTATAATTTTTATTCAATACATATTATTTTTATTTTAAATTATAATAATGAATATAAAAATATAATCATTATTTTAAATACATTATTTATGAAATATATTTATATTCGAATAAATAATAATATTCAATCAAATATTGATTTATTTCATATATTATTAAAAAATCATATATATTTTAATACTATTTATATTATACATAATTCTGATACAAATATATTATTTCATAATCAATTATTTTTTAATTTAAATAATATTATTTTTATTAAAAATTCTAATATAAAATCGATTGAATTTAATAATATAAAATCAATTGAATTTAATAATATAAATGATTTTATTAAATCATTAAATGAATTTAATATACATAGTAATATACATAGTAATATACATAGTAATATACATAGTAATATTTTCAATAATATTAGTGATTTGAATATTTTAAATTATAAATTTATATATAGAAATATTAAAGAAGAAACATATATCTACAATAAATTATTGAATAAAATAAATAAATATATATTTTATTATAATAAAAATCAAAATAATAAAATAATAAATTATTTTGAAGAAGAATATATTTATAATCCATTTTTTAATTTCTATAATAAAGATGATAATTATTATAATATATGGATTGATTTAAAAATAAAAAATATTTTTTTATATTTAACGATTATAAAAAATTCTTATGAAATTCATATTTTTGAAAGTGATTTATTATATTTAATTT
>Ga0209223_10005073_pt1 | contig 11747 bp, 6 predicted proteins | sample COG_06_FD_184750 | JGI IMG/M metagenome (GOLD analysis project Ga0209223, IMG submission 184750) | Pelagic Microbial community sample from North Sea - COGITO 998_met_06 (SPAdes) (version 2) | ecosystem: Environmental > Aquatic > Marine > Neritic zone/Coastal water | place: Helgoland, sampling...
ATCTCTTCCCAAAGCGGACAGGCTTGGTGCCCTACTCGGAAAACAATGGTTGGATTGCCTGGTACCAGGGAAAAGTGAAAGCCCCCCAGAAAGGAAAATACCGCTTCTGGGGATATGCGGATAACAACCTGCTGGTTGCGGTCAATGGAGAGCCGGTCTTTGAGGGATCGCGCTATGACTCCTCGTTCCGCACCGAAATGAATGTTCCACGAAACAACCACCCCTCCTTTCCTTGCCTTAACGCACGGGCAGGATTTGCCTCAGGTCCTTGGTTTGAGAGTGGAGACACCCCCGTGCAAATCGACCTGCTCTTTGGGGAGTCCCAGGGCAACAAAACCTCAAGCCTGCTTTTAATTGAGCAGGAAGGTGCTTCATACGATCAAACCTACTGGGGTCAACCCAAGTGGCCCCTATTTGCTACCGAAGAATTCTCCGTCCCAGAGAAAAAAGCACTCAACAAACTCAAGACACACATGGAAGAAAAAATCATGGGTTCTTTTTCCATTCCCGAAGCTGAATTATGGGCAGTCATTCAATAAATTAAGTAAAAGGAAGGGAAAAATCTATGAGATGTAGAAAAAAATGAGCAATTTCCATGATGTCTCGAAGACTTTTAAACACGATAGACAAAGAAGATATTCTTGATTTGATGGCTTACTTAGTTGCAGTTGTTCAATCGAATCATCAACTCTTCGCCAAATAGTTTAAAATTCATCTCCCCATAAAGTTCTGTTCCCTATGAAAAAACTCATTAGCTTACTCTATATATTTGGCTCAACCCTCTGGGTATCTGCTCAAAAAACGCCCAATATTCTCTACATTCTTTCGGATGATCAGGCCTGGACTGATTACGGTTTCATGGGACACCCGCAAATTAAAACTCCTCACTTGGATAAACTCGCCAACGAAGGCGTACTATTCGAACGGGGGTATGTTCCCACCGCTCTCTGCCGACCTTCGCTCGTAACTTTGATCAGTGGTCAATACGCTCACAAACATGGGGTCACTGGGAACGACCCGTCCCCCAAAAGGTACCAACCGAAAAAGGTATATGATCAAGCAAGAGCTCAGCTGATCTCCTATCTCGACCGTGCTGACACTCTCCCTGATTTGCTTGGAGAAAAAGGCTACCTGAGCCATCAGAGCGGAAAATGGTGGGAGGGTAATTTTAAACATGGTGGGTTCACTCATGGAATGACCCGTGGCTTTCCTCAACTAGGTGGGCGTCATGGAGACGATGGTCTAAAGATCGGACGGGAAGGACTGCAACCCATCGAAGAGTTTGTGGATTATTCAATGAAAGAAAAAAAGCCCTTCTTCTTATGGTACGGAGTCTTTCTTCCTCACACGCCACACAACCCACCGGAGCGCCTGCTCAAGCCTTACAAAGATCTTGGTCTCCCCTTACCCATCGCCAAGTACTATGCGAACTGTACTTGGTTTGATGAAACCTGTGGCCAACTCATTGACATTTTGGAAAAGCGTAATTTGCGGGATGATACTCTCATTGTATATGTCACTGATAATGGTTGGATCAACCGAACAGACAAATCGGCCTATGCACCCCGATCCAAGCAAACCCCATTCGAAGGAGGTATCCGTACACCCATCATGTTCTCCTGGCCCAACGGAAACCTAAAGAACGGAAAACGTAAGGATGTGGTCTCATCGATTGATCTCTTCCCCACTGTTTTGGCAGCAACCGGTGCCCACACGCCGAAAGATTTGCCAGGATTAAACCTTCTTGAAAATTTAAAAAATGAAAAAGTAATCAAACGAAAGGGAATCTTTGGAGAAAGCTTTGCTCATGATATTGCAGATATTGAAAACCCCGAAGACTCTCTGCTCTTCCGATGGACCATTGAAGGGAAGTGGAAACTTCTGCTAACCTATGACGGCGAAGTTAATCGATACAAAACTACCCATCCACGCGAAGAAAAACGCCCTCAACTTTTTAATCTACTAAAAGATCCAAATGAGGAAAATAACCTGGCCGAACAAAACCCAGGTGTAGTAGCAAAACTCGTGGCCAATATCGATAATTGGTGGCCGGTTAAGGAGCGCAAAGTAGTTAAAAAGTGGGAATGAAAATTTTCTTAAAACCTCAGCTTTTTTACACTTCATCCATTCATTTTTAACCATGGGAAAAATAATCATTCTTAAAACAACCTTGTTCTTTTTCACCCTTAGTGTTTTCGGAAAAGAAACACCAAACATCTTAATGATTTTGGTCGACGATATGGGATATTCCGACTTGGGCTGTTATGGGAGTGAAATCGAAACACCCAACCTAGATAACCTCGCCGCCAACGGCTTGCGTTATACCCAATTTTACAATACCGGCAGATGCTGGCCCACTCGTGGTTCCTTGCTCACGGGGTACTATGCCCAGCAAATCCGACGGGACAACTTACCGATGAGAGGTGGCGGGGGCCAAGGCAAGCGACCTACCTGGGCACCCCTAATTCCCGAATTCCTCAAAACTGCGGGTTACCGGAGTTATCACAGTGGGAAATGGCATATCGATGGAAGGGTTCTTGGTGCAGGATTCAACCGATCCTGGTATGTCACCAATCAAGATGGATTTTTCAACCACAATGCGAATTTGCTCGATGACAAAAGGTATAATCCAACAAAGGTGAAAAAGGATTATTACTCGACCACGGCCACTGCCGATCATGCGATTGAATTCTTACAGGAGCACCAGCAAAACCACGGTGACCAACCCTTTTTTCATTACCTCGCCTTTATTGCCCCTCACTTTCCCCTGCATGCCAAGCCCGAAGATATTGCCAAATATCAGGATCGTTACTTGAGTGGATGGGACAAACTCAGGGAAGAACGATTTGCCAAGCAAAAGAAAATCGGTCTGCATAAAACCTCGCTCTCTGCCCTCGAGCCCGAGATTGGCCCACCCCATGGACATCCTCAAGCGATCAAGCAATTGGGTTCAGGGGAAGTGAACCGCCCACTCCCATGGGATTCCCTCACGGATAAACAGAAGCGTTTTCAGGCAACCAAAATGGCCATCCATGCCGCGATGATCGATCGGATCGATCAGGAAGTAGGCCGGGTTGTCCAACAACTCAAAAAGATGAAGGCCTACGAAAACACCCTTATCTTTTTTGCTTCAGACAATGGGGCCAGTGCAGAGATCATGGTGCGCGGAGGCGGACATGACCCCGACGCTCCCATGGGTAGCGAAAAATCTTACCTCTGCCTGGGTCCCGGGTTTTCCAGTGCATCCAACACTCCTTTCCGCAGGCATAAAACCTGGGTACACGAAGGAGGAATCAGCACGCCTCTCATCGCTCATTGGCCAAATGGTATAAAAAATAAAGGTGAATTAAGACATTCCCCTGGGCATGTCATCGATATCGTACCTACGATTCTGGAATTAGCCGGAGTGGAAAAACCAAAATCATGGAAAGGGGTACCTATTCCAAAGGCCCCCGGTAAAAGTTTGGTTTCATCCTTCTCCGAGGATCGTACCATCCCGAGAGAATCTATTTGGTGGATGCACGCGGGCAACCGTGCGATCAGGCAAGGCAACTTCAAGCTTGTTGCCGCAAAGGGAGACCCCTGGGAGTTATATGATTTAAGTAGGGACCGTGCAGAATCTAACGATTTATCCAATAAAATGACTGACAAAGCTAAGGCGTTGGAAAACTCATGGAACCAAGAGACCCAAAGCTTCATCAAACTTTTGCAGTTGGAAAAACATTCGATTGTAAAATAGAACAAATATAGTCCCTATTATGTCCAAAATTCTCACTTTAGTTTTAACCACTTTTTTCATTCTTACATTCCCTGCATCCTTGCAGGCTGTGGATTTTAATAAAGATGTCAGGCCACTGCTTGCGTCCAAATGCTACGCTTGTCACGGCCCGGATGAAGAGGGAAGGAAAGCCAAGCTTCGGTTGGATATCCGGGAAGATGCTTTGGGAAATGAAGTAATCGTACCGGGAGTAGTTGAAGACAGTGAATTCCACTACCGCATCCGCTCCGATGATCCCGATGAAATCATGCCTCCCCCTGAGTCTCATGCCTCCCTGACCGAGGCGGAGAAAGATCTGCTCGACCGATGGATTGCCGAGGGTGCAGAATATGCCAAGCATTGGGCTTTTGAACCGCCTCAAGCGTCCATCACCCTGGTCAATGCAGCCAAGTGGGGAAACAACTCTATTGATGCCTTTATTCTTAAAAACCTGGAGAAAAATAAGGTCGACCCTTCTCCCCAAGCGGATCGCTACACACTCGTACGGCGCCTCTATTTGGATCTTACCGGTCTTCCTCCCACCCCCGAGCAGGCCGATGATTTTGTCAACGATCACAGGGTGGATGCCTATGAGCACTTGGTCGATCAACTCTTGGCCTCTCCGCACTATGGAGAAAAGTGGGCCCGCGAATGGCTCGATCTTGCACGCTATGCCGATACCAATGGGTATGAAAAAGACAGGCCGCGCGAAATCTGGCAATACCGAGACTGGGTGATTCGTGCCATCAACGAGGATATGCCTTATGACCAGTTCACCATCGAACAACTGGCCGGGGACATGTTACCCGGCTCCACCCAGGATCAAAAAATCGCCACCGGATTTCACCGCAATACCCAACTCAATGAGGAAGGCGGGATCGACCCGCTGGAGTTTCGTTTTTATGCTGCGGTTGACCGTGTGGCCACTACCGGTACCGTGTGGATGGGTTTAACCACCGGATGTGCCCAGTGCCATACCCACAAGTACGACCCCATCACCCACGATGAGTACTTTGGCATCATGGCCCTTCTGGACAATGTGGAGGAACCCGATCTCCTGCTCTACACTGACGGACAATTAAAACGCCAAGCAGAAGTAGAAAACCAGATCCAACGTAAGATTGCCGAACTGATGGGCCGGCATCCCGAATTTGATTCCTCCTTCGCATCCTGGCGCAAAAACATGCAGGCCAAATCCACCGCGTGGAAAACCCTTCAGCCAACTGGTTGGAAAACCAACCTGCCCAAGCTTGAGCTTCTGGAGGACGGCTCGCTGTTTGCTTCGGGTGACTTCACCAAACGGGATGTTTACGACCTTAATTTCACTTCACCCGAACCCATCACTGCCCTGCGTATCGAAGCCCTGCCCGACGACCGCTTGCCGGAAAAAGGCCCAGGCCGGGCCTATTACGAAGGCCGCAAAGGTCTCTATTTTCTCAGTGAAGTGAACGCTTCCGCCCAGGATCAACCCGTCTCCTTCAAAGATCTCTCCCAAAGCGGGGGTAACGGGGTGGAAAAGATCATCGATGGGGATGGCTCTTCGGGTTGGAGCGGAGCTGTTGGCGTGGAACAGCACCTCGTCTTGCCCCTCGACCAACCCTTGGCCGCGAACCAACCCTTCTCCCTGTCCCTTCTTTTTGAAAGGCACTTTGTTGCATCCCTGGGCAAGTTCCGTATTTCGGCGACCTCATCGACCCAGCCAGCGAAAGCTCAACGCCTCGGATCGGCCACCGAAGATCTTCTATCCAAAGGAAATCAATTGAGTCAGTCCGAGATCAGTCAACTCCGGGCAACTTATTTGGAAAAAGCCTTTCTCCCCCAAAAGAATAATGGGAAATCCTTCGCAGCTGGAGCGAAGTGGATCTGGGATAACAGCAACAACAACGGCAAAGAAACCCTCTATTTTGCCAAGTCCATAAGCTTGAAGGATGCTCCAAAATCCGTTCGTTTACTTTACACCTGCGATGACGAATCCGAGTTTTTCATCAATGGCAAAAAAGTTGCATCGAATAAATTGTGGTATGAACCAGCTCTTGCCAATGTGGGCACTCATTTTAAAAAGGGTACAAACGTTATCGCGGTAAAAGCGACCAACAATGGTGGACCCGGTGCCCTGCTTGTACAACTCGAAATCACCAAGGCTGATGGTAAGAAACACACGGTCTTTACCGACGAAAGTTGGGAATTCTCCCAGCAGAAACCCACCAGTGATGAATGGAAAAATAAAGGCCTTGCCGACGGAATAAAAGCAATTCTTGTAGGCAAAGCAGGAGATGCCCCATGGAACAATATCCCCCTTAAGTCGAATGATCTTTCCGAACTCAATGCCCTTCGTGGGCAAATCCCCCAAAGTCGCCGGTCATTGGTGATGCAGGAAAGACCCGCAGATAACCCCCGCCCCACTTACCTCCGCCATCGGGGGGAATACACCAATCCGAAGCACGAGGTTGCCCCTGGCATACCCGACATTCTTTTAGGAGTGGACACACCCGAGCCGGGCAATCGTCTTGAGTTTGCCCGCTGGTTGGTCAGCCAGGACAATCCGCTCGGGGATCGGGTAACCGTAAACCGTGCCTGGCGTTCGCTCTTCGGTTACGGCCTCATACGTACCAGCGGGGATTTTGGCACCCAGGCACCTGCCCCCGACCACCCCGAACTGCTTGATTGGCTGGCTGTGGAATTTCGTAAGCTTGGTATGTCGATGAAAAAACTTCACCGCCTCATCGTCACCAGTTCGACTTACAAGCAAAGTTCCGTGGCCACCCCAGAACTTCTAGAAAAAGATCCGCAAAACCGACTCCTTGCCCGGGGTCCAAGAATACGCCTGACCGGGGAACTGATCCGGGATCACATGCTTACCGCCAGTGGAAAGTTATCCTCAAAAATGTACGGCCGTGGCGTCTATCCGCCCCAGCCCAAAACTGTGCTTTCCCATGCTTTTGGTAATCAGGCATGGAATGTATCCACAGGCGAGGACCGCTACCGCAGATCCCTCTATACCTTTATCAAACGGACCGCCCCTTTTGCCGGCTACATGACCTTTGATGGCACCTCCGGCGAGAACTGCCTCGCCAAACGCGATCGAAGCAATACTCCTCTGCAAGCCCTTACCCTGCTCAACGACGAGATGTTTATCGAACTTGCTCAGGCGGCGGGCGAACTCGTCCACCAGAAAAAAGAGGACCCCGTGGAATCTCTCTTCCGTCGCTTTCTCACCCGGATGCCCAAGGCAGAAGAGCGGAAAGCCCTACAGGGATACTTCCACCAACAGGTAGAAAGACTGCAAGCCGGAGAACTCAAGGCAGGGGACATTGCTGGTAACCCCAGAGCAGATCCTCAATGGGCAGGCAAAGTTTTACTCGCCCGGGCTATTATGAATTTAGACGAAACCATCACCAAACCATGATTATCGATCCATTACTCCTCCGTACACGAAGACATTTTTTCAAAGACTGTGGAATTGGCCTGGGCAAGATTGCCCTCGCCTCTATGCTCGCCAAAGAAAGCTTTGGAGCAATGGGGAACCCCGGCTTCATGCGTTTCCCGGTTAAAGCCAAGCGGGTCATCTTTTTGTTTATGGCGGGAGCCCCTAGCCAACTGGAGTTGTTTGACCACAAGCCCAAGCTCAAGGAAATCGAGGGTAAGCCTATCCCGCCTTCGGTCATTAAGGGGCAGCGCTATGCTTTCATCCAGCCTGACGCCGCGGTACTCGGGCCCTGCTTTCCTTTTTCCAAGCACGGCGAGTCGGGTGCGGAAATTTCGGACCGCCTCCCCTATTTATCGAAAATTGCCGACGACCTGACCTTCGTCAAATCCATGCATACCGACCACTTCAATCACGCTCCCGCCCAGCTGTTCATGAACACGGGCAGTGGGATCCCTGGTCGGGCAAGTATGGGTTCCTGGCTAAGTTATGGAATCGGTAGCGAAGCGGATGACCTTCCTGGCTTTGTCGTTTTGCAAAACGGTGTATTGAGCGGCGGATCCGCCATGTGGGGATCCGGGTTTTTACCCTCCGAACACCAGGGCGTGCCCTTCCGCAAGGGCCCCGACCCCATCCTTCATGTATCCAACCCCAAGGGGATAGACCGTACAGCCCAACGACACACCCTCGACCTGCTCAGCACATTAAACCAAAGTAGCCTTGGCCAGTTTGGAGACCCTGAAATCAATGCCCGGATCGAAGCCTATGAAATGGCCTATCGCATGCAGGCACGGGCCCCGGAACTGATGGATTTCAGTCAGGAAAGCCAAGCGACCCTCGACCTCTATGGGGCGAAACCGGGCCAGTCCGGATATGCAACCAATTGCCTTCTTGCCCGTCGTCTGGCCGAGAGAGGCACCCGCTTCATCCAGGTCTATCAGGGTGGATGGGATGCGCACAACAATGTCGAAGGAAATATCAAAAATCAGGCGAAAGCAATCGACCAGGCCAGTGCCGCCCTCGTTCAGGACCTCAAGCAACGTGGCATGCTCGAAGATACCCTGGTCATTTGGGGAGGTGAGTTTGGACGCACCCCGATGGTGGAAGCCAGTGCCGCATTGAATCGAAGTGGTGGACGCGACCACCACCCTCAGGCCTTCACCATGTGGATGACGGGTGGAGGCATTAAGCCAGGTATCACCCTGGGACAGACCGATGAACTAGGCTTCCATGTTACCGAAGACCCCGTACATGTGCACGATCTTCAGGCAACGATTCTTCAACTTATGGGCATTGATCACACCCAACTATCCTTCCGTTTTCAAGGTCTTGATTTTCGACTTACAGGAGTAGAACAACACCACGCCGTCAAAAAATTGATGGCATGATACTGCGGTGGCTATTGCCTCTTCTTGGAGGACTTCCGGTCTTCGGGGCAACGGGCAAGGACACTGAAGCCCTTTCGATTAGTTTTAATGATCATGTCCGACCTATTTTGGCGGATAAATGTTATGCCTGCCATGGTCCAGATCCAGAAGACCGGGCAGCCGACCTGAGATTGGACACGGAGGAGGGTGCTTTTGCCGACCTCGGTGGATACCGTGCGATCACCTCAGGTGATCCTGAGGAGAGTGAAATCTTTTGGCGGATCGAATCGAAAGAGGAAGACGAAATCATGCCCCCACCCGACTCTCACCTCTCCCTGAGCAAACAAGAAAAATCCATCATTAAGCAATGGATCGAACAAGGTGCAAAATGGGAAAATCACTGGTCCTTTGAACCTATCGGGGATACCAAGGTTCCCACTAATGATTCCACCTGGCCTCAAAATGATATCGACGAGTTCGTTCTTTCTTCACTGATCCAGCAATCGATCTCACCTTCTAAGCCAGCAGAACCAGAAACCTGGTTACGCCGGGTGTCCTTCGATCTCACCGGACTGCCCCCTTCAATAGATCGCCTCGAAAAATTTCTTCAGGACCCCTCCCCAAAAGCCAGGGAAGCGGAGGTTGATTACCTCTTATCCACCATAGATTATGCCGAACGAATGACCCTTTTATGGTTGGATGGTGCCCGTTATGCAGATAGCAATGGCTTTCAGTTTGATACCGCCCGAACCATGTGGCCCTGGCGGGACTGGGTGATTCAGGCTTATTCTCAAAATATGCCCTACGACCAGTTTGTGCGTGAACAGGTAGCGGGGGATTTATTGCCCAACCCTACTCAGGATCAATTAATTGCCACTGGCTTTAACCGGAACCATGGATACACCTACGAGGGAGGAACCATAGACGAGGAGTACCGGGTAATCTATGCAAATGATAAAACCACCACCTTTGGCACATTGTTTCTCGGGTTAACCCTGGAATGCACGCGTTGCCATGATCACAAATATGATCCACTTAGTATGGAAGATTATTATTCCATGTTTGCTTTCTTTAACACCAGTGCAGAGAAAGGAAACCCTGGCCAACAATCCCGGGCAACTAAAGCGGCAGCTCCTTATCTTGAAGTTTATTCGGGCAAGAAAAACCCCATCCATGCAAACTGGAAGCAATTAAAACCAACCAAGGCAGTTGCTGAAAAACAAACACTTGAAATTCAAAAGAATCACTCCATTAAAGCGACAGGAGAGGTACCCTCATCTGATTCTTATGTGGTTCACTTTGAGCTTTCGCCACAAAAGATTCGAAGCCTAAGGCTTGAAGTCCTTCCCATTAACGGCTCCAAGCACGGACCAGTCGGCCGGACTCCCAATGGGAATTTCGTACTCAATGAACTTGAAATCTTCCTGGTCTCAGAAAATTCCAGAACGCCTTTGAAGATCACGGAAGCTACCGCCACCTTTGATCAGTTTGGTTTTCATGTGAAGCAAAGTATTGACGGGGATTCCACAACTGGATGGGCCGTGCAGGGAGGCTTGAATAAAACCCAAGTTGCTCGCTTCGATTTTAAGACCGAACTAAGTGTTCCCAAGGGGTCAAGCTTGGAGGCCAGAATGGAATTTTCATCCCATGATAAACATGTGTTAGGACGCTTCCGCTTTGCATCTTCCATCTGGGGCATCACTCCACCCAATGCCCTTACCATGATCATGAAAGAGGAAGAAAGAGAAACCCGTATTCTCATGGAAGGACTCTATGACCAACCTGGCAAGCGGGTGACTCCAAGAACCCCGGCCGTGCTTCCATCCTTTGACGGATACAGGCTTGACCGGTTAGGACTGGTCGACTGGTTGGTGTCTGAAGATAATCCTCTTTTTGCCCGTGTATCGGTTAACAGATTGTGGCAACAGTTCTTCGGGTATGGATTGGTTAAAACGCCAGATAATTTCGGTTTACAGGGCGAACTACCCAGCCACCCGGAACTTCTCGATTGGTTGGCCAAAGATTTTATCAACCACAAGTGGGACCTTCATCAAACCATCAAGAAGATCGTTCTATCGGCAACCTATGGACAATCCTCAACCTATCGCCCTGAACTTGAGGATCCTGATAATCGTTCCCTTTCGCGTGCATCCACCTTCCGCTTGCCTGCAGAAATGATTAGGGACCAGGCCTTAGCTGCCAGCGGTTTACTCAGCAAGAAAGTAGGGGGTCCAAGTGTGATGCCCTACCAACCAGATGGAGTCTGGGGTGATCTGAACGCCCCGCCTTCCCACCGCGAGTTTTATGTGCAAAGCAAAGGGGATAATCTGTACCGCAAAAGCCTCTACACCTACTGGCGCCGTGCCGTTCTTCATCCATCGATGTCTACTTTTGATGCTCCAAGCCGAGATGTTTGCACCGTCGAACGGGCATCCACCAATACTCCCCTACAAGCTCTGGTTACTCTGCATGACCCAACCTATTGGGAAGCTGCTCGCACGCTCACCGTTCTCGTTCATGGGGAGACAGATCCGATTAAATCGGCTTTTGAAAGAGTGCTTTCAAGAAAGCCTTCCCCCAAAGAGTTTCAGCTTCTTTCAGATCTGCAATATCAGCGAATATCCCATTACCGAAAAGACTTAAAATCTGCCAATCTTACTCTATCCGTTGGAGAAAGTCCGCCTTCCAGAACGAAGGTGGAACCTGCTCAACTGGCTGGGCTTACTGATGTCTGCCACACACTTTTCAATCTCAGCGAGACCATTACCCGCAAATAGATTATCTTATGAATCAAGAAATTGAAAACCTCTGGTTGAAGATGAACCGTCGACAGGCCCTCCGAACCGTGGGTGCAGGGCTCGGGTACATGGCTCTGGGTAGTTTGCTTGCCGATGGCTCTACAACTGCTGGAAAATTCTCCCATCACCCTGCCCGGGCCAAGCGTATTATCTATCTCTTCCAGTCTGGTGGCCCATCTCAGGTCGATCTTTTTGATCATAAACCAGCACTCGCTCAGCACCACGGCAGTGATATTTTCAAACATGTTGAACAACAGAGCCGGCTCACAGGGTTTAATAACAATCGAAAGATTCTACCTGTTATTAATAGCAAGTACTCCTTTGCCCAGCATGGTCAGACAGGCTCATGGACCAGCGAACTCTTGCCCCACATGGCAGGAATTGCAGATGACCTCTGCACC
>Ga0209223_10005075_pt1 | contig 11744 bp, 8 predicted proteins | sample COG_06_FD_184750 | JGI IMG/M metagenome (GOLD analysis project Ga0209223, IMG submission 184750) | Pelagic Microbial community sample from North Sea - COGITO 998_met_06 (SPAdes) (version 2) | ecosystem: Environmental > Aquatic > Marine > Neritic zone/Coastal water | place: Helgoland, sampling...
ACCAGAGGTGAGGCAATAAAAAAGATGGGTCGCTATGCAGGTTTTGCTGCCCTAGGTACATTTATGATATTGAATCCTCAAAAGGCGCAGGCGCTATCATCACCAGCTGGTCCAGGAGGATGGGGAGGGTTCTCAGGAGGTAATTCTGGAAATGCTTCTGGGAGTAAATCTTCAAGTAAATGGGGGAAGCCTAAAAAGAAATAATAGCTAGAATGTAAAAATCATTTTTAATATTTTCTTCATTAGCGAGAAAAAAATGAAAGCCTTCATATCAAATGAAGGCTTTTTTTATTGTCTATAAATAAGTTGTAAAAGTCTCTAATACTTCATTTTAAAAACAATATTTAAGAGATGCAGGTTACCTTACCAATCAAGGGCGCATATCTTAAAAAGATCGTGTCTTCTAATACAGAACAACAGAAAAACTTTTCTAATTGAGCTGTTCCTTTTTGTTTTCAATCTAATTAAGTTCCCTCTGATTTTATTTTTATTATTGAAAATAATTTCTTGTTGTAATGTTTATGTGTAATTAAAGCTCGTAATACAATGAGTTTTAATTGCTCCTTCTACAGTGCCAAAATAAAAAGGGTACACATTAAATTTGTTTAAAACGTATTATTTTTTAAGTTTGTTAATTAATTAAATCAAAATAAAAATTACAAATGAAAAAAATAACTCTAATTTTATTATCTTTTTTAATGGTTTCAACTTCTTACTCACAAATAGGTATAGGAACCAATAACCCGGATGCCTCAGCAGCTTTGGATATAAGCTCTGTATCTGGTGGTTTGTTGCTTCCTCGAATGACAGCAACACAACGAGATGCTATTTCTAGTCCTGTAGCGGGTCTAATTGTTTATTGTTCAAATTGTGGTGGTGCCGGTGAACTACAAATCTTTAATGGAACTACATTCACCAATGTAACAGGTGGAGCTGCCTCAGTGCCTCTAACTGCTGGAGCCAGTTATGGAGGTGGTATTATAGCTTATATTTTTCAAGATGGAGACACTGGTTTTGTGACAGGAGAAACACATGGTATTATCGCTTCATCGACTGACCTAAGTAATGGAATTTATTGGGGACCTACAAACGATGGTATGTCTACAACTTATGACTGTATTAACTCACACAATTCTTCCGCATATGCTCTACCTTGTGCAATAGGAACCGGCGAAAATAACACTTCAATAATTTTGTCTGTTCAAAATGGTGAAAGTACTGCTGCTAAATTATGCAGTGATTACTCTGTATCTTCTGGTGGCACTACTTACGATGATTGGTTTTTACCAAGTAAATTGGAAATGGCTGAACTTGTTTCAAATAGCACTGCAATTGGAGGTTTATATTATGATTCATCTGCAGGTGAGTGGGCTGCTGAAAATTATTATTGGACTTCTACCGGGGATGTTTTCCAAGATAGAGCCACTACACAAAGATCTACGAATGGTTACAATAATAGAAATTTTAGGAATGAATTATGCAGCGTGAGAGCTGTGAGGTATTTTTAATTAATATATAATATAAATCAAATGAGAAAATTTAACTATTTAATTTTTCTACTCTCAACTTTTATAAACTCCCAAGATATTTATGTTGGTTCTAATGAAATACTTACAATTGGGAAAAATAGCTTTATAGTTTGTCAAGATAATTTCACTAATAACGGAACTGTAACATTAAATTCCGATTCTGATGAGTTTTCCTCAATTATTGTGGGCGGGTCATCTACAGGAGATATTATCTATAATCGTTATGTTAACACAGTGGGTGATGGTGAATGGGATTTAATTGGATCTCCTGTTGATGGACTTTCGATTAATGATTTTGTTACCACTAATAGTTCTGTTCTGGCAACCAATGGATCTGCCTATGCAGTTGGATACCATGACAACACGGATGATAGTTGGACGAACTATACCACATCTACAGTTGGAGGTGCTGGTAATTTTGATACATCACGTGGGTATCAAATGGCTACCTCTAGTGGCGCTACTATGGCCTTTACAGGGTCTATTGCCACTACAGATCAAACGCAGTCTATCATCAATAATAATGGCAATGGTAATGGCGGTCGTCGTTGGAATCTAGTTGCTAATCCTTATCCTTCTTATCTCAATGCTAATACAAATGCACATGCTTCTAATAATTTTTTGAGTGTGAATGCTAGTGTTATCGATAGTAATTTTCTATCAATCTATGGTTGGGACGCTGATGGCTCTGGATATACCATTTATAATAATACATCTTCAGCGACCTACATTGCACCTGGACAAGCTTTCTTTGTAGCAGCAGCTAGTTCATCTGCGGCAGATTTAACTTTCACAGAAGCTATGCAAACCACCACAGGAGGAGATGACTTTATTAGTTTAGGTCTAGCAAACACCAGTAGTGAGTTTTCATTATATCTTCATGAAGGTCAAGATAAGGTTGCTACAACCAGGTTCTATTTTGATTACGGTTTAGGCTTAGATCTAGATCCTGGCTATGATGCTGGAGCTTACAATCAAACTATGGCACTGTCATCAAGATTAGCTGAAGACGATCAAGGGATTAATATGAGTATTAATGCGATGAACATAGACAGCTTTGAACAAACAACTATTCCACTAGTTATAAATAGGGAGGCAGGAACAACCTTTAGAATTAGCATGGAAGATAGTACGATTCCAGAAAATGTTGATGTATTGCTTTTGGATACTCAGACACAAATTTCTACAAATCTAAGAGATCAAGATTTTATACTAAGCCCACAAAGTGATGTAAGTGGTATGGGGCGATTCTATTTAAAGATGGGTAGTAATAGCCTAGGTAGTAATGATATTGAAGAATCTTACATCAGCATCTATAAGCCTTCAGATAGAGATTGTATTGTAATGGAAGGCTTATCAAATGTACAAAGTGGTCATGTTACACTATACAATATAATGGGGCAAGAGGTTATAGACCAAAACCTTACACCAAACCAATCCACACAAAATATACCAACAACAGGACTTGAGTCAGGTATTTACATCATTAAATTAAAGGCAGATAATCTAATTCTGACGAAGAAACTTATTATAAAGTAATATATCCCATGAAAGAGAATAAGGACGAGATCACCAGAGGTGAGGCAATAAAAAAGATGGGTCGCTATGCAGGTTTTGTTGCCCTAGGTACATTTATGATATTGAATCCTCAAAAATCACAAGCACAATCAACTCCATCCGATCCTGGAGGATGGGGAGGGTTCTCAGGAGGTAATTCTGGAAATGCTTCTGGGAGTAAATCTTCAAGTAAATGGGGAAAACCAAAAAACAAATGATAAATAGGTTTCAAATCAAATTAATTTGTATTCTAAACAATAAGTACTATTAGATAACTCCCGCTTGTTGCATAAATAAATCGGCTAGTGCATCTTTATTTTGATGCGTTCCTATATAAGTTAAAAAAGTACTCTCCTTTGAATGTCCTGTTACATTCATAAGTAGTGGCGTTTCAATTTTTCCATAATAATTTGACGCAAAAGACCTTCTCATAATATGTGAGGTTACAAACTCATATTTAGGAGCTTTAATAATTTCTTTCCTTCGTGTCCTTGGGTTATTCTTAAATCCTGAAACTATCTGATCAATTCCAGCCATTCTGCAGAGTAGTTTTATCTCTTTATTGAATGCTACTTGAGATTTTTTTTTAGGAAATTCATGCAGTAAAATTTTAATAACAACTGGATCTACCACACCAACCGTCACAGCTTTCTTTGTCTTTTGCTGAATTATATCTATATACAATCCATTAGGTGCTTTTCTTAAGTTATTAGGGTTTAACTTTAATAAATCTGATACTCGCTGACCGATACAAAGTCCAATTAACAAAAAGCTATAACTATCTTTTAATGCCTCTGGAATATACTTTAGTTCCTTTAAAGCTTTTATCTCTAGTGGGTTTAGTATATGTAAAATACGATCAGAACTTTTCTGTTTAAAAGATTCAATATAACTGGAATAGGGGTGAACTTCCAAGCCGCTTTTCTCTGCATCTCTCAAAACAATCTTCAGTAGTTTTAAAAGCTGACCACAGTAGTTATCACTATACTGCTGGTCTATTTTTAGAAAACGAGTAAACGATTCGGCGGTATATTTATCTATAGTATTTAAATACAATTTCTCTGATTTCTCAACTTCATAGGCTTTTACAACACGAAGTAGTGATTTATAAGTCCGAATGGTATTTTTTGCCAGACCTACAGTTCCAAAACCATGTACTCTTTTGGTGGCAGAATTAGAAATAAACTGCTCCAGAAAGTCTAAAAAGAGTATATGTTTTTCTATTTTTGATTGAGTAACAAAGGTCTTAATTTTAGTATTTTTATAAAAATTAACGTGCATATAACGTATGTTATTTAATTATTTAACATGAAAATAGATTTGTTATATTCATTATATAACATTATAATGAATATAATATAACAAATTATTATACTTAAATATACGCTATTTTCTCAAAATACACAAGATAAAGCCAATGTTTATAGGGGTTTAGGTGATTTATTTTTGAAAAGACTACGGACTGTAGTCAATGGTTTTTTTGAAAAAAAATCTAACATTAAGATTTACATCTGTCAAGAATAATAATTACTATCCTCTTTAATTTTACAGTTTTGTACGAAATCACTCCTGCCAAGAAAATGCTATAAATGATCCTTTTTTTCTAAATTAAGCATTCAACAATCGTGTAAACACGTTATCTTTGTATTTAAAATTTTCAAAATAAATAATACGGATAATGAATTTTCAATATTTTGTTAAACATTTACTTTTAATATTCTCAATTATTACACTTTTTCAATCTTGTGTCTCTAAAAGGGAGATGTTGTATTTGCAAGATGTGGAGTCTTTTAATAATACTGAGGTTATCTACACCAATCACACCTTGCAGGTAGATGATATTTTAAAAATAACGGTAAGCGCACTCATGCCAGAGGCGGCGCTTCCTTATAATAATGTAACCGCTGGTAGCGTTGGTGGCAACAGTATTGATATTATGAAGCTTGATGGTTACTTGGTGTCTCAAAACAGTACGATCAACTTCCCGATACTTGGAGAGTTGTCTGTAAAAGATAAAACAACAAAAGATTTAGAAAATGATATTAAAAAGCTACTGTTTGATGGCGGCTATCTAATAAATCCTAATGTAAACGTGCGTCTTTTAAATGCTAAGGTTACTATTTTAGGAGAGGTAAATAACCCTGGCACCTTTTCCTTTACAGAAAATAATGTTAGTTTTCTGCAGGCACTTGGCCTCGCTGGAGATCTTACCATCAATGGTAGCAGAGAAGATTTGGTGGTTTTAAGACGCATAGATGGCTTGCAAACCACAGAGCGTATAGATCTTACTTCTGCCAGCTTTTTAAGCGGGCCCTACCAAATGGTAAAACCTAATGATGTAATTGTAGTAAACCCAAATAGTGCAAAATTAAAAACGGCTGGTTATGTGGGTAATATATCTACAATACTTGGTATTACATCCTTATTACTAAGCTCTATAATTTTACTAACACGATAATGATGCAAGATAATTTTAACAACCAGAATTACCTCCAAGAAGAGGATTCTATAGATATAAAAAAAGAGGCTGGCTATTACTTGTTTTTTTGGCCTTATTTTATTGCCGCTATTATTATAGCAATGTCATGCGCTTTTTTGTATTTAAAAACCGCAGATCGCATATACACCTCCAGCGCTCAATTACAAATTAAAAAACCCGCAGAAGATGCTGCCTCTTTTTTAACTGGGGGTATGGAGTTTTTTGGTTTTGATCAAGTAAATGTAGAAAATGATATTGCAGTGCTTACCTCTCAGCACATTTTAAGCCAAGTGGTGACCCGTCTAGATTTACAAACTAAGATATTTACTGTAGGTAGAGTAAATGCATCTTTGCAATTTAATAATACTTATACTAGGTTTATTTCTATAAAAACATCTGATGACTACCTTTACTGGGATGTTGAAATAGCAAATCAAAAAGCATCTTTCACTAGAGATACTTTAATTTTTAGTATTAATAAAGGTGAGGTTTTTGCTTATAAAGACACCGAGATTACATTACATGATTCTTTATTTTTACAAAATCAAACCCTTATTATAAAAAGACAATCCTTAAATGACGCAGTTGATGAAGTAAGAAATAATTTAACTGCTACCGCAGCATCAAAACAAGGGGAAATTATAGATTTAAATTTCCAGGGTGTAAATATAGTCCGTAATGAAGCTGTTTTAAATACGGTTATGCAAGTAATGCAGGATGACCAGGTAGAAGACAAACGTTTAATATCTAAGGTAAGTTTGGCTTTTATTAACGATAGGTTAGATGGCCTGACTAAAAGTATTGATACCCTATCTCAAAACACCATTGCCTACCAAATGGCCAATGGTGTTTTTGATCCAGCAGCGCAAACAAGTAATGCACTTTCTAATATTGTAAAAGGCCAAGAAGAAGCTTTTGGTATTGGCATACAGCTAGAAATTGCCAAGGCGCTACTAGAAAAATTAGAAAATCAAGCAAGCTATCAAATACTACCTGCAAATATTGGTATAGATAATGAAAGTGTTAATACGCTGGTAAACTCATACAACACGGTAGTTACACAGCGTAATAATTTACTTATTAGCGCTTCTACAAAAAGCCCAATGGTGATGCAGCTTTCTAGCCAGTTAGACAATGCAAAGGCGGCTATTATAACAGGAGTTAATAGATACATAGAAGGGCTGCAAACATCACTCTCTGGCTTTAAAAACATGGAGGCTACAACTAGAGGAATTGTTGCCGGCCTGCCTAGCAAAGAAAATACCTTACGCGCTTATGCCAGAGATTTTAAAATTGTAGAGGAGCTGTATGTATTTTTACTGGAGCGTAAAGAAGAGGCGTCTATAAGCTATATTTCTGCCTTGCCAAACATTAAACTATTAAGCTATGGGGTTTCTTCTAGATTTCCTATAGCACCAAAAGTACAAATTACATACCTGGCTGCTCTATTATTAGGGTTGCTTGTTCCTTTTGGTATTTTTTTTTTATTAAAGCTGTTAGACAGCAAAATTAACACCAGAGATGATCTAGAAAATGGTTTAAGAGGAATTACAGTCCTGGGAGAAATGCCCTTTGCAGAAAACACCGAAGATCTAGGTGATAGTGGTAGAGGACTTATTGCAGAATCTGCAAGAGTGTTGCGCTCTGGTTTAAGCTTCCAGTTAAAAACAGATGCCACTAATGTTATATGTGTTACCTCTACCATTAAAGGAGAGGGGAAGTCTTTTGTGTCTTACAATTTGGCGCAGAGTTATGCGGCACTAGGTAAAAAAGTAATTTTGGTTGGGGCAGATTTAAGAAATCCTCAAATACATAAGTTTTTAAACCAAAAAAGAGCAAACATAGGGCTCACCACTTATTTAAGTAATGAGAATTTTAATGATATAGATTCTTTAATTACTAAGGCTACTAAACCTGGCGGTTTAGATTACTTACTTACAGGTGCTATACCACCAAACCCATCAGAGCTTTTAATGCGCTCACGCACTAAAGAGCTTCTTGATATATTAAAGCAAAGTTATGATTTAATACTTATAGATTCTGCGCCACTGCTACTAGTAAGTGATACAACAGCTCTTTTGCCGCTTTGTGACTCTGTCGTGTATGTGACGCGGTCTCAATACTCAGAGAAAAAGACATTCCCGTTTATATTAGATATGCAAAAAAGACCTAATGTACCTCCTTTTGGTATGGTACTAAATGGCCTGAGAGCAAGTGCAAGCACAGGATCAAACTACGGGTATAAATATCGTTATAGTTACGGTTATTCTTACAATTACGGCTACGGTTATGGCTACGGTAGTGATACAGAGAGCTAGAGCTATTTAACGTTCATAAAAAAACCACCCAATTTGGGTGGTTTTTTTTATACTCGTTTTTAAGGAAATTGAGCGAGTTGAAATTCTCTAATAGCCTCCCATTGCATGCCTTGTTTTTTTGATAGGCTTAAATTTTCTAAAGATTTTAAATGTTGCGGGTAGTGCGCATCTGTAGCAACAAAATCATACAATCCTTCTTGTAAGAGTTTTTCTGCTTTTTGTTTAACTTCAGGCCCGTAATGCCCTAAAAGCGATAGCGCGTTTAATTGCATTAAAAAGCCTTTGTTTTTTAACTCCTTATACTCTTTTATAGTATGTATTGAGTGGTAGCGCTCTGGATGTGCTAAAATAGGAGTAATGTTATTTTGTAGCAGCGTAAAACCAGCTTCCACCAGTATTGTGGTTTCCGAGAAAAAGGTTATTTCTACAAGAATGTATTCGTCTTTTAACAGCAAAGAGGGCATGTTGGTTTGCAAGTTTTTCATAAAAACTTCATCTATCATGTACTCTGCCGCGTAAGCGTTTACTTTTGGGCTTTCTATTTTTGAAGTTTTTTCAGTTAAAATCTCAAAAGCACTTTTAATAGTAGTGGGCGTATTTGGATATAATTCTTGATACACATGGGGGGTTGGTATCACACTTGTAATACCAAGAGCATTATACTTCTCTAACATTTTTAAAGACATGCCAACACTTTTACTACCATCATCTATAGCGGGCAATAAATGGTTATGTATATCACAAAGCCCCTCAAATAAAGGTTTTTTATGTTTTGTAAAAAAATCAAACATAGGGTTCTAATACGTTAGTTTAAATACAAAAATACAATATATAATAACAATGGTATTTTTGCAGATAGCTTATTTCAATCTATATTTGCTTTTGACATTTTTGCTTAATTAAAGTATAAAAAAACACTACAATTATGAAAACCCGTATATCTTTTTTTTTACTATGTTTTGTAATTGTTTTTTCTTTAAAAAGCCAAACCAAAGATGTTGGTTACACAATATATTCAAGTACGGGTCTCTCTAGTGATACCACCTTGCCCTTTTGGCTAGTTGCAAACCAGTATGGTAATGTGCCTAATAGTGATTACGGACTTTTGAACACCGCTATTTTTAATGACTATGATACCCCAAATACTTTGTTTGATATTTCTTATAAAGCGAGCGCCACTGGTTTTATAGCCCAAGAAAACAAACTTTTATTAAACGAGCTGTACCTTGGTCTAAGGTTTAAAAACATTGTACTAGATCTCGGCGCTAAAAACGATGCCGTTTTATGGAATAACTTATCTTCCTCTAACGGGAGTATTATAAAGTCTATCAATGCAAGGGCCTTACCTGGTGTAAATATTAAAACCAATAATTTTATAACACTTCCTTTTGCAACATCTTGGCTAGAGGTTAAAGCAAATTTTGCTCATTATTTTATGGATGATACCAGGATTGTAGATAATACCAATTTGCATCATAAAAGCTTGCATTTAAAAACTACACTTAGCCCAACTTTTGAGATAATAGCAGGTTTAGATCATTACGCCCAGTGGGGAGGAAGCTCCCCAGTGTTTGGCGCGCAACCTAGTTCACTCTCAGATTATATTAAAGTTGTCTTTGGCGCAGAAGGTGGAGATGGCGCAACCCAGAATGACCAATTTAATGCTCTTGGAAATCATGTTGGGGCTTACTTACTACAATTTAACTACAACAAAGAAAACATAGGGCTTAATTTTTATTACTCGCATCCTTTTGAGGATACCTCTGGTAGAGAGATGACCAATTGGCAAGATGGTTTGTATGGTGTATTTGTAGATTTCAAAAAAAATAAATCTTTAGTAAACAGTATTTTGCTTGAGTTTACTCACACAAAAAACATGAGCAACATACCCAGATCTGCCAGTGGTCCAGATAATTATTTTAACAACGGTATATACCAATCTGGCTGGACCTACCACGGCAACACCATAGGGTCTCCCTATTTTACTCCAAAACCTGAAGATGAAAATGGTATTACAAGCGGCGTAATAGTTGGAGATAATAGATTTTCTGCAATTAACATTGGTGTCAATGGTTTTTTGAAAGCTTTGCCTTATAAAATACTGCTAAGCCATACCACCTATTATGGATGGTTTAACCAAGAGTATGATCCTAACCCTTACCAGTTTTCTGGAATCTTAGATATAGTAATCCCACAAGAGAAGTTCAACCTGCCCTTTGATGTAGCTGCCAGTTTTGCTTTTGACGCAGGTACCTATAGACCACAAAATTTTGGCGCTTTTTTAAGCATTACAAAAACAGGTAGTTTTTAAAATCCTGTACTATTTTAATAGCATGGGTTTTTAAATTTTTAAGGCGCTTTTCTACTATCTTTGCTAGCGTATGAGTACACTAGTACAAATTTCTGTTTTACCCCGCCAACAAGAAGATGAGCCCTTTATCAAAGAGCTTGCCCTAACCAAGGCTAAATTATATGCCAATGATATACATCAGTGGCGCATACGTAAACGTTCTATAGATGCTAGACGTGTACCTATAAAAATAAATTTACAGGTAGAGTTTTGGCTTCAAAACGAGCAAAAAGAGGCTATCCCTTCTTTTATAGCGCAAGATGTTTCTGCTAAAAAAGAAATAGCCATCATTGGCGCAGGCCCAGCCGGGCTATATGCAGCCCTTCGCGCCATAGAGGCGGGTCTTAAACCTATTGTTTTTGAGAGGGGTAAAGATGTGAGAGCGCGTCGTAGAGATTTGGCTATTATTAATAAAGAGCAAACTGTAAACCCGGAGTCTAACTACTGTTTTGGAGAAGGCGGCGCAGGTACCTATAGTGATGGAAAACTCTATACAAGAAGCAAAAAAAGAGGCAATGTATTAAAAGCCATAGAGTGGTTTGTGCACTTTGGCGCAGATCCAGATATTTTGGTAGATGCACATCCACATATAGGTACCAACAAGCTCCCCAAAATTATCACCGCCATGCGTGAAGCTATTATTGCCGCAGGTGGAGAAGTTCATTTTAATGCTAAAATGACAGACATCACCCTAAAAGATGATACCATTACAGGGCTTCAAATTAATGATACAGATAACTACACATTCTCTGACGTGATTCTTGCCACAGGCCACTCTGCAAGAGACATATTTTATCTATTGCATGAAAAAAATATAGCCCTAGAAGCCAAACCTTTTGCCATTGGGGTGAGGGTAGAGCACCAGCAAGAATTAATAGACACCATACAATACCACGGAGATGGAGAGAATCCTTATTTACCGCCAGCCTCTTATGCACTGGTGGAGCAGGTAGATGGCTTGGGGGTATACTCTTTTTGTATGTGTCCTGGAGGTATTATTGCGCCTTGTGCTACAAGCCAAAAGGAGGTAGTCACCAACGGTTGGAGCCCTAGTAAGCGCAACAACCCTTATGCCAATTCTGGTATCGTGGTGAGCGTTGCTCCTCAAGACTTGCCAAATTACACACCCAATGATCCTTTTGTGTGTCTAGACTTTCAAAAACAAGTAGAGCATGCTTGCTGGGTGGCGGCTGGTAAAACACAGCGTGTTCCTGCCCAAAGAATGGTAGATTTTGTGGAAGGAAACATCTCAAAAGATTTCCCAAAAACCTCCTACCAACCAGGGATTGTCTCTGTAGATTTAAATACAGTACTACCTAAACTAATAACTGGGCGCTTGCAAAAAGCCTTTGTAGCTTTTGGGAAGAAAATGAAGGGCTATTACACCAACCAAGCTGTATTGCATGCCCCAGAGAGTAGAACCTCATCTCCGGTGTTAATACCCCGCCGCAAAGACACCTTAGAGCATATAGATGTAAAAGGTCTATATCCTTGCGGAGAGGGCGCTGGCT
>Ga0209223_10005077_pt1 | contig 11738 bp, 6 predicted proteins | sample COG_06_FD_184750 | JGI IMG/M metagenome (GOLD analysis project Ga0209223, IMG submission 184750) | Pelagic Microbial community sample from North Sea - COGITO 998_met_06 (SPAdes) (version 2) | ecosystem: Environmental > Aquatic > Marine > Neritic zone/Coastal water | place: Helgoland, sampling...
AATATTTTGAAGGAGAATATTTTCATAGAGTAGTAAAAGATTTTATTATTCAAGGAGGAAACTCTGATAATATAAGTACATCCAAAAAAAGAAGAAAAATTGGTAGATACTTATTACCTCCTGACACTAAAAAAGGTCATAAACATCATAGAGGAATAATTTCAATGCCTAGTAGTGAAATTGAAAATCCTTATAAACTAGCTTCTCCCTATGAGTTTTTTATAGTTAAGAAAAAAGATGGGGCATATCATCTTGATAAAAACTATACAGCTTTTGGAAAAGTAATAAAAGGTATGAAAGTTGTTGATAAAATTTCAAATTTAGAAACAGATAAAAGAGAATGGCCACTTGATAATGTTCGTTTTAAAATTGAAATCATCAAATAGGTATTTCTTATGTAAATTCATATTTTTATAACAAATAATGATATGACAATAAATCAACTTAAGTATGTACTTGCACTTTACAAACACAAAAATTTTACAACTGCAGCAGAAAAATCTTTAGTATCACAACCTTCTTTAAGTATGCAAATACAAAAGTTAGAAAAGGAATTGAATACTAAAATATTTGATAGATCAAAAAAACCAATAGAGACAACAGAAATTGGAGAAAAACTTATAAAACAGTTTCAGATTATAGTCAGTGAGTCTATTAAAGTTAAAGATTTAATAAATTATCAAAAAAACAAAATAATTGGAAATTTACATATTGGAATAAGCTCAACATTAGAATCTACAATACTTCCACTTTTCATAAATAATTTATTTACAAAATTTCCTGAAATAAATATTAAATTCATAACAAACAACAGTAGATCCCTTTACTCCTCATTAAAAAACAACGAACTTGATTTTGTTATTGGAATAACTCCGTTAAGTGACACTAGTTTGACTGTCAAACCATTTTATTATGAGCCTATATTAATAGTAATTCCTACAAAGATTCAAAATAAAAATTCAACTGAAATTGAGATCAAAAATATTGATTCAAAGAATGTTTTAGTTCCAGGAAAAGAAAACGAATTTAGAAGCACAATTGATAATATTTTATTTTCAGAAAATTATAATGAACAGTTTAAAAAAAACAGCTTAGAAACTCTAGTAAACTTGTCTATTAATGGACATGGGATTACACTTATACCTTACTTAAACTTTTTAAACTTAGCAGATCAACATAAAGACAAAGTATATAAATTTAAATCTCCGGAACCCGCAAGAGAAATCAGTGTTATATATAAAAGTAATAATCTAAAAAAACATATTGTAGAGGAGATGTTTTTATTGCTTAAAAATTCGTTAAAAAAAATTCAATCTTTTAATGATGTTAAGATTGTTAATCCAAAAATTTAAACTTCGACGTAATACAAATGTGGATTTTGAAATTTGAAATTCTTAGCCCAAATCATTAACTCAGTATATTCGTGAGGTAGAAGTTTTTTTGATGCTTTTTCAAGTTCTCTTTTAAATAGTTTAGGATTGAAACTAACTTTCTTTAAAACCTCAACTGTATATTTATAAACGGATCTAGACATATTAATGGTTTTTCATTAAGATATGTATTAAATCTTAATTAAAATGCAAACAAAATGTTAATAGTTATCTTTTAGATCGAAGTTTTATACTCCAATTAAACGAAAATTCAGAAACAACATCACCATTTTCATCAACTCCGCTGGTTCTAATAGTAATTGTTTGAGCTTCTTTTGTCTTAACGGCTTGATTAACCAATTCATCTAACAACTCACCGTTTTCAAAAGTAAATAATATTTTTCCTACTGCCTTTTTAGTAAATTTTGAAGAAGAACCTACAAGAAGCATAGCAATATTTTGTCCACTATTTTTTATTTTATTTTGAAGTAATAAACCCCCTGGCATTTCAGCAGCCATTCCTTGTACAGCCCAAAATAGAGACTTAAATGGATTCTTATTGAAAAAACCAAGCTTTACTCTAACTGTACATTTATTACTTTCTAGCCAATCTACTCTAACTCCACATATCCAAGCAGAGGGGAGCCAGAAAAATGACATTTGATTTTTTATAAAAAGAGTAAATTTCTGCATTTTCAAATAGTTTAGTATAAATATACTAATTAAAAGCTATTCTTAATCCAGACTTGCTAAATATCTTTCAGCATCTAATGCAGCCATACAGCCTGTACCTGCAGCTGTAACAGCTTGTCTGTAATCTTTGTCCTGCACATCACCAGATGCAAAAACCCCTGGTTTATTTGTATGTGTGGACTTTCCTTTTGTAATTACATATCCTGAATCATCCATATCCAATTGACCTTTAAAAATATCTGTGTTGGGTTTATGTCCTATGGCTATAAAAAGACCAGTTACAGGGACATTAGTAATTTCTTGAGTTTGATTATTTATTATACTAACGCCTTCAACAACATCTTTACCTAAAACTTCTTTAATTTCAGAATAGTACTTAACATCAATATTGTCTCTTGATTCAACTCTATGTTGCATTGCCTTGGATGCTCTCATTTCACCTTTTCTCACAATCATAGTTACTTTAGAACATATATTAGCTAAATATGTTGCTTCTTCAGCTGCAGTATCTCCACCTCCAACAATTGCAACATCTTGACCTTTATAAAAAAATCCGTCGCAAACAGCACATGCAGAAACTCCACCTCCTCTTAATCTTTGTTCTGAGGGAATACCTAAATATTTTGCAGTTGCTCCTGTTGATATAATTACACTTTCTGCCTCAATTTCAATATTATTATCAACTGTTACTTTGTGAATTCCACCAGGTTTTTCACTTAAATTAACTTGAGTCACTAAGCCAATTCTAACATCCGTTCCAAATCTTTCTGCTTGCTTTTGAAGCTCAACCATCATTGTAGGACCATCAACCCCATCAGGATAACCTGGAAAATTATCAACTTCAGTAGTTGTTGTTAATTGTCCGCCAGGCTCCATGCCTGTATATAAAACTGGTTTTAAATCAGCTCTTGAAGCATAAATAGCTGCAGTGTAACCTGCTGGACCAGAGCCTATAATTAGGTTTTTAATTCTTTCTGTAGACATATATATAATTTAAAAAGTAAATTTAAAATATTTGATCATTTGCTAAACAAAAAACTGTAAAAAGTTATCATCAAAAATAATATTCATTATTATACAGTATTATTTGATGATTTTTGAAATAATACTATATTTGCTGCCGGTTTACGGGGTGTAGCGTAGCCCGGTTATCGCGCCGCGTTTGGGACGCGGAGGTCGCAGGTTCGAATCCTGCCACCCCGACGAAAAAAATTCCAATTAATTAATTACTAATTGATTGGAATTTTTTAATTAAACGTACTAAGTACTAAAAATCAACATTTATAATGTTTTAATGAGAAATATCACGACAATATCGAAAAAGATGTCGTTTTATAAATATCTTAATTTGATTATAATAAGAATTAATAAAATTATTTTTCTGAAATATAAACAGCTACCCAAGCATCTAAATAGCCTTTATCAACATACCTTTTCATTTCTTCAAAAGCATCCTTATATCTTTTAAATTCATTGATACTAACTCTATAAAAACCTAAATCTGTTTTTTCTAAAACATTTGGCTCAACATTTTCTGTATTTAAAAGTGTTAATTTTAAATTGTTTGCTTCTTTAATATATCGAAAAGAGCCTAATATTACATGAAAAATTTTTCTTTTCATTGTTTTAGAATTACTGTTAAAAGGAGATAGCTTTGCGTCCCTTTTAGATAATTCTGCTAACTTATCTTTAGATTCATTATTGTTACTTATATCACTTGATTTTTCTTTGATATTGAAAATATTAGATTTAAGGTTTTTTGAAACATTAACTGTATCAATAATATTTTTATCAACAACAACGTTGTTAGGGCTTGCTAAAATTGTTTTAGAATTACTGTTAAAAAGGGAAAGCTTTGCGTCCCTTTTAGATAATTCTGCTAACTTATCTTTAGATTCATTATTGTTACTTATATCACTTGATTTTTCTTTGATATTGAAAATATTAGATTTAAGGTTTTTTGAAACATTAACTATATCAATAATATTTTTATCAATAACAATGTTGTTAGGGCTTGCTAAAAATGCTTTATCTATTCCATTTCTATTTGATGAAAAATAAAAACTGTTTTCATACTTATGAAAATAAAATTCATCGTATTTAGAATTTATTTTAGAACCAAGATTAATTGGGTAAGAATTCTCTTCATTTAAATTAATCTTAAATATATCTAAACCTCCAAATCCAGAGTGACCATTTGATGAAAAATACAGATTATTATCTGAATCAATGGTAATATAACCTTCTCTATTATTTGTATTAATTTGTGGACCTATATTTTTTATTTCAGAAAAAGAATTATCATCATTAATATCAACATAATAAATATCAGTTGAACCATAGCCTCCTCTCATATCAGAAACAAAATATAATTTTTTGAAATCATTTGAAAAAACAGGATTGGAAAAATTATATTTTTTTTGATCAATTGAAATTAATTTTAAAGATTCATTAAGACTGTCTTTTAAATTAATCTCGTAAATTTTTAAATATGATTTTTTATTTGAGTAAATTAATCTTTTTCCATTATTTTCATTTAACGTGATATAAATTATATCAGAATTTTTAGTGAACGTAAAATGACCTTGATTAATTTCAAAATCAAATTTAAATAATGGGGTAAAATTTAATGAATCTTTTGACCTAAAAAGTATTTGAGAAAAACCATTTTTAAGAATCTGAGTATAAAAGTGATTATTGTCTTCAAAATAATTAAATTTATTGGATAAAGAATCAATTATTTTTAAACTATCGATTAAAAAAACAGTACTATTTTTGTTAAAATATTTATCAACAATATTATCAGAAATATTAAACTTTCTTGATACTTTACCATAATTTAGAGAATCTTGGTAAACTAAGTTTAAATGTAAATAATTAAAAATGTGATTTCGACTAACAACATAACTGTTATCAAATACTTTATCATAATAAATTTTAGAGTTTTTATAATCTCCTAAATTATAGTAACTATGAGCTATTTTAATATAATCTGAAAACTGTAGAGCATATTTAGTTCTTTTAATAAAATTGTATTTATTAATTACTTCTTTATAATTACTTTTTAAATACTCTTCATTAGCTATTCTTAAACTTTTATTTTGAGAAATTACAAATTGAGATGCAAGTATAAATATTATTAATAAAAAATTTTTTGCCATTAGAAGAATCTTGGGTTAATTATTTCTTTAGGATTTATTTCCCATTTTAAAAAAAACTCACTGTTGTTTCCGGCAAAATTTTTCAATCTATTTGTTTCTGAATCATGACTATATCCAATAAGCAATGATTTGGATAAATAAAATCCAGCCATAGCACTTAATGAAGAATTTATTCTGTATGAGGTTCCTAAAATAAATTTGTCATAAAAAAATGCATTTAAAGATAAATCGTATTGCATTGGAAGACCAGAAACATGGCGAATTATAAAAGAGGGTTTTAATTTAACGTTTAAAGATAAGTTCACAATATGTCCAGCCGTTGCATAATAATGTTGTTCATCAGAAGCTTTATACAGAAGACTTTCGTTTTCAAAATAATTTTGCTTTATAATACTTGGAGATGAAACTCCAAAATATGTACTTTCATTATGAACAAAAAACCCAATTCCAATATTAAAATATGAAAGACCATTAATATTAGACTGAAAAAAAGGATCTGTAGGATTATATATATTAAGTAAATTGAAATCTACATTCAAATTATTATAACTAAACTTAACACCAACAGATGTATTCCAATCATCATTTACTCTAACTAAAGTTGAAAAATCAATTGAAGCATTAAACTCATTTACAGGACCTAGCTTATCATTAACTATATTTATTCCAAATCCTAAATTTTCAAATAAAGATGGATGTTGGTAACTAAAAAAATCTGTCTTTGGAGCCCCCTCTAATTCATTCCACTGTTGCCTTTGTTGAATAAAGATAGATGGGGAAGTTTTTGTTACTGTATACGCTGGATTAAAAAAAGATGGATTAATCATATACTGAGTAAACATACCCTCTTGTTGTGAAAAAAGATTGATTGAGAAAAAAATAAATATTAAATATCTTTTCATTTTAATTATTAATATATAAATAACCTTTTCTTTTAACTATTAAACCATTTTTGTTTTTATAAGTGAAAATATAAAAATACGTTCCAACTGGTAATATTCTTTTTGTAAACTGATGTCTTCCTTCAAAAACATTTCCATTAGAACCGTAATTTTTTGTTTCAAAAACAGTTTGACTCCATCTATTAAATATATATATCTCATTTTCAGGATACAATTCAATATTTCTTATAATCATTATATCATTCAATCCGTCTCCATTTGGTGAAATTGCATTATAAATCTCTAAATCATCCTCAATATTTTGATTAGCATTATTAAATTCTAAAAAGTCAGGTATACCATCATAATTAGAGTCAAACGCATCTAAAGGATCACCATCATTATTAGGATCAGGATTTTCATCTTCTGTCAATATTTGATCTCCATCATCATCATTGTCTATAAAGTTTTTTAAACCATCGTTATCAGTATCTAAATCAAGTTCATACACATTATAAACTCCGTCTCCATCACAATCTTCTTCATTCCAAAATAGAATATTTTCTTGAATATTTTGACTCTTTAAAAGTAATGAACATGGATTTAAAGGATCGGTTTCATCAAGAGTTTCTACATAATCATCAACACCATCAATATCCGTATCAATATCGAATGGATTTGTTCCGTATTCCTCTTCTAAATCATCTAATAATAAATCATTGTCGTCATCATTGTCGTGCCAATCGCATGAGAAATCAGAATCATTATCAAAAGGAGGGAATTTATCAGAGTTTAATGGATCAATCTTATCTGGTCTTCCCGTTCTTATTAAATCTTCAGTTTCTTCAAGATCATGATATCCATCGTAATCACTATCAGAGTATGGATCTTCATTTCCAACATCAAATTCATTAACAACACCATCTGAATCATTATCAAGGATATCTGATTCTAATGGATCAATAATTCCATCCTTATCAGTATCAATATTACCTTCCTCACTATCACTCTCTCCATCACCATCAGTATCAAATTTTAATGGATCAGTAAAACTTGTTGTTCTCTCATAATTATCAGACCAAGTATCATTATCATCATCATTATCACATACATCACCAATAAAATCACCATCAGTATCTTTTTGATCTGGATTAACTGTTAATCTACAGTTGTCTATTTTGTCATATATCCCATCATTATCATCATCATCATCACAAACATCCCCAATTCCATCACCATCAGTATCTAATTGATCATTATTAAAATATTCTGAACAATTGTCTTCTTCGTCTAAAACCCCATCATTATCATCATCATCATCACAAACATCCCCAACTCCATCACCATCAGTATCCTTTTGATCAGAATTTGAAATAAATTGGCAATTATCATTTTCATCTAAAACCCCATCATTATCATCATCATCATCACAAACATCCCCAATTCCATCACCATCATTGTCCATTTGATCAGAATTTGAAATAAATTGGCAATTATCATTTTCATCTAAAAACCCATCATTATCATCATCATCATCACAAACATCCCCAATTCCATCACCATCAGTATCCTTTTGATCAGAATTTGAAATAAATTGGCAATTATCATTTTCATCTAAAACCCCATCATTATCATCATCCTGATCACAAACATCCCCAATTCCATCACCATCATTGTCCATTTGATCTGGATTAAAGGTTAAAGGACAATTATCTTTATCATCTAATACACCATCATCATCTAAATCTTCATTAACATCTAATAAATTAATCTCTATAGTTTTTAAATCGGAATGATTATCCATTAAATCAAATGCATATATCTGTCTTGTAAATTTATTTGGAGAAGTTTCATAATCATTTAAATATTCTGGAATTAAATCATTTTCAATTAATAGCACTAAATTTCCTTGATTGTCTATTTCTAAATATTCTTGTTCACTATTATTTAGTGGAATTAACTTAAAACCAGTAACACCAACATTATCGAAAGCATTAATTTGGCCAATTTGGATATTTGATACTGAATTCTCTTTAAATGAAAAACTGTATTCTCCATCAATTACAGGGGGAACCTCATCAATATCGTTAATTAAAATCTGAACATCCATTTCGTCAACTAAACCAAATGAATCTTCAACTAAAACAGTAATATTATATTCTAATTTAGTCTCGTAATCAGGTGATTCATTAAAATAAACTTCTCCTGAATTAACATCAATATTAAAAAACTCGTAATCTTTAATAGACTTTAAATTAAATTTATTAATATCATCGTAATCAAATTTAGCTTCAACATTAAAAACTACTGTTTCAACATTTGTATTTTCATCAAAACTATAAATACTATCACTTATAATTTCTGGAGGCTCATTGATATTAAGTAGTTTAATTTCAATTGCTGCCAAATCAATATTATTATCTTCATCTTTAGCTTCAATTATTACATCAAAAGAAGAGTTCCCCTCATCATCAACATTAATTTCAAAGTCCCACGCAATATTATCATCAGAATATAACTTACCCGTTAAATTATCTATTCTAAATGATTGAATAATTTCATTTGAATTTCTATTTGAAATAGAGTATTCAATCTGCTGAAAATCTCTGTCAATATCTTTATTCGTTGATGAATCATAAAAATCGAAAATTAATTCAGTTGTGACTAAGTTTTCTTCAAAAGGACCTACTATCGTATTTTGAACAACAGGAACAAATGTTGCAATTGCTCCAGGGTCATCAATCTTTCCAATTCTTTTATCATTATCACCCATACCATTATCTGTGATAGTTAAAATAACTTTTTCAATATATCCGTCATTATCTTCATCAATAAGTGTAGCACCTTCATCGTAAGTATCTAAATCTTGATCATCTAAATATTCAAAAGATTGTCCTAATGAATTTATTTTTAAGAAAGATTTGCCTTTAATTGGTTCTGGAAGATCAACTGTTAACCTAATTTGAGTACCATTTGAAGGATCGTTGTCGATATCTTTAAAATTATTTCCAGATGATTTTAATGAAAATTTTATTGGATCTTGAACATATGCAGATTTTGCTTCATATGGATCAACCTCAGGCTTTTCAATAATAGAAACGCCAGCCAATTTAGTTGAATTATCACTATCTATTCCACCTTCATCATTAGGTTGACCTACAACAATGGATCCCATGGATTCCGGCTCTGGAGCAGGTTCTTCTGAATTAATATCATTAGCCCATTCCATTGCTGAATTAAACTCTTCAGCACTTCTCATTGGGAATGCAACAATATGATCAGCTTTTCTATCAGGCACTCCATCTCCGTCAATATCATTTGATGAAAACAATTCCTCTAGGACTGTTGGAATTCCATCTTCGTCGGCTATTTCGGCAATCACAACATCTACAGTAACAGGACCAAACCTTTTCTGTTCTTGATTTGTCGTATTATTTGTAACTATATAATATTGAAATAAAACATCACCATAAAAATTTCTATCTGGAATAAATTCAAAAGTACCATCATCTTCAAAAATCAATCTTCCTGGATTCTTAGTGTCTTTACTACTTCTACCTGGAAGAATCACTAAAGTATCAGTTAAGATGGCAAAATCTCTTTCATTCAGTTTAGGGTTTGGAGGTGTTTTTAATTCGTATTTTAAATTTTTTGCAACTACATAATCTGATCCTATTAACCTTGATTTTATTGACCCTTCTTCTTTAATACTAAATATTTCACTAATTTCAGGTGGAACAGTAGTATCTACAAAGAATTGAACAGACCTAGGTTCTAAGTTTTTATTTCCAGACGCATCTGTAAGAGATAATGGGGGAATAGAAAGAGTTACATTTTGTTTAATATTATCTTCATTTGGAGGATAATAAACTCCAGAATAAATTTTTAGATTATTTGGATCCTCTAATTGTATTGTGACAATTTCTCCGATATCAACACTAAAATCATTTATATCAAATAAAATAGGAGTTTCATTGAATTCTAATTTAAAAAGCAATAATTGATTTCTAAACACAATTATAGAATCTTTAATTCCATCAATTTTATCATTTGGTATTGAAATAGTTACATCAGGTCCTCTTGTATCGACCCTTAAGGAATCAGTAAAACTTATATTCTGATTTCCTGAAAGATCTTGGAATGAATTTTCAACAATTTCTATTGAAGCATAACCATCAAAACTTTGAATTGGAACAAAATCTACAATGAAATTTTTTCCAGATCCTCTAATTTTTTCAAATTTACCAGCATTAGATTTTAAATCATCAATGGTTAAATTATTAATATTTTCAGAAATTGTAAAGTTTAAAGTTGCTTTACTATTATTAGTTGTCAGTAAATCATTATTTGATTTAAAACTTTCGATAAAAGGCTGGATTTCATCTACATCATCAATTGTAATTTCAACAAATAAAGAACCTGTATTTTCATTTTCATCTTTTGCAGTAATAGTTAAATTATATACATTATCATAGTTTATGTCCAAAGGATTTTCATAATCAGGAGAATCAATTAAATACAATTTTCCATCCTGTATGTTAAAATTATTAGCATCATCTCCATTTATTGCCCAAATAACATTTTTATCAGAAGAATATACTTCAATTAATAAATCAACAATTCCTTCTTTAACAGTAATTTTATCTGAACCTATTATTTGTGGAGGAGATTGATCAGTAACAATCACATCTCTAGTTTTAGTTTTTGCCTTATTTCCTTTTTTATCCGAAACGTTATAATTTATTGAGTATGTTCCAGCAATTTTAGTGTCTACATCTCCTGAAACCAATACTTCTGAGCTAATATCACCATCTGCATTATCTGAAGCAGTGTATCCTGGATCATTAAAATCACTATTTTTAGCAACAGTTAAAGGGTTTGCCCCTTTAAGTGAAATTATTGGCTCAGTATCATCAACATCTGTAACTCTAATTATGACGTTTAATTGACTTGAATTTTCAAGATTATCTGAAGCAATTATTGTAATCTCATAGTCGTTATCACTATTTATATCTAATGGGTTTTCAAAATCTGGTGAAAATTTAATATCAAGTCTACCATTTGATTTAATTTCAAATTTATCATTATCAACTCCTTCAATACTCCAGCTCACATTTTCATTAGCTGAATAGGTTTCTATATTTCCTTTTTTAATATTTTCCTCAACTAATATTAGACTTTCACCCTGAATTATAGGGCCAATTTCATCAACATCTTTTACTGTTACTTCTACATTAAGCTCAAAAGTATTATCATAATCATCCGTAGCAGTTAATACAATATTGTAAATATTATCAACATCTTCATCTGTAGGGTTTTCAAAATCAGGAACATAAGAAAAAGAAAGTATATTGTTATTAAATATAATTGATCCAACATCCGGACCTGAAATATTTATTTCAATTCCTTCTTCTGTATTATATTCACCCAGCTCTAAAAATGAAGCATTTTCAAAAATTGTATGTTTTTTACTATCGCTATCTGATCCATTAATTAACGGTGCTGTAGTATCAACAACTGTAACCGTTCTTGTAGCAGTTCCTTCGTTTCCTTCAGCATCTGTAGCAGAGTATGTTATTGTATAAGTTCCTACTGTAGTTGTGTCGACCGTACCAGAGATTGTAACGGTTTCA
>Ga0209223_10005078_pt1 | contig 11738 bp, 13 predicted proteins | sample COG_06_FD_184750 | JGI IMG/M metagenome (GOLD analysis project Ga0209223, IMG submission 184750) | Pelagic Microbial community sample from North Sea - COGITO 998_met_06 (SPAdes) (version 2) | ecosystem: Environmental > Aquatic > Marine > Neritic zone/Coastal water | place: Helgoland, sampling...
TTGTTTCCGCCTCTTTCGTAAAGCGATTTGTGAAATCAATGGGTTTAAAAATTATTCTTTCTTCACTTTTGATGCTTGGAATCGACGTACTGATGGAGCCTGTTGCCATAAAAAGTGGCTTTTGGACCTGGAATGGTGCTAGCGTGCCCTTATACAATTACGTTTGTTGGTTTTTAGTGGCGCTCTTCCTTCAATGGGTACTATTCAAATTAAAAAAAGCCGAAACCAACAAGGTTTACGATACCTTACTGGTTTTAATGGTTTTGTTTTTTAGTTTTTTAAATTTATATTGAAAATGATTGTTTTGGGACCTATTGTTTTGATTTTGTCTTTTTTGGGAATGGAGTTTATGGCTTGGTTTACCCACAAGTATGTAATGCACGGGTTAATGTGGCGATTCCATAAGGACCACCACCAGGTGGAAAAAGGTTTTTTTGAGCGAAATGATGTTTTTTTTATGATTTATGCCATCCCGTCATGGTTGTTGATTATGCTGGGTTCCATGAATGGATTATGGATTCCCGTTTGGATTGGGTTTGGCATTCTTGCCTATGGCATCTGCTACTTTCTGATTCACGATGTTTATATTCATAGAAGGTTCAAATGGTTTAGAGACGTAGATCACCCTTATTTTTATGCCATAAGAAAAGCGCATAAAATTCACCATAAGCATTTAGGGAAAGAACAAGGAGAATGCTTTGGAATGCTCGTGGTACCTAGAAAGTTTTATCAAGAAGCAAAAAAAACGTACTTGCTTAAAAAAGAAAAAAAATGAGTCTTTATTTGCTCTTAATGTTCGTTTCTTTTGGCTCTTGCTTGGCATTGAGCTTTGATCAGAAAGTCGCTTTTTACAAAAACGTAAAGTTTATTATTCCTGCCATCACCATAGTGGCCATTCCGTTTTTAATTTGGGACCAAATATTTACCGAAAAAGGCGTTTGGGGATTCAATGAACAATATCTTCAAGGCATATATCTTGGAAAACTGCCTTTGGAGGAGGTTCTTTTTTTCTTTTTTATTCCCTATTGTTGCTTGTTTATTTATGAAGTACTGAATGCCTATTTTCCGAATGCCTCTCTACACAAGTTGACGATGGTCTTTTCGATATTTATGGTGCTCTCTGGAATAATGATGGCACTTACCAATATGAATCAATGGTATACGCTTTCTGCCTGCACCTTGTCTTCTTTGATTGTCGTATTTGCCATGAAGCAAAAATTCATTTGGTATCCGCGGGCGATATTCGCATTTGTTGTGGCCTTGATTCCGTTTTTCATTGTAAATGGGGTATTGACAGGCGCTGCTACAGAAGATCCAGTGGTTTGGTACAACAATGCACACAATACAGGCATTCGCTTGCTCACCATTCCCTTGGAAGATGTATACTACAACTTCTCTCTCCTAATCCCCATTATTGGCATCTATCATTTTCTAAAAATCAGATCTTACAATAGAAAGGGTTAATACACATCCGGAAGTTCAATTCTTTTTTATACCCTTGGATTAGACACAACAGATAATTTATATTTTCGTAGTCATGGCTAAGAATATTGATAAATACAGCAAGAGAGGAATCCGAACAAGCTACGTTTCGACCGTAATCGGAATATCCCTCGTATTGTTTATGATTGGCTTAATTTTAGGTGGTGTTTTAGGAATTAGTGAATTTGAAAAGCAGGTAAAAGAAAGCATTCGAGCAGATATCTTTTTTAATCCAGAGATGAACGAAGCCGATATAAAACTGATTGAAATAGAAATCAAACAATGGCCAGAATTCAGTGATGTACACTTTGTTTCTCCCGAAATTGCTATGGAGGATTTTGCCGGAGTAGGAGCTTCAAAAGAAGAAATGCTAGAAATTTTGGATGGTGAAAATCCAATACCTCCAACCATTGTGTTTAGCCCAGTAGAAAAACTTGCCAATAAAAAAGGAATGGACCTGATAAAGGAAAAGCTAATGGAATCCTTTAGTGAAGAAATAGAAGAAGTCAGCTATGATGAGAACAGTATAAAAGATGTAAACATGGGCTTTCAGCAGTTCATATACCTTCTGCTTGGGGTAGCTATTTTACTAGTCATTATTGCCGTTGCGATGATCAATAACACCATTAGATTGGCCCTCTATTCCAAAAGATTCACCATTAAAACCATGCAACTTGTGGGTGCTAAAGGATCGTTTATTAGACAACCGTTTTTACTTCAAGCGATTTTACAGGGTGTTATTTCGGCCATTATTGGCATGTTTATTTTGGTGTCCGTGTTTTATGCATCCAACAATGTGTTCGATACTTTTGAAATAACGTTTAGTCAGAGTTCATTTATTATTTTAGCATCATCCTTACTTGGACTGGGTATATTTATTACCGTTTTGTCTACATGGTTTGCATTAAACAAGTATCTTCGTATGAGTTTAGATGACTTATATTCTTAAAAAATGAAAAAAGCAGTTAAGCAAGTAACGGACGAAAAGAAAGACCCGATTTATCACTTTGGATTCAACAAGGACAATTATAAATGGCTATTTATTGGTCTAGGCATCAATGTTCTTGGTTTTCTTCTTATGATTGGAGGGGGAGCAGATTCTCCAGACAAATTTGATGGAGACTCTTTGTTTAGTCATACGAGAATCACTATCGCACCCATCTTAATATTGATTGGATATGGAGTGATCTTATATTCCATCATGAAACCCAATAAAAAGAATTCAAAACCTGAATAGCATCAGCATTCATGACGTTTATTGAAGCCATTATTTTAGCAATTATTGAAGGGCTCACGGAGTTCTTGCCCGTGTCTTCAACAGGTCATATGATTATTGCATCTACCTTTATGGGAAATGCATCAGATTCTTTTGTGAAGCTATTCACGGTAGCCATTCAGTTCGGCGCCATTCTTTCGGTCGTTTTGGTTTATTTTAAAAGATTCTTAAAATCGATTAATTTCTACGTGCTCCTTTTTGTGGCGTTTTTACCAACTGGTATAATTGGTTTGTCCCTCAAAGGATATGTAGACGCCTTATTAGAGGAAGTTGTCGTAGTTGCCATTTCATTACTAATTGGTGGTATTGTACTATTATTTGTAGACAAGTATTTTGCCAAAAATGAAACGGAAGGGACCGATGTGGTTTCCTACAAAACGGCATTTATTATTGGTGTCGTTCAGAGTATTGCCATGATACCAGGAGTATCACGATCAGCAGCTACCATTATTGGTGGGATGTCACAAAAGCTAACGCGTAAGGCGGCGGCTGAATTCTCCTTCTTTTTAGCTGTACCTACCATGTTTGCGGCTACTGTAAAATCAATGTGGGATGAAAAAGAACTCCTAATTGAATCTTCAAACAACGAGTGGGTGATTCTTTTAATCGGAAATGTGATTGCTTTTATTGTGGCCTATTTTGCAATCAAATCGTTCATTTCGTTTCTCAATAAAAATGGATTTAAGGTCTTTGGATATTATCGAATTATCCTTGGCGGACTCATCCTCATTTTAATGGCAGCAGGCGTAAATCTTGAGATGGCGTGAAAGCGACACAATTTCAAGAAGGCCATATGCTATTGATCGATAAACCATTAACATGGACCTCTTTTGATGTGGTCAACAAGTTGCGTTGGCAAATAAAAAACAAGCTTCAAGTCAAGAAAATCAAGGTCGGTCATGCCGGAACATTGGACCCATTGGCGACAGGACTATTGGTGTTGTGTACCGGAAAATTTACCAAAAAAATTGAAGGCCTCACCGCAGACCACAAGACTTATACGGGTACGATCCTTTTAGGGAAAACCACACCTTCTTATGACCTGGAAACAGAATACGATGCCGAGTTTCCAACACAACATATAACTGAGGATTTGATTGATGAGGTGCGCCAATCTTTTTTGGGCAAACAATTACAGACGCCCCCCATCTTTTCTGCCAAGCAAATTGATGGCAAACGCGCCTATGAATTTGCAAGAAAAGGGGAGACTGTAGCGCTCAAGCAAAACGCAATTGAAATTTTTGACTTTACAGTTGATACGAGCGCATTGCCCGAATTGCACTTCTCTATTAAATGCTCTAAAGGAACTTACATTCGTTCGATTGCAGCAGACTTCGGGAAGGCTCTCGAAAGTGGAGGAACGCTCATTGAATTGCGCCGTACGGCCTCGGGGGACTTTGACATTGCGGATGCTTTGACGGTTGAAGAAGCCATAAAAATGATTCAAGAGAGCGAAATTTAAGCCAAGCCCTTTTTTAGTACTAAAAAATCCCTATTTTTGTCGCTCCGAATTACTAGGCCCGAGTGGCGGAACTGGTAGACGCGCTGGATTCAAAATCCTGTTCTTTCGGGAGTGCCGGTTCGATCCCGGCCTCGGGTACTAAAGAGGAGACTTTTTCACGAGAGTCTCCTTTTTTTGTTTTCAAACTCTGTAAAGCCTTGTTATTATTGAAGATAAACGCAGCGCCATCTTTTAATTTAGGTGTTCGATATTTATTTTTCAAAAACACGAGTTTTTCATCGAATATCGAACCAATCAGTTTTCCTTTACCATTCACATCCAATTTAGAATATACTTCTCTTAGGTTTTGTAGCATAAATGTTCCGAACGAAATATACTCTTTAAGCTCTTTGTCGACGGATCTTATGCTAAAGTTACCTGTAAGTAAAAAACACACCTAAAGAGTCTCATCCTAATTCATATTAAAACGCTTGTTGTTGTTTTAAAAAATACGCTACATAGCGTACTAATTTTCGGCAACTCACAAAACAAGAAGGGCGTCTTACTTATAGAATAAGTACCTACAACTAATTTAAAATCTTCAGTGTGAAAATTAATAACCTTATAATTCTTACACTGTCAGTAATGATACAATTGACCTATATTGGACAAACAAGAATATTATGAGAAAATTTTTAATATTAAGTTTATTTTGCGCAATTGTAAGCGTTAATTGTACTGCTCAAGATGGAGATAATATATATGATGACACTTATATTCATATTGTAGAAATCAACTCTATTGAGCCTCTGTCGTATAATGATTTCCACACAGAACTTTACAATAGTCACCAAGCAGTATATTGGGATTACTCGGGGGAAAAGCCTTATTTCCATGCTGTTGTTGCAATTGATGGAAATATTGTTGATTCCGTAGGCCTAAGATATAAAGGAATATCTTCCTTTGAAGCTGCACCTGGTATTGAAAAATATGCTTTAAAAATTGACCTAAATGAATTCGTTTCAGGTCAAAGTTACGATGGTATAAAAAAGATAAACTTAAATAATAATATACAAGATGTTAGCTGTATGCGTGCCAAACTTGCTTCGGAAATAATGAACCGAATGGGTATAGCAGCTCCAAGAGTGGCTCATGCCAAGGTCTATGTAAATGGGAGTTACCGGGGCATCTACTCTTTAGTGGAGCAAATAGACAAAACATTTGTAAGAAATAACTATGCAGCTGATTCTACCGGTTACTTGCACAAGGCTTGGGGACTTTCAATTGGTTATGGAACCCCTACATGGGGTGGTCAAGACACATCTCAGTTGTATCTTTCAGCGTGGTCTCCTCTAAAAACCAAACAATCTACTAATAATTACCAACCATTAAGAGAGTTTATTGACGCCTGTAATAATTTAACAGATCTTGAGTTTGAAAATGATGTCAATGGCATGTTCGATTTAGAGACTTTCATAGAACAACAAGCCATTAATATGACATTAAGTGATCGAGATCATTACTGCTTAGCTAATTGGAATTTCTATATGTATCTTAACCCAGAAGATAACAAATGGTATATGATACCATGGGACTATGATTTATCTTTTGGAACACAAATTCCATGGACTCATATTGATAATCCTGCAGATCCTAATTTATATAATCAAACAAGTGATTTATTTGATCAAGATCGGTGTTTACTAAATAGACGCATGTTTGATTCTCCTAGTCTGAAAAATCGTTATCATGAAGCCTTGTGTGAAGTTATAAATTATGGAATGGATAGCCTTTGGATAAATAATCGGATTGACGAGATCAGAGACCTAATAGGTACGGAAGTAGAAAATGATCCATTCTTCCATAATATATCGAGTTATAATACCTACTTAAATGATACTCTATTTATTAGTGGCACAGGAAATTGGCTTTTGGACGGTGTTTCTAATCAAGGAATAAGAGAATATATAAATCAAAGATTTCAAGAGGTTAGGCAAAGTTTGTTAGATAATGGTTTTGATTGTAATTCAGCGACGATAGAATTAGATGAAGATGGGTTTTCAAACTCAATAATTAATATTTATCCAAACCCTGCTATTGATATCATCAATATTGATGTTGCGGGCAATCTGAAATACGAGGCAACTATTTTTGACTTACAAGGAAGAATAATGATTCGTGAAATAAACAAGTCTGCAATTAATATTCAAACCTTACCTCATGGTACTTATCTCATTGAAATCGAAGACCTAGTTACAGGACAAAAAGTAATTGAAAAAATAATAAAGAGCAATTATAATTTTAAAATAAATTAAACCTAAATGGCATTTGAACGCAGTTTAGCATAAACGTAATGGAAGTATATAAAGGTCCCCATTTAGTCATCAATCACGAACAAGCGAATTCAAGGCTCATTAGCACTTGGAAATCTAGTCCGCCAAATGATTTAGCGTACAGAAAAGAGTTGATACAACATCTATACATCGTACAGGAAATAAAACCTGCTCAAGTAATGTGGCTAATGGAAAACCTTACTTTTAAAATAGATGATGCCACAAAAATATGGGCTGACGAAAATATTTCTAAACCAATATTTAAATCTGGATTTATAGCCAAACGCCAAGATGGGTTTCATCAAGTAGCAATCATTGTCGGACATGATGTATTGGCTTACCTTGAAGTAACGGACATTTTTAATGAGCATTCATCCAGTGGCTTTAAACCAAAATATTTTGCAACCGAAACAGAAGCTAAAAGTTGGTTGAATGGAGACCTCAACATAAAAGATTTCAAGAGTGGAGATGAATTAACAATCAATTTTAAAGGAATAGATGACAAAGGCAAAGCAGTTTTTGAGTTTAAAGAACAGATCTCTAATTTTGCCAGCACTATTAACTCATTTAAAACTATTATTGAGCAACCTCATTTTATAAAAAATAATATTGACAAATTTTCTAACTTAACTAAAAGAGAAAAGGAAACACTCAAATTCATCATCAATGGAGATGATAATAAACAGATAGCTGAAAAAATGCATGTTTCTCCCAATACCATCCGAACTCATAGAAATAGAATTTGGCAGAAACTTGAAATCCAGAATTTAAGAGAATGCTTAAGATATTCATGTTTTTTTAATTAAACTCCTTTATTAAATTACGCTTTATAGCGTATTGTAGCCCCTACCAAACGGCTCTATTTTTGTAAAAAAAATTCATGAAAACAATACTACTATTTATATCCGTCTTTTTGAGTGCAAGTATGTTTGGACAGAATGTCAATATACCTGACGCTAACTTTAAAGCGTATTTAGTTGGATATAGTTCAATTAACAGCAATGGAGATACCGAGATACAAGTTAGTGAAGCAACTGCTTTTGCAGGTTCTATAAATTGTTCCAACCTTGGGATTTTTGATTTAACAGGAATAGAAGCGTTTACTGCTTTAACTAATTTGAATTGTGAACAGAATCAGCTCGCAAGTCTTGATGTAAGTGCTAATACTGCTTTGACTACGTTGGGATGTAAATTTAATCAACTCACAAGTCTTAATGTTAATACTGCTTTAACTGATTTGGATTGTGAACAGAATATACTCACAAGTCTTGATATTAGTGCGAATACTGCTTTGACTCAGTTGTATTGTCACAGTAATCAACTAACAAATCTTGATGTAAGTGCTAATACTGCTTTGACTTCGTTGGGATGTGCTAGTAATCAACTCGACAGTCTTGATGTAAGTGCTAATACTGCTTTAACGGAGTTGTATTGTCACAGTAATCAACTAACAAGTCTTGATGTAAGTGCTAATACTGCTTTGGCTATGTTGGGATGTAATGGTAATCAACTAACAAGTCTTGATGTAAGTACTAATATTGCTTTGACTGTGTTGGGATGTCTTGGTAATCTACTCACAAGTCTTGATATTAGTGCGAATACTGCTTTGACTCAGTTATATTGTCAAAGTAATCTACTCACAAGTTTTAATGTAAGTGTTAATACTAATTTAGTTCAGGTCTGGTGTGGAGATAATCAACTAACAAGTCTTGATGTAAGTGCTAATACTGCTTTGGCTCTATTGGAATGTTCTGATAATCAACTAACAAGTCTTGATGTAACTGCTAATACTGCTTTGATTGTGTTGTATTGTCAAAGTAATCAACTAACAAGTCTTGATGTAAGTGCTAATACTGCTTTGACTACGTTGGGATGTAATGGTAATCAACTCGACAGTCTTGATGTAAGTGCTAATACTGCTTTAACTAATTTGAATTGTGGTAATAACCAAATAGTATCTTTGGATGTGTCTAGTAATACTGCTTTGGCTATTTTGTGGTGTTATGGAAACCAACTAACATCTTTAGATGTGTCTAGTAATACTGCTTTAACTCTTTTGGGTTGTTATGTAAACCAACTAATATCTTTAGATGTGTCTAGTAATACTGCTTTAGAAAACTTGTTTTGTGAAGATAACCAACTAGAGTGCTTAAATGTTAAAAATGGAAACAACACTGCTTTGGAAGTCGTTTATGCAACTGATAACCCAAACCTTACTTGTATTGAAGTAGATGATGTAAACTATTCAACGACTAATTGGACGGATATTGACTCTCAAATGTCTTTTAGTACAAATTGCAACAACGACTGTTCCTCATCAACAGTAGAAATAAACGAACTCTCAACCTCCAAGAGCCTCATCCAAATACTTGACCTAATGGGTCGTGAGACTTCATTTAAACCCAATACACCTCTTATCTATGTCTATGATGATGGGAGTACGGAGAAGGTGTTTAGTGTGGAGAATTAGTTCGTTTATCTGAAGTTTTGGGATTTTATTTTAAAGCTATTCAAGTCCTTTTATAAGCCATGCTTTAAACTTTTGAGGTGTTTTATGGCGCTCGTAATCTCCAGGTCCATTGGATAGGTCTTCACCATCCGGACTCAGCATACGGTAATACGGCTGGGTATTGGTCTTGTATCTGGACACCTGAAGATTGCTCCATTTCTGCCCATAGGTTGTGAGCTTTACCTTTCTGCCTCTGTAATCTGTAATCATTTTTTGTTCATCACTTGGCAATTCCGTTCTGTCATCTACGAAAAGAGAAATAACAACAAGTTGATTTCTAAGGATCTCAATTACACCAGGTGCTCCCCAAACATTATGTTCCATTTTACGGCTATTTACACAGGCATGCCCACTAAAGTCCAGGAATACAGGTTTCTGGACTTTTTTTGCATAAGCAAGCCCTTTATCATAATCATCAAATACGAGTAGATTGTGTGGTCCAATATGTGTATCAGGCATTTCGCTAAAAGGTATTTCTACTGAACCTGTAGTTGATACTTTGCCGTTTTCATCCCATCTTTTTTCACTAATAGGCTCACCATCCTTGAAATTCATTTCATAACGCAAATGACCATTCTCGTACCACCCTCTGCTTAAACCATCTTCCTTGCCTTCTTTCCAATTCTTTTCATAACTCAATTGACCATTCTCATACCATTCTCTTACTAAACCATCGGGCATACCATTTTTGTAATTATTTTCAACCCATAACTGACCATTTTCGTACCACTTTTTCCAAACTCTATCTTGCTTACCATCTTTGACATTTGTTTCTTGCTTCAATTGACCATTGCTGTACCAACTGCGCTGCAGCCCTTCTTGCTGGTCGCTTTTATAATTCCTCTCATCTCCTAGTTGACCATTTGGGTGCCAACTGCGACTTAACCCATCCATCTTACCATCTTTAGTATTAATTTCAGCCTCCAATTTTCCATTGCGATGCCAACTGCGCACTAAGCCAAATACGTCCCCATCTTTGTAATGACCTTCACCTTCTAATTGGCCATTATTCCACCAACTTCTAAATAATCCATCTTTTATGCCATCTTTATAATGACCAAGTACTTCAACCTTGTCATCAACACACGTATATGCAACACCTGTGTAATTTTCTGGAACTAAATCAAAATGTTCAGTTTGAAACCCTTCAATATCATCACAATTTGGCTGTTTAGCAGTTTCAGTTTGTGCGTTTGCTACACTTGTAAGTCCAAGCACCAAAAACACGAATAGATATTTCATAGCATAATTTTTCTCTAAGTTAATAAATTCAAAAGCTTAAATCCAAAGGTTCATCTTTAGTCGACTGAACATCCATTACTTTAGGAAATACATAAGGCATCAACTTTAAGATAATATGCATTCGGTCTTTAGGCTCTAAATCATTCAAGCGTTCTTGCAGCTGTTCCATTTCTTGATACAAGACATCTTTGAGAATCGTTCGTAATTCTCTGGTCAATCTATTGGGTGTTCCTTTCTTTCTTCCTCCGTGTTTTTGTCCTGTTGTATTTGCCATACTACTTTATACTATTATGGTTTAATTCCTATAAAGAATGTTAGAATTAGACTGATTTGTACTATCAGTAAGCCATTGACCGCTTACATCGATGATATGCTGGTTGATAAGGACATTTCGTATACTGTATATGTCTCTTAGGTTTTCATAAAAGGTGTTCGATAATGGAATGGTTAGGGGTACAAGCAAAAAGGGGTTGGTGTTTCATCAGCTCCTTTTTCTATTCATAAGCAAAAAAGCCACTCGTTAAAGTGGCTCTAAATCTTAACCTTTGCCGTTATCGGGTTATCCATTTTTTTCTATCTTTCGTATCTAAATCCTAGTTATGAAATATACATTCGTGTTTTTGACATTCGTCCTTAGTCTTAACTCAATTGCTCAATCTAAGAAAGAGCAGATTGTCATTTTAACTGCTCGACTTGATAGTCTGAATAAAGAGTATGTTAAGGATACGACCTCTTTAAGCAACACAGTTGAAATTATATATAGAGATTATGCCACAGTGTCTATGAAGTATGACGAAGCTCAGGAGCAACTGCAAAAAAAATCTGCAACAATCTCCAAAAAAGCGAATACCATAAAGTCCGTAAATGAGAAGAATATGAAGCTTATGGAAGAGAGAAAAGAATTACAGAAAAATCTAAATGAGATTGAATTATCCTTCAAAGAATACACGGATTCATTGGAAAATGATATGTTTTTGTTCTCCTTATCTAATGGTGCTCGACCAATGTATGATGGAGGACAAAAGTTACCTGTGGAAGTCGAAATTGGGATGTATATCAATGGTAGATTTTATGTTATTGATGAATTTGATGATGTCGGTTGGCCGAGTGACTCTGATCGAAAAGAAATGGGAGATTCAAAAATATACAGATACAAGAAAGGATATAAAGAAGGCTTGGGAATCGGGTTTGCTCCTGATCACTTGGGATGGAAAGATATCGGTATTGAGCTTATTGATAATATACCATATATCATTTATGTTGATGGTGGTGGTGATTCTCAAACTGTTATAATGCGAAAAATAGTATTTGATGTAAATCAGAATATTGATTTGATTCAAATATTTGAGGCGACTGTTGCTTTTGGGGGAGGGGGCATTGATTGTATTTCAGGAGACTGTGAATATAAGGGCTACTTGTCAAATAAATACCCAGACGAGTATTAAAATCCAAAGG
>Ga0209223_10005079_pt1 | contig 11736 bp, 11 predicted proteins | sample COG_06_FD_184750 | JGI IMG/M metagenome (GOLD analysis project Ga0209223, IMG submission 184750) | Pelagic Microbial community sample from North Sea - COGITO 998_met_06 (SPAdes) (version 2) | ecosystem: Environmental > Aquatic > Marine > Neritic zone/Coastal water | place: Helgoland, sampling...
CTGCTTACCCCTACCTTCGCAAGCCTGTGCAGGATATAGTCATGTTACATGATAAAAAAACAATTCACACGAAACTAGTCAAGTTGTCAGACACCTGACGCGTTAAAATATCGCGTTTTCCAGTAGCGCGCGCATGGATTTTCTTAGAGGCCTGTGTAATACGACATGATTAAAAACAATAACATGCAACGACGAGCAAAAACACAAAGACGTACAAGATGCACGAGACGAAGATAGTCCACCACTCCGGTAAACACCATTCCCTCGATGACATCACCGGTTCGACCGTCGATATATTTTTCCTTGCCTGTACTGCTGAACCCGTGCTGCCTCAAGATATTTCCCATCTGCTCCAAATGAATCTTATTAGAAACATCGTAATTCTGATTGTCGATGCCGAGGTCCGTATCCCCAGAAATGCATACCGCTTTTCCAGTGAGTGCCTCGATCAGACTGCACATCGTCATACGGGACGTCAGAGACAGCGGGGAGGCAATCAGATCTGGGGAACAGCCCGTCTCCATGCTAACCGGCATATCTTCTTGCGGCCAGAGCCGAGAGACAGTCGACTTCTGCGCATGGCGCGATGTCACCTTATCCCCCACAATAACTGGACGGGATGTTCGAATTGAAACATTGGCTCGGGTTCCTGTCGGAAGTGTGTGGTGAAGAGTCTCGGTCACAATTCCGGACTCGTCCAGGCGGGAGGATGTCGAGATATCGCGGCGAGACAGCATAAACTGGTTGTTCATCGATTTGTTGGAATTCTTCAGAGTCCGCTTGATTGACCGCGTCTTGGAGATAACAATGTTGCCTCCTTTGATTTCAACGCCTTCCTTGGGCAACCCGTTGGATTCCATGGCGCTGTACGAGACGTTCTTCTTTGCCACCACCTCACCGGGAACTTCGAACTTTTCAGAAAAACTAGCATTCGGTGGTGCAGCTTCACTACTGTACGTTCTCGTCGTCGACGCCATTAGCGCGCCGCGCTCTACGCATGCCTTGTTCATGATGACGGCATCTTCCTCGTTACCCTCCAGAGCAAGAAAGGCAATGATCAACGGCGTGCCAGCGGACTCTCCTCCAGTAGGTCTACACTGCTCGGAAAACGGGACGCAGAGAGACTTGTGGGAATGCCAAAGCTGTGTAGTAGATATCGCTCCTCGACGATCCTTTATGCTCGACGTGATGGCCTGTTTTCTTTGGTTTCCGAAGTATGATAGTCTTGGGCCCTGCATCGCAGTAGCAAAAGGCGAACCTCCGCACATGAGACCGAGAAAAGATGCCTGTGTGATTTCCATGTGTGTAGACAGCGGACATAACGTCGAACTGCTCGTAGCGATCTTACAGAGTGTCTTCTGCTCGAAGACACTGACGTACTCGATAATGCCTTGTGCAAGAGCATCGTTGAAAGTGTGCGTGGGCGTAAGACGAGAAATTTCCGAGATGATGAGCAGCGGGCGACAGAGAAATCCCTCGTCCGACTGGACGACGATTACGTTCTGCTGAAAGCACACAAAAGAATACGGCGAAATCGTCAGAGTCCGGCGCAGCTTCCGGAATCGCTCGATGAACTCGTCTTTGTTGCTTGTCTTACATATCGGAACTGAGTTGGAGTCGAACACGAAAAACACCTCAGCATTAGCAGACACCGGCGCGGCGATCTCTTTGATGATATCACGCAGCTGAAACATGAGAATCTCTGTTAGAATGTGACGATTAATGACAGGCGGTGACACCTTGGCAGTCATCGCCATTTCATAGACAAGACCTGTGCTCTCACCATCTGGAGTATATGCAGCACAGACGAATCCATATTGATCAGTCGAAACGTTTCGAGGCCGGGTGTGCGTACCGTCTGTCGTCGTCAACGAAGATGAAATTCTTCGTAGCTGCATCAAGACTGCCTCATCGTTGTTGTTGTTTATCGCCAGAGACATGCCCTTTCGAAGAAGACTCCAGACGCCTGAGGCCACGGCGGACAGAATTCTGGCACTGAGCCTGTGCTCGCCGATGATTTTCACCATATCGACTCTCGCGGCCTTTGTAGCTTGAGGCGCGGGCAATTTCATGAGTGCTCGACGCAGAAGTTTGCCACATGTACGAATATGATTGATGAACAAAAGTCTAAATAGAGAACCAAGATGATTGGCCGAGCTGGTGATCTGGGATGACGAATACTCGTCACGGTATGGATATTCCGCCTCTGGAATCAGCTGGTGAGTAATGAAAATAAGTAGCACTAGTACTCTGGCCAGATACAACACTTTGCTGTTACGTTCTTGTTCTTTGTCATCCATGATAATGTGCGGAAAGGTCTCGGTATTGATGATGGAGTGCCCGGTTGACTGTATGGTCTTGCCATATATGCCAGCTACCAGCATCTCTGCACTGTCGATATCGATCGCTTTGTCTGTGTACTTATTCTTCTTCATGGACAGCTCGTAACGGCAGAATATTTTTCGGTCGTACTTCTTTCCAGCAAACAGTTTCACAATATCGCAGAACTTGGCAGCAGAACATCCGAGGGCTTGAATTAGTAAAAAAACATGAACGTACGTCTTCTGGAACGCTAGCCTTACCAGAAGAATTCCTTCACTATTTTTCTTGGTGTCGACTTTAAAATCAATCGTTGATGTGGATCGGAACGACTTCGCAGGATGACGGCTGCGAACCTGAAGCGACATTTCGTTTTTTGCGATCATCAACACGGGCTGGTCGAAGATTGTGCTTTTGGTAGGCGGAATTGACCGGAGTTTTCCTCGCACGATGAATGCTCCAGTGAAAGGGTAAGACTCTGCTTGCTGCAGCGGAGACGATAGCAGTGTGCGACCAGTCATGAGTGGTAACCGAGCGATCGTGGTCCGAAGGCGATACACAAAAGAGTCGTCGACGTTCTCGGTACGCAGCACGACATCACCGACAATCGAACAGGTGTAGTTGAGACCGAAGTGGTGCGCCTCGCCTGGAAGTATCTCGTCCGGCATGACGGTGATGTTCTCAATGCTCACGTCGTATTTCACACTGTTTAGAAGCGTTCCGAAATTTGAGTACTGTGTTACAATTTCCGAGATCTGGTACTCGAGAAGGTGGTTAAACGAGAGAACATGATGTAAGTTATTATCCTGTCTCAAAAGATCTTTTAACAATGTTTCGCTCATGGTGGATCCGGGCAATGTTGAAATTTTACAGAGGGGAGCAGACAATCGAGGAGCTGCTAAAATATAGGATAGATTAAATATTTCCAAATCCAAGAATGTGTTAAAAAAAATCAAAAAGTTTTTATCTCTATACTATATGAACAAAATGTCCATTATCCTGAAATACAAATCTTCCTTGATCATCCACGTTAATACGGCGCCGTACACCAGTTGTAATATCTTGTAAGTAACACCTACGTCTTGTACATCTTTGTACAGTACCTTCCAATGCGTTGTGTCCGTTTTCATAATCTACCATTCTAAATATTGTTTGAGCACGTGTACGTCTTCTCCGAACAGGTGCTGCTACTGCTTCTGCTTCTACTTCTGCTTCTGCTTCTGCTTCTACTTCTGCTTCTGCTTCTGATAATGCTTCGGATTCTGCCTCTGATTCTGATTCTGCTTCTGTTTCTGTTTCTGCTGCTTCTACTGCTTCGGCTGCTGATGATTCTTCTGCTGCTTCTACTGCTGCTTCTACTGCTGCTGCTTCTACTGCTGCTTCGGCTGCTGCTGATTCTTCTGCTGCTGCTTCGGCTGCTGCTGATTCTTCTGCTGCCTCTGATGCTGCTTCTGCTGCTAATTTCCTTCTCCTCGCCCGCTGATCTCTTTCTTGCGTATTGTTTCTGGTATTTATGTTGATTCCATGTTGTTGGATAGGTCTACTTACCATTTCTGTAGCTTGGGTAGAGGATACGAGGCGCGATGATCTACGTATATTTAATACCTCGGGTTTAGCTAGTCTTGATTTACTACTTTCAGGCTTATTATCCTCTTCTCCTACTTCTTCTTCGTCAACTTCGGATTTACTGTTTCTTACTCTTGATTTACTATTCTTTCTTTGCGGTTTAACTATTTCCTCTTTCTCTTCTTCCTCTTCATCCTCCTCTTCCGTCCAAAAGGATCGCCAATTTTCTACTTGTATATCCGATAAACTTCTTACACGTCCTACAAAGGGGTAGGTAGCTATTTTTAGAGAACTTGTTGTATGTACAGGAGATCCTGCATCAATCTTCTTCAAGTCAGTCAGTAGCCAGTGTTGAGATTGCGGGTTCCTAAAAATTTTATCAATATCAGTTTTACGAATGTATAAACCACTCACAGGCATTTTGAACAATTCCCTTTTTCTTCCTGTGAAAACGATATTCTTTGTCTTATCTCCTTGTATTAGGAAAGGCATATGTGGTAGGTAAGCAATCAATGACTCTCGCGAGTAACACTTTGGATGTGTTTTGCCACCATCATCAATATAGAAATATATAATATTATCATCCTCATCGAAATAATCACGTGTAATTGGATCGATTTTATCTGAACATGTTTGGAAGTCCATGGTATTTATTATTATTATATCTCATTTTTATAAATGGATATAAAATACAAATTCACGAGAAAGGCCGTACCAATGCAAAGAATTATCAATCAGAGTATGGAAACTGCGGGATGCCTACAAATATTTTTCTAACAGGAGCCTCGTCGTCGAGACTTGATTATAAACAGAGAGTGGTGGTGTTACAAATACCATCTTCAACATATTATATGATATTAGAATATATAAATGAAATAAAATACATGACTAGCAAATCCACAACTTTGGCAGGCGCGATTGTGAGCATTTTTGGACCCATAGCATTTATAGGAGATTTCATTGTCAAGACCAAAAAAAGCATAATAATAGGGGCTGTTTTTCTTGTTCTACTTGTAATACTTATTGCAGTGTACATAGCGGCAGCTGAAAGTGGTGGGGATGAGAATAATACGATTTCCTTGGGTACCGCATTTTCGGCCATAGTAATAATTTGTGGAATTGGCATATTTGCGTGCTACGTATCAGGTATTACAATAAATTTCGTGGAATATTCCAAGAAATGAGTAAATATTATGCGTTTATACCAAAAATATTACTTAAAAATATTAAAACGTTCCTAACTTTTGGTGCATTTAATCTATATGAAAATCGTGAAAAATATAATATACATATAAATAATAAAGATATCAATCAAAAGCTTCAAATAGAAACAGAAGTTCCATGAGTACAACAATGCTTGACGACATCTTTCCTTCAGGATTTTCACCATGCAAGTTCAATTTAACAGTCAAGTCGAGTGAGGCTTTCATCGTCGCTGGACTGTATCCGCCAGCCAATTCAAAGATCGATTCACCGCACAAGAATAACACGAGCCGGGTGATCGGAGGAGCTCAAGGTAATTTTAAGTTCAACTGGATAGACATTTTACCAACGATGCCGCTGGGATTGTGCCAAGATGTGAATCTTAAAAAAATGCATCGACACGTTATGCAATCAAGAATTTTGAGTGACTGGCACACTCGTATATTGACAGAGGTTATTGCAGGTAGCCGAGTAGTGTACGTGGCTGGCAAAACGTGCAATGTGGCCTGGGAAAAATGCGCGTGGGGTACAAAGACAGTGATATGTCCGGATTTGGGCGTCTTCCAGTACATTGGAGAATATGGTCAATTTATCGCCGTGCTCGGACGCAAACACCCGACTGCTCACATACTGTCCCGACGTCCTGAAGATTTCGAAGAATTTAAAACTACCATGTCTTTGCTGAATATGTTGATGACATGCTCGCCGGGCGATGTGAGCGCCACTATGCTTACGATGTCGATATCTTTAACTGCCACGCAACGGCTGCAGGGTTTTCAGCATGTACAGAACAATATTCTCCAAGTGGACACCTGGCCAAAGACCATGGTACACCTCAAGAATCTCTCATGGGAACATCAGACAAATATTGAATTTATGACATCGATAGTGCATATATGCGGAACTGATTCGAGCGCGGTGGGCAAGATAATGTGTCATATTCCCGCATATTTGATCGGGGATGGTGTATTACAATGCATCAAGCAATGTGTGGAGGATTGGAGTCTTCCGACTTTCCAAAAAATTGTCTGCAACGGATTCTTCAGCCAGTGGTCTACACAAGGAGCGGGGTTCATTGTCGAGGTCAAAAGGCTAATCAAAGATTGGAGCCTACATATCTTTCAGAAGATTGTCTGTGATGGATTCTTCAGCCAGTGGTCTACACAAGGAGCGCGGTTCATTGTCGAGGCCAAAGAATTAATCAAAGTTTGGAGTCTTCCTATTTTTCAGAATATTGTCTGTGACGGATTCTTCAGCCAGTGGTCTACACAAGGAGCGCGGTTCATTGTCGAGGTCAAAGGGCTAATCAAAGTTTGGAGTCTCCCGACTTTTCAAATGATTGTCTGCGGCGGATTTTTCAGCCAGTGGTCCACACAAGGAGCGCGGTTCATTGTCGAGGTCAACGAATTAATCAAAGTTTGGAGTCTCCCGACCTTTCAAAAGATTGTCTGCGGCGGATTTTTCAGCCAGTGGTCTACACAAGGAGCGCGGTTCATGGTCGAGGTCAAAGAATTAATCAAAGTTTGGAGTCTCCCGACCTTTCAAAAGATTGTCTGCAACGGATTTTTCAGCCAGTGGTCTACACAAGGAGCACGGTTCATTGACGAGGTCAAAGAATTAATCAAAGTTTGGAATCTCCCTATGTTTCAGAAGATTGTTTGTGGTGGATTTTTCAGCCAGTGGTCTACACAAGGAGCGCGGTTCATGGTCGAGGTCAAAGAATTAATCAAAGTTTGGAGTCTCGCGACCTTTCAAAAGATTGTCTGCAACGGATTTTTCAGCCAGTGGTCTACACAAGGAGCGGGGTTCATTGTCGAGGTGAAAAATCTTATCAAAGAATGCGGATTGGTATTATTTGCGAAAATTTCCAATAATAGTTTTTTCAGCCATTATTTTGGAAAAAATAAGATCGTTTTTCGTGCCCGTTGGTTTGAGTGGCGCACAAAATACGATGAACCAATACCTTTCTCAAGGACAGTAGTTGCTAGTCGCATTATTGTCAATGGCTTCTGGGAAAATTTCATGACGTTATCCCAACATGCAGCTTGTGAAGATGCATGGGATATGTGGCTCAACATCTCCGTGAATGACTTTCTCATGGCCCAATGCATCTACAACGTCAAAGACAAAATGAAGGTTTCCTGGATGTTCGATATCATCACGACACAACATCATCATCAGTGGCAGGTGTTACTTGGGGGTTCGTATGGGACTTCTAAGAAGCGCTGCACTGAACACCTCATCACACTTGCGAAAGACACGGTGGCATCCACCACTTCATCCACATCTTCGTCCTCCTCCTCGTCCGAATAAAAATATATTTATAACATCAAAATTATTTATTCATTCACGCTGTCTGAACACCGGGATAAGAGAAAGCAAAAACAGTATCAATAAAATTGTACCCACAGACACAGCTACAATGTCAGAAGTGGAACTACTATCAAAATTGACACCAACAACAATGAGCTGTACCAACACTAATAGAATAAGCAACACCAGTACGGCGACGTGTATATAGAATGCCTTTTTCGACAACATCGATATTTTTTATTATTTAAGCACTGGGTAAAACGACATGTCAATAATATGTATAAATAAATAAATCTGAAAAAAATGGAAAATACTCTGCAGACACTGTTGCAGCTGCAACAGGTCAACTCTCAAAACACAGCCAAGTCAAAGGCTCTGAAGAATGAATTGGACGCCGCTAAAGAGACAATTCGTCAACATATGGTGGATCAAAAGATTTCATTTATCCCAATTGGCGGAAATTCCTTTGTCGTTTTAAAAAAGAAAATATCTCAACCATCGCTGAACGATGAACTGCTTTCGGCAATTTTCACCAACTATTTCTTAACACAGAAACAACAGCAGATTTCAGAAGAAGAAACATCCAATTTCATTGCATTTGTGTCTGCTGTGAGAGCGAAACTCAGCTCTACTAAGACTGAGCTAGAAATCACAAACTCAAGACCTCTTGCCTCTCTAGTGTGAATGTAAAATTAATAAATGGCACCGCTTGCATATTCAATATTATGGTTGGTGTTATCAGTTTTAATATCGATCGCGTTTCTGATCTGGATAATCTTTATAATTCTTGACAAAGATAATTATCAACACAATTGGTATGTAGCATCAATCACTGTGAGTTCAATTTTTCTTTCCGTTTCGCTTGTCCTTGTGGGAATTAACAGTTACGTCGTGCGTCGGGAGAAAAGAAGAATGTAAACAGATGTATTTTATTCACAATTCTATTATATATATATAAAATGGTACTGTTGTCAACAACACGTGAAATGACTGTCGATGGGAAACTATCCGCAAAAATTAAAGATATTTTAACAAATAAGAGAGTAAAAAAAAAAATAATGTTTCTGCAAAAAGAATTCAAGAATATAATGGCTGTACGGACGAAAATCGTACCTTACAAAAATTTACAACATATAATTTCAAACTTACATACTTTCTTTTTCCTGCAATACGATTACAATAACTGGGTGGATCTTATGAGAGCCTACATCGATATGCGTATCTATGACTACACCAGCGAACATAATCGAGCACTATGGAATGACAATAGTTGGTTAGTAAAAGATGTTACAGACCAAAAAAAATTTGACAACGAAGTTGAGGAGTTCATCAATGAACAATCCAAAAAAGATGCAGAAGAAGAAGAAGAAGAAGAAGAAGTGGAAGAAGTAGTAGATGAAAATGTTGGAGATAGTGAGTTCTTCAATGTTGGAGATAGTGAGTTCTTTTTCAATATATACACTATCATGATTTACATTAAACAAAAATACCGTGATGAGTTTAATGTTTTCAGAACTGCTGTGATTGATACGATGAAATATTACCACTCGTTCACTGTAGTAGAGTGTGAGACAGATACGGCCAAAAAAACAGTGAAATGCAGGAAATGTCATGACAAACCATATAAATACACGAATATAGAAGACATTCCAAAATTCGAGAACGATATATGTAAATAATAATTTTTACATGCCGCATGTTATCGAAGTCAAGAAGACGTTCTTAAACTCTTCGATCCACTGACGTTTACGTTGATCTTTAACGAGGTGTTATTTAATGACAGTATTGAAAAGAACACCCATAAATCGTTAATTGTACTACAAAAACATACTAAATAAATTGTTTAGTATTTCCATTGCAAATTATTACAATAGCGGAGATATGTTGTTACAGGCAGTCGCTGACCGTCCAGCGTGTACGGGATGCCGAGTCTTAGGCCAGCTTGCCGAACGATGTTTGAAATATACCTAAGCGTGGTGTCTTCTGATATAGGACACCTGTAGACGTAGAACTGGGTCATTCCAGCTACCATCAATATGCTTTCAGGGCGTCTCTGAAACACAAGGTGGCTGTTCCGGCCCGTGCTAACAGCCAACATATCAGTTATATCTTCAAGCTCGACACTCATATTTTTGTTAAAACTCACGTTTTTCTTTATTTATAAATACAAATCGCAAATATATTTCTATCTATCTATCTCCATTGTATCACAGAATAACACTGGACATCCGTGTTGATTGGAATTCTCTCTCCGTACACAGTATAAGCTGCACGAAGTTGGAGTCCAGCTTTCTGGGCGATTATCGCAACATCCTGCAGGGTGGCATGAGATGTCTGTGCCTTGAAGACGTAAAATTTGATGTCTTCAAATAACATGGAGACACAGGACGGATGCTTCTTGAAAACAAGATTACTATCTAGACCAGTACAGCGTGCTAATATCTCTGTGACGTCCTCGAGGGGGTTCATGCTGAAATAAGTGATTTTATTTTATTATATTCACAATTGCTTATTATGGTGCTCGTATTTGTATAGATGAAATACTGTAAAAGTGGAAAAATGTCTTGAATAAATTCTTTAAAATACGACTATAGAGAAAAGGTAAAATGTCGTATATCACAGAGTATATGGTTCGTACTATGTCATTCGATGTCGCTATGTGCCACTGAGACCTTCTTCCCTTCAAGTCAAATTGCTAACATCCATGCTTGACGACGTCTCATCTACATTCAATTTAGCACGCCAACATCTACATACAATATGTTGCTGTTGTCAAGGCATATCATGATTTCGATCATGTGACAGGAGACTTCAAAAAATTGCCCAATGCACCATCGCATCGTGTTGTAGCTAAAGACGTCGTCACATCCACTGCCATCAAGAATGGACCTCATAAGGCATTACTCAAGACACCCTTCGATCTTCGTGATAATGCTGTCAAAGATGCCTATTTGACCGCACAAATAGAGATTATAGACTCAATATCGAGACAAATCTATATTATTTAACCGTACAAATAGGAATTACAGACACAATATGGCTTGGTACGATTATATGTATGCAGAACACTTCCGCCAAAAACAAAAGAGTGTTATGTCGGATGCGAAATTCACTACCACAAAGTAATCAAGCGTATTTTGTTAATCTCTGTGTTTCTATGCGACCATACAAAAATCACATTTTTGTATATCTTATTATACTATATATATATATATATATATATATATATATATATAAATGACATCAACACAACTATATATCCTGTTCATTGTATTGCTTTCAATTACACTTCTCGTTTTTGTTATATTGTACGCGACCAAAACAACAACCGACTCAAGTCCAAATGTCAGACTGGCTTATACCATCGAATATCAAGATCCTGTCTTCCATGTAGGAGTAGCGAAAAATCTTGTTCCTGTTACTGTAAACCACGTCAAGACTTCCACATGGAAGATTCTACCCGAACAGCTTCCTCTTGGGCTCGCTTTCAATCCACAGAACGGTGCGATCACTGGAATACTATCCGAATTTATACCAGTTGACGTGGAATACACCGTTTTGGAGTTCCTGCAAAATGAAATAATAACTACCCAATTCGTGCTCGTCACTGTTGATTCACTGCCTTTATATGAGTATGCAACTATCCCAGATGATGGTATCAAAACAAATATTGGTGTAGGTGCTGCGATTAATTATCCACTTACTGTCAAGTTGGGTTCTATTGAGTGCGCGGCACCGACGTTCGAAATTGACTGGAATGATACTGCTGATGCCATCACATACGGCGTAGTGTTTATTACTGCAAATGGAAATTTTGGCGGCTTTATTAATACTGATGCCCAGATCATTTTTGAAGGTATAGCGACCGTCACTGTCACCAACGGTGATGGTGTTACACAGCATATTCAAGTTATTATTCATCAATAAAGAATTTAAATTACATTCTCACACACAGTCGAATTTGATAATACTACCTTGCAGGGACATCATATCAAATCCTCCTACAGATGGGAAAAACACTGATGATGTCATGGATGTTTTCGTGGAGAAAATAGAAGCTATAAGCATTGAAAAAGGCACGGCAGTTGCCACATTAATATTCGGGCTACAGTCGCTCACAAATGTCTCAAACTTATTATTCACATAAACAATACGCCCATTATTAGACTTATCGAACTCGCAAAACACGAAAAAGTCCTCATCGTTTATGGTGATCCCGGATAAACCAAACCCGAAATATTCAGTGAACACTGTATCGCTATTCAGTATTTTTATGATATTCGAATTTTCGAATAATGCTGTGTCCGATTCGCGCGTATAGAACTGAAGCGTGTA
>Ga0209223_10005080_pt1 | contig 11731 bp, 12 predicted proteins | sample COG_06_FD_184750 | JGI IMG/M metagenome (GOLD analysis project Ga0209223, IMG submission 184750) | Pelagic Microbial community sample from North Sea - COGITO 998_met_06 (SPAdes) (version 2) | ecosystem: Environmental > Aquatic > Marine > Neritic zone/Coastal water | place: Helgoland, sampling...
TATCGATGCCTGAATTATTAAAAAAACTACCTTCAGAAATTAAAAAAAATAAACTAAAAACTGGTATATTTTTAGGACTTTCTGCATACTGGGGCTTAATTCTTATAGGCACTTTAGTAACATTCAATTAAAGTTAGCAAATTTTTTTACACAAATTAATATAGTTAGATTTTTATAAGTAAATTGTATAAATTTAATAACTAATTAATCTTTATGTGTAAATTAAAAAAAAGTAAGGTTTTAGTAACAGGTGGAGCTGGTTACATAGGAAGTCATGTAACAGAGCAATTAATTAAAACAAAAAAAGAAGTCGTTATTTTAGATAACTTAAAAACAGGCTATAAAACTTTATTAAATAAAAAAGCAAAATTTGTAAAAGGAGATATCTCTAATATTAGATTACTAAAAAAAATTATCAAAGAAAATAATATTTCAACAATTATTCATTTTGCAGGTCTTATTGATGTGATGGAATCTCAAAAGTACAAAAAAAAATACTATAAAAATAACGTTTCAGGAACTTTAAATTTATTAAAAACAATAAAAGATTCAATGGTAAAAAATTTTATTTTTTCATCATCCGCAGGAGTTTATGGAAATATTAGAAATGCTGCAAAAGAAACGATGAAAACAAATCCAATCAACTACTACGCTTGGACAAAATTAAAATCTGAAATTTTGATTAAAAGATATTCAAAAAAATATAATTTTAATTATGCAATTTTAAGATATTTTAATGTTGCTGGAGCAAGTCCAAGTGGAAAGATTGGCATAACAAATAAAAATAATAATAGTCTTTTTAATATACTTGCTAAGCAAGCGTTAACAAAAAAACCAGTTATAAACATTTTTGGAAATAAACATAAAACAAAAGATGGAACGTGTCTGAGAGATTTTATTCATGTAAGTGATTTAGCATCTATTCATGTCAGAGCATTAGAAGTTTTAAATAAAAAAAAGAAATCATTCTTAATTAATTGTGGATATGGTAAAGGAAGCTCGGTATTAGAAATAGCAACTTTATTTAAAAGAAATATCAACAAATTAACAGAGATAAGGTTTGAGGAAGCACGTAAAGGAGAAATTGTTATTAGTTATTCAAACACAGATAAAATGAAAAAAATTTTAAAATGGAAACCAAAATTTAATAATTTAAATTATATATTAAAAACTGCCCTTGATTGGGAAAAAAAAATATTAAAATTTTAAATAATTTAATTAATTTGTTTTTAATTATTATTGCTAAATTTTTTTTTAATTAACATTATAAAATACATACCATTTGTATATGCATATCTTTTCCACATTCTTCTTGGTTCTTGAATAATTCGAAAAACCCACTCCATGCCTCTTTCTTGCATCCAAGTTGGAGCTCTTTTTATATGACCAGAAACAATATCAAAAGTTCCGCCAACGCCCATTACAAAATTTACATTTAACTCTTTTTTCCATTTATTAATAAAATTTTCTTTCTTTGGAGATGTAATAGCTACAAAAAGCAATTGTGCACCAGAGGTTTTTATTTTTTTAACAATTTTTTCTTCTTGATCCCAAAAATATCCATGATGATGCCCTACAATATCTAAGTTTGGATATTTTGATAATAAATTATTGTACGTTAAATTTATAACATTTTCTGTTCCACCTAATAAAAAAACTTTATAATTTTTTTGTTCGCTTAATTTTATTAAATGAAAAAAAAGATCAACTCCAGACACTTTATGTTTTTTGGTGACCTCATAATTTGCAAATTTTGCTCCATAAATTACCCCCATGCCATCAATATTTATTAAATCAGATTCATTCACAGAGTTGAATAAATCTTGATCTTTTTGCATATGCACAAGCTTTGCAACATTTACAACAACCTGTTGAATAAATTCATTCTTTTTTATTTTTTGGTCAATGAAATCAACAGTTTCATTCATTGTTGCAAGATCCATATTGCAATTTAAAAATTTAATTCGTTTCATTGATAAAGTTAATGTATTTGTTTATAGAAAAATATGCCCAGGCTTGAGTCCATCGTATATAATTTATTGAATTTTTAAAATATTTAGTTTTTTGATAAATAAATCTTTTTTTATTAAATAAATACATTCTAGAAATAAAACTATTCACTATTTTTTCTAAGATTACTTTATTTGATTTATCAATTTCTAAAATTGTTAATATTGCTTGCGAATATGAATGACTATCTAAAGGATATAGTGAGTTATTATAATATTTCACTGTACCATCATCCAAAATAAAATTTTTCATATAATAATTATAACCACTTTTAATTGAAGAATTAATTTCATCATCATTTAACACTTTGTTAATTTTATTTAGTAACTCTAAATTATAACCTGTATGAAATCCATCAATCCATTTATGATGTTTTTTATTTCCATATACCCAAGAGCCATCTTTTTTTTGACTTTTTATTGTATATTTGGTGGCTTTTTTTGAAATAAGTGTCATTTTTTCATTCTTCATTATTTTTCCTGCTACCAAACACCAATGAGCACCAAATAAATTTGCATTATGGACAAACGTTTTACTATTTGGAACATAATTAAATGTCATTTCATTTTCATTATGATTTAATAAATATTTTGTCATAAAAAATGAAGAGTCCAGAGCTTGGTTTTGAAGTTCAGTATTATTTGTAATTTCAGAAAATTTTAAAATTGCTAAAGATACAAAGTAGGTGGTTACAATATTAGGAGATCCCTTTGGAACATTGAATGCTCTTGCTTGCCATTCAAAATTATACCCCCAGCAATTATGGGACCAAATTTTTTTTTCACATTTATTTAATATTAACCAATCTACTAAAGTTTTTGCCTGATCAAGATAATAATCATCATTTGATATTTTAAAATTTTCGATTAAACCCAGTATTATTAGTGCTACTCCTTTTGCATTTCTAGATTTTGGTACTAATAATAAATTTCTTAAATTAATGGGTGATCTTTTTCCTAATTGAGTAAATATTAGTTTTGCAATCTTACTATATTTAAGAGGTGTTAAATTAAAGATCTTGCTATTCAATGAGTCGAATGGATCGTGTCCTGAAAAATCATTATCAATAAAACTTTTTAAAAGATTAGAATTAATTGATGATAAATCGATCATATTATATCTTATATAAATTAATTATTTTTTGAAAACTAACATCATTACTAAATTTATTTTTAAAAGTTATTCTACCTTCTTTACCCATCTTTGAGGCAAGATTTTTATTTTTAATTAATACACTAATATATTTTTTAAGCATTTTTTTATCACCAGGTTTAATCAAAAATCCATTTTTATTATGTGTAATTTGTTCAGGAATACCAGAAATATTAGTTGAAATTACGGGCACACTTGCGGACATTGCTTCAATAATACTTATTGGAGAATTTTCAATATAACTAGGTAAAATGAATATTTTTGATTTCTTTAAAATATCTATTTTTTTTCTCCCTTTGAGATAATTAAAAAAAATAAAATTTTTCTTATTTTTATTATTTATAAACTTTTTATAGTAATAATTCTGTTTATCACTGCCACATAAAATAAATTTTATATCATTATTTTTTGAAATAAGATCATGAGATATACTAAAAATGTCGTTTATCCCTTTTAATGGTGTTAGATTAGCAAGAAAAAGAATGTAATTTTTTTTACCTTTACTTACTTTTATTTTTTTAAAATTATCTTCAATAGAATTATTTATTACTATAATGTTCATTTTAATTTTTATGGTTTTTGACAGGTTCCTTGCAAAAAAATTGGAACAAACGATTATTTTATTTGCTTTAATTAAAACAAAATGAATAAAAAATTTAACAATAAAAATTGAGTTTTTATAAAAATCAGTAAAACCACCACCATGAATATGAACAAAATATCTGATATTAAATATATTACATATAACTATTAATAATAACTTTCTAAAAAAACTTCCTTTTGAAGCCATTTGTAAATTTACAATCTCAACTTTATATTTTATTAAATTTTTAATAAATTTTAATACGGCATTAATAAATATGATGATTAATAATAATCTATTTGTACCAGTTTTATGAGTGGTAATTAAAATTGCATTTATTTTTTTTAATAAAAAACTTTCTTTGTAATTATTAAGAATAGTACTGATTCCACCTAAATCGTTTTTTGATGGTCCAAAAATAATATTAATTTTTTTTTTCATCTTTTTTCATTAAATTTTTAACAGAGCGAAATTTTCCAGATTTGTCTCTAGGAATTTTTTTAATTTCATTAATCTTAATTGAAACTTTTTTTCCAAAATATTTAGTAAAAATTTTCTTAATTTTAAATTCTGTTATATTTTTTTTAAAATTATTATTAAGTACATAATTGATTATTATAAAATTAATTTTTTTTTGTATAATTTGAGCTTCAAGTATTTCTGTTAAACCTTTAAATGCAACATCAAGTCTAGTTAAAATTCTTCCATCAGGAAGGTATATAAAATCATCTAACCTTCCTTTTATTGATTTTAAAAATCTTCCTTTAACTCCACATTTGCAATTATATTTTGGTAATGAATCTGTATAGTCTCCAGTATCATATCTGATAAATGGCATTGATTTATTATTTAAATTTGTACCAATTATTTTATAACCAAATTTATCTTTTATAAATTCAACTTTTGAATAATTTTCCACCACATGATAATTAAAATTCTCACACATATTGATCATAGACACGCGTTCGGCTTGGCCATAAGTATCAAATACATTTTTGAAAACTTTTTTAACTATTAGCTTGTCTGATTGTTTGAATGTTTCACTACTAGTAAACACACCTTTTAAATTCCAGTTTAACTTCCAATCAAGCTGTAAAGCTTTTTTTGCAATAAGTGATATAGCATTTGGATAAGCTGTTATTATATCTGGTTTAAAATTTTCTAATTTTTTTAAATAATGAATTATATTTTTATCTGATAAATGGTTACTAGATAAAATCAATTTTCTGGTAAAAGGTTTTGTTTTCCAAAATGGTGGTTTTTGAACTTTTTCGTTTAAAATGTATTCACCTCTTAGAACAGCATATTTTGGAGAATAAATTTTAGTTTTTGAAAAATAATATTTTTTTGCAAAATATTCCTCTAATAGTATTGATCTAATTGATCTGTATATTGTTAAAGGTTCATTAGTTGTGCCTGATGTATATCCTTTGATATAAAAAAAGGTTTGTGGTTTTAATGATCTATAATTATATTTATGAGTAATTGGATATTTTTTTAGATTATTAATGTTTGATTTACTTATTAACAAATGACCAAATTTTAAAATTAGAAAACTAGATATTATATTCCCCCTGATGATGTACTCTAAAAAATCTCTAAGCATTTTCTTTTATTGTATTATAGTTGTTATAAATTAAAAACACCAAGACCATTACATACATTGACATTGGCCTAACAATAAAACCATTACTAAATAAACTTGTAGTAATTATTGTTAAAAAAATTATTTTTGGTAAATCATCTTTTAATAATTTATAAAGCTTACTTAAAGTGATTAGGAATATAACTGTAAATAAAATTCCATTTTCAAAAAAAAAAGTAATAAAATCGTTATGAGAACCTTTGGTATCCCACCACCAGACATCAGTAAAAATTAGATCCGAACCAAAACCCTTTCCTAGCAGGACTTCAATAATTGAAAAATTTCTGATAAGTGAAAATTTTTCATAATACATACTTATTCTTCCTGAGGACACAAGATCAATATTATCTAATGAAATAATATTAGTTTGTATAAGTATTACAATTAAAACAAGCCCAGTTATAAAAATTTTTAAAAAATTTGAAAATGGATCGCTAATATTTTTTATCGATAAATAATATAATATATGAAATAATAAAAATGATATCAGTATTGTTCTTACACCCCACCCAAACATGAACATATAAATACAAAAGATTGTATAAATTTTTATAAAAATTTGAAATCGCAAACTTTTTTGACTAGTTTCATAATTAATTAATGTAAGAAAGTATGTAGAAAGAAGTAAATAGCTAGAAATGTGCGTCCCATTAAAATAAGAAGGAAGAAACTTTGAACCTCTATTATATTCAGGACTAAAGTTTATAAAAGCATAAAAGTTTAATAAATTTATTACTATAACTAAACTAATTCCAAGTATCAGCAGTTTTTCATGATTAATTTTATTCTTCTGAAATGATAAAAAGTAAATCAAAGTAATTGGTAATAAGGTTCTTACTAAATTTTGTAATGACCCAATTAAACTTATATTATTGATTAAATTACTTATAATGACAATTATAACCAGAAATATAATTAACCTTGATAAAAAGTTTTTTTTTTGATCAGTTTCTTTTAAATAAATGTAAAGACAAATACTAATGAATATTATATCTGGAAAAAAAAGAATAACCTCATTTATAGAATATAGTCCTTCATTATTTCCAGTTACTAGAGGGGTCATCAATAACTTAACAATTAGAGTTAAAAAAAATAAATTAATCATAAAATAATTATCTTATTCTATAATTCTAGCTGGGTTTCCCACTACCGTTTTACCAGATGGAACATCTTGTAGTACTACAGCTCCAGCACCTATAGTTGAGTTATTTCCTATTTTAATATCACCAATAATAATTGCTGATGCCCCAATATAGACGTTGTCACCAATAACTGGAACATTTTTAATGTTACTTCTTCCACCAATAGTAATATTTGTACCTATCATACAATTTTTTCCGATTTTGGCTTTTTCATGAATTATTACACTTATACCCCCATACGCAAAGACAGTTCCTTCTCCAATTTCAGTTTTTGGATTAACTACAGAATTGCATACAAACCTGATCAATATTTTAAAAAAAATAACTGAAAAAGGAATATTTTTTCTATAAAGAAAGTTACCTATTTTATATAAATAGTTAAGCATAATTTTTATATATAAACTTTTTAAGTAAGATTAACCTTATTAAACCTGCAACAAATAATCCAACACTAATAATAAGAAAAGAATTATTAGTACCGTTTAAATAAGAAAAAATAATAAAAAATAGATAAACTAAACTCGTAATAATAGTAATTATTAAACTAGCTTTACTTTGTTCATAAATTATTATCACTGTTGAGTATAAAATTGAGAAATTATTGGTTGATAAGTATAGTGAGATAAATATAAAGATATAAAAAAGCTTTTGACTATCAATAGAATAAAATATCAAAATCATTTTTGAGAAAAAAATAAAAACCCCAAGAATAAGGATAGTAATAATTAATATCTTACCCATTAAATTTGATAAAAGATTATTAACCTCTTTAGTTTGAGACTTAACTTTTGAAAAAAGTGGTATCAAATAAATTGATATAGATCTTGGAACTAGCATTATTATATTTGCACAATTGATAAATAATGCAAGTATACCAGTATAAGTTAAGCTTAAAAATAAACTTGATAAAGGCATTAAGGATAGAAGAAGACTGCTGCTTACAAAATTTGCTAACCCAAATTCAAATCCTTTTGGCTCAATTCTTATTTTTTTTAATTTAAAATATTTAAAATTTCCAATTATTAAAAAATTAATAACAGAAATAAGAAACATTATAACTGATAATACAATTGAAATATTATTGAAATAATTTGACCAAATTGCAAATATAGATAAGAAAATCAATAATAAATCTGTTTTAATAATGGTATTATAGTTTTTATCAGCTAAAAAATAATGTCGAGAAGTTATGTAAAAAGTCCAAGAAAATAACCATGCACTAATTTCTAAATGATAACTAATATTAATAAAAAAATTTAAAGTATTAAATATTATCAATATAATTATGAGGTTTATTATTATGTTAATTAATAATTCATTAAATACCTGAAATTTCTTTAAGTCATCTGATATACCTGAAACTCTTGACAAAATTAAAGTACAAAAGCCAATTACAGTAAAAAAGCTTATGATCTGTGATACAGATAGATGAATACCAATTTTACCTACTTCAGATAAACCATAGAATAATTCTATTATAAATAGTGTTATTACCCTATAAAAACCCTGCAATCCTGTAGCAATAAATAATTTAATTTTTTCAGAATTTAAGTTTAAAAACATAAATTTAATTATTGATTATGAGATTAATCCACACCAATCATGAGTGTTAGTTTTAAAAAATGAACTAATTTTTTTATCTTTAAAGCAACTATGATTAATAATTAGAATGGTTAATTCCATATTCCCCGTGTATCAATTTTTTTGTTTGCTAAAACTTTTATATTTTTGAATTGATTATGGTCAACTAATAGTACTGCAATATCTACTGACGAACTTTTCTTTTTAAAGGGTTTTAAATATAAATTTTTATTGTTAAGTATTTTTGGTAAAACTTTTATATTGGGCTCAAATACAATTACTTTTCCTGGATGTTGATTTGCAATTTTTTTAGTGATTTTTAAAGCTGGACTTTCTCTTATGTCATCAATGTTTGGTTTATAGGTTATACCGAAACAACCAATTGTTACGTTTTTAATTTTTTTTGTAGAATTTTTTTCTAAATAATTAGCAACTTCTTTTTTAACTTTTTTTACAACCCAGTCTAATTTTTGATCATTTATTTGACGAGCTAACCGAATTAATCGAGCATCTGCTGAATTCTTATTAACAATAAACCAAGGGTCAATTGCAATACAATGACCACCTACACCTGGGCCAGGTTGTAAAATATTTACTCTTGGATGAAGGTTAGCAATTTTTACTAATTCCCAAACATTAATATTAAGTTTGTCACAAATAATAGAAAGTTCGTTAGCAAAAGCGATGTTTACATCACGGAAACTGTTTTCAGTTAATTTACTCATTTCAGCAGTACGTGGATTTGTGATATCAAATTTCCCTTTAACAAATAGTTTATATACTTTTGATGTTACTTCTGAGCATTTTGAAGTCATACCACCTATAACCCTATCATTATGAACTAACTCATAAAGAATTTTACCTGGGAGTACACGCTCTGGACAATAAGCTATTCTAATATTAGATTTTTCTCCATGTGTGTGAGGAAAAGTTAAATCTGGCCGAGCTTTTGCTAACCAATTAGATATTTTTTCTGTAGTACCAACTGGTGAAGTAGATTCTAAAACGACAAGGTTACCTTTTTTTAGATTTGGTGAAATTGATTTACAAGCGTTCATAACAAAACTTAAATCAGGTTTAAATTTTTTTCCTTTAAATGGAGTAGGGACAGTAATAAAAAAAACATCAGCAGGCTCAGGTTTTGTAGTTGCTCTAAGAAATCCTTGTTTTACAACTTTACGAACCAAAGATTCTAAATCATTTTCTACAATATGAATTTTACCTTGATTAATAGTGTTTACAATTTTTTCATAAATATCTACACCAACTACTTTAATTTTTTTTGAAGCAAAAACAGCAGCAGTGGGCAAGCCTATATATCCAAGGCCAATTATTGATATTTTTTTAATTTTCATTATACAATCAATGTAGTCTTATAATTACTAAATGAATTGTACAATAATTTCACTTATAATAATCTATTACTTTATTTAAAAAAAAGTAAAAAATTATACCTAATCCAACCCCAATAAAATTAAATGAAATATCAAGATAACTAAAACTTCTACCAACTAAAAACTGAAGAACTTCGATTATAAGACCATATGAAAAAAGGATAAGATAAATATACTTTTTATGCATCACATTAGAAAAACAAAGTAAAGATGAAAGAACCAAGAATATATATATGTGTGCCAAATCATCTCCACCATATGGGGCAAAGTTAATCATCTTTCTAGGTATTAATGCTGCAATTGTAAAACAAGTGATGATGATAAGAAAAATATAAATTTTTAAAGTAGAACCCTTATTCATAAATACTTTTAATATAAATTTTTTATTTAGCAAGTATATCCACTATACGATCGCAAGCCTTACCATCACCGTAAGGATTATGTGAATGACTCATTTTTTTATACTTATCTTCATTAGTAAGCAGTTCATTAACAGAGTTAACTATTTGATTTATATCTGTACCAACTAACTTAACAGTACCTGCTTCAACAGCTTCAGGTCTCTCAGTAACATCACGCATTACTAAAACTGGTTTTCCAATTGAGGGAGCCTCCTCTTGAATACCCCCAGAGTCTGTAAGTATGATATAAGATTTCGACATAAGATATTGAAAGTTAATATAATTTTGAGGTTTAATTAAAATAATATTTTCTATATCTTTTAGTATTTTATTAACTGGTTCTTGAACATTAGGGTTAAGGTGTACTGGATAAATTATTTGTACATCTTTATTTTTCTTTGCAATTTCTGAAAGAGCTTTACAAATACGTTGAAAACCATCCCCAAAACTTTCTCTACGGTGCCCAGTTACTAATATAATACGCTTACTAGTGTCTATAAAAGAAAAATCTTTATCAAGTTTTTCTTTAAGACTAGTATCTTTTTCTATTTTATTTTGGATCCAGAACAAAGAATCAATAACTGTATTTCCTGTAACATAAATATTATCATTATTAACATTTTCTTTTATTAGATTATCTTTAGCAGATGAGGTAGGTGCAAAATGATATTTAGTAATAACAGATGTCATTTGACGATTTCCTTCCTCAGGCCATGGAGAATAAATTTCACCAGTTCGTAAACCAGCCTCTACATGAGCAATTGGTATTTGCTTATAATAAGATGCTAAAGCAGCAGCCAAAACAGTTGTAGTATCTCCTTGGACCATGACTACATCAGGTTTAAATTCATTTAATATATCATTCAACCCTGTTAATATTTTTGCAGCAGTATTATTTAAATCAATTCCACTTTTCATTATATTAAGATCATAATCAGGCTTAATTTCAAATATATTTAATACATCATCTAACATTTCACGATGTTGTGCAGTTACACAGACTTTAGTTTCAAACCTTTTATCGTCACCTAGATTATTGATTAAAAGTGATAATTTAATTGCTTCTGGTCGGGTTCCCAAAACTACTAAAATTTTTTTAGCCATGATTAATTGTTAAGTATAAGTTCTATTTAGATTGATAGTATTGATTTTTTAAAAATTATATATAATTAATTTGTTAATGATTATATATAATGAATAATCTATGTTTATAAGAATCATATTATTATTTTTATTAGTAGTGGGCTGTAGTAATTCCACAGGATTTAAAAGTGAGCCCAAAAAAAGCGATCCAAAAAAATGGGTATAAAACAAAGAGGTGTTGCTTTAAAATTCTATGATTTAAATAAAATTAACACCGCATCTCTCCCAAAATTTGAAGATATACAAAAAAAGCAAGATAAAAAATTAACTCAATTAATAGGTGAAAACAAATATTATTACTCTATTGGTGCAGGCGATGTCATAAATATATCAATTACAGATATTGATGATATTGATGGTTCTTATACCATTAGTCCAACAGGTGATGTAACAATTCCCTATGTTGGGCAAGTTGAAATAAATGATAAAACTAAAGAAGAAGCTCAAGAGTTTATAAACAATGTTTTAAAAGGATTTTATCAAGAACCGGAAACTATTGTTAAAATTGAACAATATAACAGCGCTTATGTTTATATCACTGGAGCAATAAATCGTCCTTTATCAATTCTACTTTCAGAAAAATCTGAAAATGATCACTATTAGGCAGTTTTAATAATAACTTATTAAATTGTTAAGAAGTTTTATTTAATAGATTTTTTTAATTAAAATACCTATTTATT
>Ga0209223_10005107_pt1 | contig 11692 bp, 7 predicted proteins | sample COG_06_FD_184750 | JGI IMG/M metagenome (GOLD analysis project Ga0209223, IMG submission 184750) | Pelagic Microbial community sample from North Sea - COGITO 998_met_06 (SPAdes) (version 2) | ecosystem: Environmental > Aquatic > Marine > Neritic zone/Coastal water | place: Helgoland, sampling...
CGATCTGTGACCACGCGATGCTAACGTTACCGCGCAGCATATCTTCAAATTCGCATTCACCTGAGTCGGGTATCTTCATGCGAATTACATGGGGCTGCGAAGCCGCACATTTGTTCTCACATTCGGCCTGACTCAGGCTTAAGCAGTGGCCATCGTAGCCAGGCTGACTTTTATCCTGCATCTGCTGCTTCCGCAATTCATCGAGTCTTTCGGACGTACAGAAACAGCGGAAAGCTGAGCCGTTATCGAGAAGCTGCTGTATATGATTGGAATAGATTTCAGAGCGTTCGCTCTGTCGATAGGGCCCCGCATCACCTTCACAGCCCGGACCTTCATCCCAAGACAATCCCAGCCACTTAAGTGAGCTTAAAATATCCTGCTCTGACTTGTCGGTGCTACGCTGTTGGTCCGTATCTTCTATGCGTAGCACAAATTCACCGCCATGCTGATGGGCAAAACAGCGATTGAACAGGGCAATATAGGCTGTACCAACGTGAGGATCGCCAGTCGGAGATGGCGCAATGCGCGTGCGTACTTTGTTCATATTTCTCTACTCGGGACAGCACAGGGATAACAGTGTGTTTAAGGAACATAACGCCCCTCTCACGAAAGGCGAGATTATACGCGATTCGCCTTTAATTCCCATCATAGACAGTTTGTCCGCCTACTTCTTGACATGGGCCGAGGCATTCGCTACAACCTGCTCCCTGCTCTGCGAGCGAGCAACAAAGCGACTTCGTTAAACGATTAGGTGCATTCATTGAACAGCGTGAACAAACAGACCTCAAATAGAGAGGCCGCAGGCACAGCCAGTCATCGCTTCTGCGTTGCGCCGATGATGGACTGGACCGACCGCCACGACCGTGTATTCCTTCGCCAACTCTCCGCGCACACACTACTGTATACCGAGATGGTGACGAGTGCGGCACTCAAGCACGGTGATGCGCAGTATCTGTTGCAGCACAGTCCAGACGAACAGCCTGTCGCCTTACAATTAGGTGGCAGCAATCCTGCCGAGCTAGCCGAGGCAGCTGCTCTTGCAGAACAGGCAGGATATGATGAAATAAACCTGAATGTCGGCTGTCCAAGCGATAGAGTGCAGTCTGGCGCCTTTGGTGCCTGCCTCATGGCGGAACCCAACCTCGTCGCTAGGTGCATAAACAGCATGAGGGAAAGTGTTAACCTACCGGTTACCGTAAAGTGCCGTATAGGCATTGACGATCGAGACTCGCAGGGAGAATTAGAGGACTTTATCGGCACGGTAGCTGAAGCTGGATGTGACACGTTTATAGTTCATGCGCGCAAGGCGATCCTGTCGGGCCTTAGCCCGAAAGAAAATCGCGAGATACCACCACTGAAATACGCTAGTGTCTTTGCCGTGAAGCAAGCATTCCCTTATCTTTCGATCATTATTAACGGCGGAATTAAAACACTGCAAGATGCAGAGTCACTTCTCAAAAAGACAGATGGCGTTATGTTGGGCAGAGAAGCCTACCAAAATCCATTTATATTGAACGAGGTAGACGCTGTTTTCTTTGACGCAACAGCCAAAGCCCAAACACGCACCGAGCGATTACAGAAATTCATACCCTATATTGAACAAGAATTAGAGCTCGGCACGCCACTGCACCACATGACGCGGCATATTTTAGGTCTCTACAAGGGCCAGAAAGGCGGCAAGCAATTTCGCCGTCATCTAAGTGAAAACAGCTATGCAAAGACCGCCGATATAGGCGTTTTACTCGATGCTATTTCCTACGTAGACTAGCCTAATACCAGTTAAATTCAAACTTTGTAAAGGAAGCATTACGTGATCGAATCGATTAAGAGTTTTTTTGAGAACAAACTAACAAAAAAACACGAAGAAGAAGCCCCTAACACGGTGATGAGCAGGGTCGACCTCACCTGCGCTGCGCTACTAGTCGAAGTTATGAATTCTGACCACGAGTTGGATGAGCGCGAGCATCAAGAATTCATGTCGGTGCTTCAGCAAAGTTACAATATCGCGGAGTCTGACCTTGAAGAACTAACTCAGTTAGCGAAGGACGAGGCCTTTGAGGCCACCTCTCTTTACGAATTCACCAAATTAATAAACGACAGCTACGATTACCAGCAGAAAGTAGAGCTGATCGAAAATATGTGGCGCATAGCCTTCTCCGACAAGCGTCTAGACAAATACGAGGATCACCTAATACGAAAGGTGTCAGAGCTGATCTACGTTTCTCACAGTGACTTCATTAAGACGAAGCTCAAAGTTAGGGTCGCATAGTCAGAAGCGAATAGATTAGACAAAAAAGCGTACAGTTAGAAACTCCCGAAATCGCCAAATTCATCTTCAAGCTGACCGTCAGTCACCAAGTATTCTCTTCGCTGACTATAGGCTTCTCGTAAAAATAGATAGCGGTCACCGGTTATCAATTCGTCTAGTGCGAGCAAACCTGAGCGTGCTTCCATCTCCCTTACCAAAAACATGGTGAGACGTAACGATTCATCAGAGTGATACTGGATCGGGTTGAATAGAGTGTCCAAAACCAAGCCGAAGGAGTCTCTAACGTTACTCGCACCGAACACAGGGAGCATGATGTAGGGGCCAGTTGCAACACCCCAGCGACCCAAAGTCTGTCCAAAGTCTTCTTCATTTTTGTAAAGACCAAAACCGCTGGCAACATCAAGAATGCCACCTACGCCCAGAGTAGAGTTGACCAGAAGCCTACCCGAGTCATTCATGGCGGCCCCCAGCTTTAGCTGCAGCAAGTCATTTACTAAAACATTGATATCATCAATATTGCTAAAGAAATTACCAATTCCCTGCCGCGCTACTCGAGGTATGAATAGGGTATAACTGGTGGCAACAGGCCTAACGATGAGCTGGTCAAAATAGTCATTCAGCCTAAATAGCCGCTCGTTTGCTTCTCTCCAAGGATCATCGGCCTGGCCCGCTGCCGGACTCGTTACAAAAACACAAAACAGCAGCAATAGGACAGCAGACTGCCCTATAGTCCTTGGAAACTGTATTTGGCTAGAAATTTTCACGGTATGTATTAATAACTAATCTCTCGATGTAATTAAAGTATTTTTTCAAACTGCTTATCTAACCGCTTCCCTGAAATTGGGATGTGCGTCCCTAATGTTTGCGCGAATAATGAGACTCGAAACTCTTCCAGCATCCAGCGGAGAATAAACAATCCCTCTTTATGACGAGACGCGGACTTTGATTTTAGAGTCCTATATCTGTCCTGATACTGGGATAGCAGTACCGTATTAGGCCTATCTTTATCCCCCATATGAGGAACCTTATTCAAGCGCATCGATAGTGCTTTTAAGTACCGAGGATACTGCGCAAACCACACCAGGCCGGTTTCAAAGAGAAAACCTTCATGAAGGAGGCCATCAAGCTGGTTTTCAACATCTTCGGCGACATAGGCCAGAGCCCCCTTCTTAAGACCCGATACGACACGACGAATCTGGTAGTGTTCGTTCATTACTTGAATAAAGGTCGATTCTATTTTTTCCGCGAAACTAAGCACTTTAGACTTGCCCTCGCTTAAGCGCTGCTCGAATTCTAGTTTGCTACGCGGCATTGAATCATCAAGGTCGAAGGCCGCTATATAACTTATCCATGTTGCATCCAGTGCTAGCTGAGCCAACGGAAAAGGCGCTTTCAGCACCAAGGTATCGGCTAGTCTAACGAACTTTTTCTTCAGCTGATTATGCTGCTGAATGCTCCTCAACTGGTATAGCTTTACTAGGCCTTCCTTGTGCTTGTGTTGTGCGAGAAATTTGTCGGCAAAAAGACAAACTCCCACAGTTTCACCCTCGTCAACCAGAGCCGGAAACCGTATTAGCTTTAAGGGTTCACCGATTTCTAATTGCTCTGGCAGATTCTCAAAGTCCCAATCTTTGGCAGCTGTTGCTTCTAAGGGATGGTTATAACCAGAACCTTCTTTGGCCTTGTGACTTACATCACTAAGGATAGGGCCATTTTCACTGTTTTCCAGCATACCCTGATGTTGGAGTTGCTCCCGAACCTCACGAATACTGCCCGCAAACGCGATCTCCTTATCTGAGCCTTTCAATACGCGAATCTTGGTGTTCAGGTGTGCAGGCAGTTGTATCTGCTCGAACTCTGCCCTATCTAATTCAAGGCCCTTTAGATTGCGAATCTGAGCTAGCAGGGAGGCAATTAGATCCCCGTCCTTATTCGACATCTGCTCACAAGCCTGGGCGACAAACGCATTTACCGGTATGAAGTTCTTACGACGAGATTTTGGCAAACCCTTAATAAGCGCTGTACATTTTTCAGCTAGGTTTCCCGGCACGGCCCAGTCGAGATCGGCCTGTTGTAGTTGGCTAACTATCTCTACCGGCACTTCTAAGGTCGCTCCATCAACTTTGCTGCCTGGCTCAAAAACGTACTCGAGCCGCAGATTATTTTTGTGTACCGCAGCCGCATCCGGGAAAGAATGTAACGCATCCATTGCGGTATCCGAATCGATCAAATTATCAACAGTCATCAATAGGGATTTTTCGGCGGACTCGCCTTTCTTGCGAACCCATGCAGCTAAGTCTCGAGTTGAGCACACAGTCTCTGGCAGGCGTTGCTCATAGAATGCGGCGATATCGCGTTCGGCTACTAGTAGGTCCGGTCTTCGCATTTTTTCTTCTTGCTTGGCAAGGGACGCCAGAAATTCGCGATTCCGGTGATAAACCTTTAGGTCAGTAGAAACATCGCCAGTAATCAACCCCTCTTGAATAAAGAGCGTTCTGGATATTTTAGGATCAATCTTGCTGTAAATTAGTAGAGCCTTCTCAATGATCACTAAACCATAGAGTTGCACCTTCTCATAGGCCATTACCTGCTGGCGTTTCTTGCTCCAATGCGGCTCAAAATACTCTCTTTTCACTAAGTGCAAGGCCATCTCTTCGATCCACTCAGGTTGAATCTTGGCAGCGGTTGTTGCGAAAGTTTGCATCGTCTCAATCTGCTCACCGCTAACTATCCACTTCGCACCTTTGTTAGCCAAAACTGAGGTCGAGAACAAGGAGAAAGTCTTATTCCTATTACCCCGAAAGCTCCGCCCATCTAGTCGTTTGGCTATCTGGTTTAAGGAGCCACTGATCAAGCTTTTATGAATCGCCTCATAGTCACCAACCTCTTTGTTCATACGAAGACCAAGTTTCTGGCAGGAGAGAAGTAATTGATGATGAACCTCGCGCCATTCACGCATGCGCATATAAGAGAGAAAATATTTCTTGCAGTGCTTTCGCAGTTGACCCTGATTCAGATCTTGCCTTTTCTTCTCGTAGTCTTCCCATAACTTTACTAAGCTTAAAAAGTCAGAATCTTCATGATCGAATTCGGCTAATTGCAGCTTAGCTTGCTGCCTATTATCTGTAGATATTTCTCTCGGGTCTTGAATGCCCAACGCACTGACTACGATTTGCAGTTCGCGCAGGCAATTTTGCGTGCTCGCAGTAATCAACATGCGCGCGTATCTAGGATCTACAGGTAGTACAGCCATCTTGCGGCCACTGTCGGTCAGGTGCCTGGAATGGCTTAGAGCATCTAGCTCTATGAGCAGCTTTACGCCTTCATTAATAGCTCTTGGTTCTGGTGCATCTAGGAAAGGAAATTGTTCAATTTCTCCGAGGCGCAGGTATTTCATACGTAATATTACAGAGGCGAGGTTCGTTCGCATGATTTCTGGATCGGTAAATTCCGGTCTCGATTCAAAATCACTTTGTGCATACAGACGGATACAGACACCATCGGCCATGCGACCGCAACGCCCCTGCCGCTGATTAGCGCTCGCTTGTGAGATAGCCTCAATAGGCAAACGCTGCACTTTACTCTGCAAGCTGTAACGACTTATTCGCGCAAGCCCCGTATCGATAACATAATTAATTCCAGGGACTGTAATCGATGTTTCCGCAACATTCGTGGCCAAGACAATTTTTCTGCCCCTGCCTGGTTTGAATATTTTTATCTGCTCCGAATAACGCAACCTTCCATACAGAGGCAGAATTTCTACGTCTCGATACTTTTGCTTACGCAGCGCAGTAGCTGTAGCACGTATCTCTCGTTCGCTGCTGAGAAACACCAGAATATCGCCACTGGACGCCCGCTTTTTCTTGTCGCTATTAGCAATTTCTTCAACGGCTTTAATAATGCCATCAATCTGCAGATCGTCGTCGATCAGCTCTGCGGACATCTCCGCAAGAGGTGCATAACGTGTCTCTACTGGATAGGTCCTACCGGAAACCGCTACGATCGGTGCATTGTTAAAATGCTTAGAAAATTTCTCAACATCGATAGTAGCTGAAGTGACAATTAGCTTGAGATTTTTACGCTTCTGTAAGAGTTGCTTAAGATAGCCAAGCAGGAAATCGATATTGAGTGAGCGCTCGTGTGCCTCATCGATAATCAGCACTTCATATTTATCTAGAAGCTTGTCTTGCTGAATCTCGGCGAGCAAAATACCATCCGTCATTAATTTTAGGAAGGTCTGCTCGCTAGTATTATCCTTGAAACGTATTTGTGAACCGACTCCAGCACCAATCTGTGCACCGAGCTCATCGGCGATTCGATTTGCTACCGATAATGCAGCCAAACGCCGTGGCTGGGTGTGGCCAATAAGGCCCCGCACACCAAATCCAGCATCAAGACAGATCTTCGGTAGTTGCGTGGTCTTTCCTGAACCAGTGTCACCAGCGACGATGAGCACTTGGTGCTCGCCGAGTAATTTTGCTATTTCTCCGGCACGGCCGCTCACTGGTAGATTCTCTGGATAGGCAATTTCCGCTGGAATCGCTGCGCGTCTCAATTCACAGGCTCGCTGAGATTTTGCGATTGCAGCTGTAGCAGCGGCTATCGATGATGCCACATCTTTCTCTGACAAATGGCCTAGCTCGATTTTACTTAGTGCCTTCTGCAAACGAATAATATCTGCGAGTTGGCAAGTATCGAGCTTCTGCTTCAATGAATCTAACACGGTTTACCGTTTTCGGATGTAGACTGGGGGTTACTCTCTCACAAAGGCACTTCTGCTAGCCCTTCTGGCGCAATTCTCTATGTAAAATTTTCCCAATTATTGATTTAGGAATGTCTTCGATTAAAACGAATTCTCGTGGCAACTTGTAAGCGGTCAATCCCTCTTTACAATGTGCCCGAACAGATTCGATATCGACATCTTTCTGACTCGGCACAATAAAAAGCTTGATCGACTCACCCGTCTTTTCTGATGGCACTCCAATTGCAGCACTTTCTAAAACATCTGGGTGCCGATTGACCCAGTCTTCGATTTCGTTAGGAAAGACATTGAAGCCAGAAACGAGGATCATGTCCTTCTTGCGATCGACGACACAGATATAGCCATCTTCGCTAATTTCCACATAGTCGCCCGTCTTGAACCAACCGTCACAAGTTAGCGCCTCAGCAGTCTCTTTCTCGGCTTGCCAGTAGCCCTTCATTACTTGCGGGCCGCGAATCCAAAGCTCCCCACGCTCGCCTGCAGCAACCTCAACGCCATCATCGCTCATGACCATTGTTTCGGTCTCTGGCACAACAGCGCCTACGCTACCAGCGCGCTCCTTGCCTGGAAAATTAACAGCTACAACGGGGGAGCACTCCGTCAATCCGTAACCCTCATAAACTGAGTTACCCGTCACCTTAACCCATTCTTCACTAACGGACGTCGACATGGCCATGCCACCTGCGCCACAAAATTTCATGGCGCTAAAATCGAGGCTAGAAAATCCCTCTTGCCTCAGTAAAGCAAGATACAAAGTATTGATACCCACAAACCCACTAATTGGCCACTTCTTGAACAGCTTAATTAGCCCGGCTGTGTCTCCAGGGTTTGTTACCAAGATATTGTGATTGCCCGCAAAGGGCATGGTGAGACAGTGCAGCAAAAATGCATAACTGTGGTACAGCGGCAGCGGTGCCAGTATGTTTTCAATCTTATCTTCTATAAGACCAACGCAGCGAGAGCGCAGCTGCATCATATTCATAATCAGATTATTATGGCTCAGCATGGCACCCTTTGCTACACCAGTGGTGCCTCCGGTGTATAAAATCAAGGCTATGTCATCGCCTTGACCCGATTCGGGATAATCAAATTTAGGTACCTGCGTATCAATTATTGTCTGGAAGTCTTTCGCGCCACACAAAGAGTATGCCGGCACTAGTTTGCGTAGTGTTTTGATGGTGAAATTCAGTAAAAGACGTTTGAAAGGATTCTGAACATCACCCAACTGAGTCACGATGACTGTTTCTATTTCGGTTTCGGGTAATATGCCTTCTAACTTGCTACAGAAGTTAGACAGGATCACGATGCCTTTAACACGCGAGTCCTTGAACTGGTGCGCCATCTCTTTATCTGTGTACAGCGGGTTCGTATTAACTACTACTAATCCAGCCCGAGTCGCTCCATAGAAAGCTATAGGAAATTGAAGAATATTCGGCAGTTGGATTGCTATCCTATCGCCAGGCTTTAGACTAGTTTGAGTAATTAGGTAATGTGCAAAGCGGTCGCTTAACTCGTCGACCTCACTGTAATCTAAAGTTCTTCCGAAACAGGTGAACGCAGGTAATTCTGCATGCTCGCTACAGAATTCACCAACTACCTGCGATAGCTTTGAAAACCTTTCAGGACGCAGTTCGTCGCTAAGTTTCTCAATCATAGTCATTACTTAGTCAACAGAGTCATGGCTTCTTCTAGACCCTTAACAGAAAGAGGAAACATTCGATTTTCTACGAGTTCTCTAACCACTTCGATTGAGTAGCTGTGCTCCCAAAAGTCTTTCGGTGTTGGGTTGATCCAGACTACATTATCGAACACATCTGTAAGTCGCTTTATCCAAACTGCGCCCGCCTCGTCGTTGTAATGCTCGATACTGCCTCCGACATGGGTCACCTCATAGGGTGCCATAGTAGCGTCCCCTACGAATATAACTTTGTAGTCTTTGGAATACTTATGAAGTATGTCAAACGTAGATGTCGTCTCCGCGTGGCGCCGGATACTCTTTGACCACACAGATTCGTAGATGAAGTTATGGAAATAGAAATACTTAAGATGCTTAAATTCTGTTCGCGCGGCGGAAAACAATTCTTCGCATAACTTAACGTGCGGATCCATCGACCCACCTACATCGAAAAACAACAAGACCTTCACGGAGTTGTGACGTTCTGGCACCATTTTAATGTCGAGTAGCCCCGCATTTTTGGCTGTCGATGAGATGGTGTCGCTAATATCCAGCTCTTCCTCCGCGCCGGTTCTCGCGAATTTACGTAGCCGACGCAGTGCCATCTTGATATTTCTCGTTCCGATTTCCACCGAATCGTCCAGATCGCGGTAGTTGCGTTTGTCCCATACCTTGACGGCACTCCCGTTGCGGCCCTCTTGTTGCCCAATGCGAATTCCTTCGGGATTGTATCCATAGGCCCCAAACGGTGATGTACCTCCAGTACCGACCCACTTATTGCCGCCTTCGTGTCTCTTCTTCTGCTCTTCCATTCGCTTTCGGAATTCTTCCATGAGCTTGTCTAAGCCGCCCAGCGCGTCGATCGATGCTTTCTCTTCATCGCTTAGCATAGACTCCATTTGCTTACGCAGCCAGTCATCGGGTATCTGGTACATCGCAAGATCGTTAATAGCATCGACGTTCTCGAAATACTTACCAAAGGCTATGTCGAACTTATCGAAGTTCTTTTCATCTTTGACAAAGCACAGTCGTGACAGATAGTAGAAATCCTCGACATTCGCGAAGATCACATTTTGCTTCAGACATTCAAGCAGGGAGAACAGTTCGGTGAAGGAGACGGGAAGCCGCTCCTGCTTGAGGGTCATAAAAAAATTAATCAGCATAACTGAGTCTCTACCAAGTCAAGCATCGGACTGCCCGAGACTAGCTCTTCGCTCTGTGCATAAAGGCCAACTTCTCTAATAGGTGCACATCTTGTTCGTTCTTTAACAGCGCGCCATATAGAGGTGGGATAGCATTCTTTGCGCTGCGATTCTTCAGCACATCTTCTGGTATGTCATCGGCCATTAGCAGCTTCAGCCAGTCGATCAGCTCAGACGTTGAAGGCTTCTTCTTTAAACCAGGTATTTTCCTCACATCGAAAAACACATCCATCGCTTGAGAGAGTAATTCCTTCTTAAGATTTGGGTAATGCACATCGACTATTTTTTCCATAGTCTGAGAATCTGGAAACTCGATGTAGTGAAAGAAGCAGCGACGAAGAAAAGCATCGGGGAGTTCTTTCTCGTTATTACTCGTAATAATAACGATAGGCCGCGTTTTCGCCTTGATCAACTCCTTCGTCTCATAGACGAAAAATTCCATCTTATCGAGCTCCAAGAGCAAGTCATTTGGAAATTCGATATCGGCTTTGTCTATTTCATCGATCAGCAATATTGACTGATCGCCGGATTCAAAAGACTCCCAGAGTTTGCCTGGCACGATATAGTTGCCGATATCGTGAACTTTATCGTCGCCTAACTGCGAATCGCGCAATCGTGAGACCGCATCGTATTCATACAGACCTTGCTGTGCCTTCGTAGTTGATTTGATGTGCCATTGAATCAGAGGCAAATTCAGGGATTTGGCAATCTGCTCTGCCAGCATCGTCTTACCCGTGCCGGGCTCGCCTTTAATTAACAAGGGTTTTTGCAGTGCAATTGCCGCGTTGACGGCCAACTGCAATTCGTTTGTCGCTACATACTCGTCGGTACCGGTAAAATTCATCAATCTTTTCCACTGCTTAATTTGCGTGCGCGTATTGTAAACACCAGCCCCCTATTAATACAGGAAAAACCAGATTTTGCGCCGCTTAGTGCGACCTAGCCTGGCTGAGAGCAAGCGGCGCTAAACCCTACTTTTTGAATGGGTTTTACTGGTAAACCCTTCAGTTCCAAACCCTAGGTCTCATTTCCCTATCTAGAGCGTCTATCCTGAAGCGTCCAGCCGCGCCATAAGCCCTTGAACACATTGGAAGATATTGCATCTAATTTATGCTGGTGCGGTTCATTCGCGAAAGCTGCGCTGACGAGAAGGAATCTGAGAGCGATGGCAACGCTGAGGCAGACAGCGGCGTAGCTTAGGAGGTTTGGCTGATTACCTTTGCAGCCTACGATCAACATGCGCCTAATAAGGGGAGCATCCAAGACACTAGAAAGTCATCAGCACAGCTAGCATGATACAGTGCCAGAGCAATCCGCCGTCCAGGAACAGTAATTGATAAGACCACCGACGACTAGCCTGATAAAACCACAGGCCAAGACAAACCTCTGCTTGCTAAACTGTGGTGTTAAATTAGTAAATTTTCAATTATTGCCAAAGAGAGGAAAATCCCTGCAATAAATTCGCGCACACGGAAATTATCTGTTTCAGATAATCACTTTGTTACTTTAGGTTTACTCTTTGTCTTCTCGTTATTTAGATTTTTTCGGTCTTTCCTCTTTTTGAAAAAAGACATCACTCCAGCCAGCAGCAGGGCAAAGAGCACTGCTAAAATAAGAGGCACGAAACTCCTGAAAGCAGCTCCAAAACCTCCGGTAATAGCGTCAAGAGCCACTACCATAAGCGCGGGGGCCATCACGCTTTCCTGAGAATTGCTGTACCAAGGGGTAAAAATAACAGCTATCGCAACCGCACGGAGACTATAAGAAGCCCAAATCGCTCGCTT
>Ga0209223_10005111_pt1 | contig 11689 bp, 11 predicted proteins | sample COG_06_FD_184750 | JGI IMG/M metagenome (GOLD analysis project Ga0209223, IMG submission 184750) | Pelagic Microbial community sample from North Sea - COGITO 998_met_06 (SPAdes) (version 2) | ecosystem: Environmental > Aquatic > Marine > Neritic zone/Coastal water | place: Helgoland, sampling...
ATTGAAAAATTGGTTATTAAATTTGGAATGTACAAAAAAATTAGAGTTGATAATGAGGTAAAAAAAATTATTGAAAAGAATAATAAATTTTTTTATAAAAACTTAGTTTCAGGAAAATACTATAAGAAAAAATCAAAAATATTATTTAAACCTCTAGTAAGTTAAAATTGATGATGATTAATAATAAATTATTTAAATTGGGATATACTAACTTAAAATTATTGGTCAGTTATGAACAATTAAAATTGCTTAATTCTAAAATTACTGAAGAGTTAAACAATCCTTCATCTTTAATGAAAGCTAGTAATCTCAAAAAAAAAAATATTAATAAATTACTTGAATTTTCAGCTATAAAAAAAAAACCTTTGATAAATCTTAAAAATTTCTATTTAACAAAAAAAGATTATGAAAAAGGTTTTAAATTTTTTTCAAAAAGAACAAATTCTGTTCAAATTAAAGATCCACTATTAAAATTTGAAGAACTAAATAATGTTATATTTTCAGATAAAATATATTCAATTTTAAAAAATTATTTTGGTGATGATAATTTTTATTTTCTTTATGGTGCAATAAGATTGCATTTTGATAACGACTTGCCAGATGTTGATTATAATTTTTATCATTTAGATAAAACTTATAATACTTCTGCAAGGTCTAAACAAATTATAAAGTATTCTATTCCTTTGACACTAGGTAAAAGAAAAAAAATTATTGACTGTTCTGAATTCTCAATTATCACAAAAAAAATCAAACATATAAGTGGTGATTTAATTGACAAAATTGATTATTCAAAAAAAAAGAATTTACCTTATCACTTAAAAAAAAAAATTCATCAACCGAAAATTAAATCTGGTGACTGTCTGTTCTTTGACCCTGTTAATTTTTTTCATAATGCTAGTAAACCAAAAAAATTAAGAATAGTTTTTTATGGAGTTGCAGGAAGAAAATCCAATTATATTGCAAAAAAAACAAAACTTATAAAAATCTCAAGTAAAATTCCCAATCAATTTAATAAAAAAATAAAAAAATTTATATCTTTACTAAGAAAAGTTTAGAATATGTTTTAAATAATTTTAAATTTTGATGACAATAATGTAAAATTCTTACTAAACTCAAAAAATTTATAAATTAAAAGTGATTAATTTTAAAAAATAGTATAGTATAAAATTATATACATGAAAGCTTCAGACTATATTGCAAAAAAATTATCTAGTTATACTAATTATGCTTTTACAGGACAAGGTGGATCTGTTGTTCATATTTTAGACAGTTTAAGTAAGGTAAAAAAAATTAATATTCTTCCTTCTCAAAATGAACAGGGAGCATCTTTAGCGGCAGATGCATTTTATAGAGCTTCTGGTAAAATAGGTGTTGTGGTTGCTACTAGTGGACCAGGAATACTAAACACATTGCAAGGTATGGCTTGTTCTTACTACGATTCAATACCAGCTCTTTATTTATCAGGCGCTCCGGTCACAAGTGGAATTAAAAAAAATAAAAATTTGAGACAACTAGGTTTTCAAGAGATGGAAGTGATGGATATAGTCAAATCTATGACGAAATATTCAACAAGGATAACAAATGTAAAAGATTTAAGGTATGAAATTGAAAAAGCTATTTTTTATTCATTAGAAGGTAGACCTGGGCCAGTTTTAATCGACTTACCAGATGATGTACAAAGACAAGAAGTTGATGAAAAACAATTAAGACCCTTTATTCCAAAGATTAATTTGATTAAACCAAATAAAAAAATAATCAATAAACTTGAGTCTCTCGTTTCAAAATCAAAAAGGCCAGTTGTTGTCATAGGAAATGGAGTAAAGATATCAAAAACAAATGAAAAATTTTATAAAATAATTAAAAAGTATAAAATACCTTTTGCAACGACATGGGCAACTACAGACCTCTTTGATATATCTGATAAGTTAAATATAGGCTCATTTGGAGTTTATGCTACTAGACATGGAAATTTTTCAATTCAAAATTCTGATTTATTGATAATCCTTGGATCAAGAATGAATGGTACACAAATAGGAACAGCAAGCAAGTTTGCGGTTAATGCTAAAAAAGTTTTGGTTGATATTGATAAGTTTGAGCTAAATGAAGAAAATAAAGTAAAAATTGATTGTAAAATAAATCTTGATCTCACTAATTTTGTAAAAATATTCGACAAAGTATCAAAAAAAATGAATATTGAAAAAAATTGGTATAAAGCAATTTCTTATTGGAAAAATAAATATCCTACAGTGAAAAAAGAATATTTTAATGAAAAACAACACGCTAATCCATATGTTTTTTTTAACGAACTAAGTAAATTAGTTAAAAAGGATGATGTCATAATTCCTGATGCAAGTGCTAATTTAGTGTGGTGTTATCAAGCATTTAAACCAAAAAAAGGTCAAAATATTTTCACAGCATTAAATCATTCACCAATGGGGTATTCTATAGCAGCCGCAATAGGTGCGGCCGTTTCATTAAATAGTAAAAAAGAAATTATAGCTATAATAGGAGATGGATCTGTCCAAATGAATATTCAAGAAATAGAAAATATAAAGAATTACAATTTGCCAATAAAAATATTTATTATAGATAACAAAGGTTATGGCATGGTAAAACAGACTATAGATACATGGCTTAACAAAAACTATGTTGGTTGTGATAAAGGAAGTGGTTTGAGTATCCCAAATTTTTTGAAAGTTTTTAAATCTTATGGCATCAAAACAGTCGAGGTAAGAAATAATTCTGAATTAAAAAGAAAAATTAAATCTACATTAAGTCACAAAGGACCTATGATGTGTAATATAAAAATTAGCCCAAATGCAAGAATTATACCCAAATTAAAACCTGGATATCCATTACATGATATGCTGCCTAGCTTACCTGAAGAAGAAATTTTACAACAGATGAAAATATTTTCAAAAAATGAAAATAAATAATTTAGATTCTTTTATTAACTTTCAAGACCTTAAAAAAAATAAGAAGAATGTTAATATTTTATCATTGAAAAATACAGCAATAGTAACTGGTGGATGTGGTAGAATAGGTAGTATTTTTACCTCCTTGTTTTTATTAAATGGTTTAAATGTTATTATTCTTTCAAGGAGTAAAAAAAATTATAATAAGTTTATTTCAAAATTAGATGACCATTATAAAAAAAAAATTTCTTGGAAAAAATTTGATTTAAGAAAAAGTACATCTGTAGAATTAATATCTAAGCATCTAAAGAATAAAAAAATAAGCTATCTAGTGAATAATGCAGCATACTCTAATAGAGGAAAATTTTTTAAATATGATGCCAAAATACTAAATGAGGAAATTTGGGGAACATTTGCAGGGTCAATGCTCCTCACTGAAAAACTTTTACCTAAACTTAGAAAATATAAAAGTGCTAAAATAATTTTTACAGGTTCATTATGGGGAATTAAAACACCGAGATTTAAAATCTATAAAGATTTAGATATCGGTCCATCACCTATAATCGCATCAGGTAAAGCAGCAATTCTACAGTATGCAAAATTTCTAGCAGAAAGAGAAGCTACCTTTGGCATTACTGTTAATTCATTACTACCAGGCTGGTTCCCAAGAAAAGGTAAGATTGAGAGGAAAGATTATATTAAAAGAATTAAAGATAATATTCCATTAAACAGAATTGGAAATTTAAAAGATTTAGTTTCAGCAATTGAGTTTTTAATTTCTAATCAATCATCTTATGTTACTGGACATGAATTAATTGTTGATGGTGGCTATTCGCTTTCCTAAGACTTTTGTTTTGCCATTGTTGATATAATTTTATTCCATTTATCAGCATTCATAGGGTTAATTCTTTTTTTGTAGTTTTCAGGCACCCATCTAGCAGGTGTAATACAGTCAAAAGTTAGGGTTTTATGCATTAGATATCTACAACGGTGACAAGCACCAACTTTTTCGTGAGCTAAACATTTAAATACCTGATTTTCATTTTTATTCATAGTTTTAGTAACAAGTTGTGGGTCAGCAATTAAAGCTTGGCACATTCCATAAATGTCACATGTTTTATCTTCAAGCAATTTTTCACCCTCATCTAAACCACGTATTCCACCTTGAGCTACCACAGCTGTTTTGGTAATTTTTTTAAGATTTTTGGCAAGTTTCCAGTAACCACCTGATTTAATACTAATATATTTCTGTTTTGATGTTTCATATATTCCGGCAGTTACAGTGTAGTAATAAAAATTTTTTGTATCCATCCATTCTATTAGGGGTTTAAGGGTTTCTAAATTTAAACCTTTTTTAATAAAGTCATCACCAGAAATTCTTGCACATAATCTAATCTGTGAATTTTGATTTAAAATTTTGTTGATGATATTTTTAACAATTCTAAACCTATTTTCTTCACTACCACCATATTTATCATCTCTTTTATTCAAATATTCTGATAAAAAACTATGTATCAAGTAGCCATGAGCCAAATGTAATTCAATAAAGTCAAAACCGGCCTTCCATCCTAATATTGCAGCGTTAGCAAAATCATCTTCTATTTTTTCTATTTCATGAATTTCTAATGATCTAGCTTTAATTTTAATATCAGGTACAGTATATTCTGAGCTTCCAACTACTTCTTGATCATTATAGACAGTATTTCCTTGAGGGCCAACATGTGATAACTGCAATGTTGCTTTAGCACCATGTTTTCTAATAGCTGTACTAAGTTTAGTTAAACCTATTAGGTGACTTTTTTTTCCAACCCACATTTCATTTATTGTATTTCGTCCTTGGGGATTTACAGCTGTACCACCAATAGTAACGATTCCTAAATTATTTTTAGCCATATTTTCAAAATAATTAATAGTTTTATCACTTACATTTCCCTCAAGATCAGCAGAATTTATATTTCTTGGAGAACTTAAAATTCTATTTTTGATTTTAATATCTAATAGTTTTATTTCGGATAATGATTTAAGATATTTTTTCATAAATTTTTGAAATTGCTGCTATAATTTTTTTTTCATTTATGTTTTTCATACATGAACATTTTTTATAATTTATGTTAAGTTTTTTTTTATGAACAAAACATCTTTTATTTGGTAAAATTTGAACAACTTTTTTGTATAATCTTAAATCATTATAATTATTAGGACCTATTAGAGCAACCAGGTCTTTATCAAAAACCATTGAAAGATGTATACCAAGTGTCATTACTGATAGTATTATTTTAGAATGTTTAATATTTTGAATATATCTATTAAGAGAGTCTTGTTTTTTTTGAATTTTAATTTTTATATTATATTTAGCTTCTAATTTTTCTTTAATTCTTAGATAGTTTTTAAAAGGGTATCTTTTAATTTTCCATTTATCATCTGTATTCCAGCATATAAAAACATCATATTTACATTTTATCTTTTCTTTTCTATTAAAAAAAATTTTATGTTTTTTTACATTATAAACTTTACCAAGTTGACTTAATAAGTTTTTTGTATTTTGTTTTTCATTAAGATTTTTATTAAATAAATTTTTGATATAGAAATTTTTTTTATCATTTGGTAAATCTTCATATAAATTTATCACATGATCATAGTTATTTTGTTTAAATTGTTTTAAATCCTTAAAGTTATCTATAAAATCAATCTCACGAACAATTTTAAATACATCTCTACCAGAATACCAATTTAAATTTTTGAATTTAAGATTGGGAATAAAAGAGAGAATATGAATATAATCACCTAATGGCCAGCTTTGCTTTTTTGTATTTGCAAGAATAGCTATCTTGCTTTGGTTATTCAAATTGTACATAAGTTTTTTTTTAAAAAATTAAAAATTTTTTTTAAATCAGTATGTTTTTGATCTCTAATTTCAGATTTTTTTATAATATAGTTTAGTGGAATTGGAAAACTTTTAAAATTTATATTACTAGTTTTTTTTTTATTAATCTTTTGACGCTCATATATAATATCTTTTAACGAAAAAGGACGATTTGCAATTGTTAAATATTCATTGTTAAATAATTTAGGATTTATCTTTAACATTTTTTTTGTAACAATTTTGACAACATCTTCAACTAAAGCAAATTGAACTTTATCTTTTTCTTTTATATCAAACTTATTTAGATCTTCTGAAGATAGATCAAATAAAAAATTAGTTTTCCCTGAGTGATCATTGATTCCAATTAAATTATGTATTCTAAAAATTAAATACTTAATATTTAAAGTAGTTAAATACTTTTCTATATTTGATTTGTTTTTAATGTATTGTTTAGCTTTTTTTGGAAGTAGATTTATTATTTTTTTGTTATAATTTACCTTATCTTTATTGTTATAAATATACGTCATTACCGTACTTGTAAAAATATAAATAAAATTTTTATATTTTAAATTCTGAATAAGTTTTTTACAATTCTCTACTTTGTAACAGTTGTTATCAAATACAAAGTCATATCTTTCCTTGTTTAGTTTTTTTAATATTTCTTTTTCTGAATCCCTTTCACATTTGATAAAAAAAACTTTATTTGTTTTTTTGATTGCTGGTTTTTTATTTCTATAAACAACATATATTTGAAACTTTTTTAACCTTATAAGTTCTTTAAGCAGACTATTTCCATAAAAACGTTTTCCCCCTAAAAAAAGTATTTTCATATTTAGTTAAAATTTAAAGATTTTTGTTATATATTAACCTATAATTGCTTATATATTCATCTTTTGATTAAATTATAGTAGAAGATCTTTATTCATTATTATATTAAAAAATCGAATGATTTCAAAAAAAGATATTAATTTAAGCATAGAAAGATGCAAAAAATATAGAAGGAAAATTTTAGATATTTCTCAACAAGTTTTTGCACTTCATTTAGGTGGGTCATATTCTTGTTTAGAAATGATTGACTATATTTATAATTTTCACATTCCATATAAAAAAAAGAAAACGAATAATAATATTTTTATTATGTCTAAAGGACATAGCTGTATGGCTCAATATGTTATTCTACAAAGTAGAGGAATTCTTTCCCAAAAAGATTTAGATAATTACTGTAAGGCAAATGGAAAACTGGGTTGCCACCCAGATTATGGAAATCCAGGAATTGAGGCATCTACAGGATCTTTGGGTCATGGATTAGCTTTAGCTGTTGGGATTTGTCAGGCTAATAAAATAAATAAGGATAATTCAAAAGTTTTTGTAATCTTAAGTGATGGTGAGCTGCAAGAAGGATCTACCTGGGAAGCTTTAATGATGGCTGCAAACTTAGAACTAGATAACTTATATTGTTTTTTAGATAATAATGGTTCACAGTCATACGGTGTCACAAAAGTTGAGCATCCTAAATTTTATCCTATAAAAGAAAAAATTGAGGCATTCAACTGGGAAGTTGCAACTGTAGATGCACACAATATTAAAGATATTGATACTAAATTTTACAACAGAAAAACAAAAAAGCCTTTTTTTATTATTGGAAATTCTACAAAAGGAAAGGGAGTTTCTTTTATGGAAAATAAACCAGCTTGGCATTACATGTCACCTACACTTGAAGAGTATGAAATTGCTAAAAAAGATTTAGAGGAGGGTTTTTAGTGAGAAATAAATTTGCAGAAGTAATCCACAAAATGGGTAAGAAGAATAAAAAAATTGCTGTTGTTGTTGCAGATATATCCCCATCAGGTGCGATTACAGAATTTAGAAAAGAGTTTCCAAATAGATTTATTAACACCGGTGTGTCTGAGCAATCTATGATAGGAATAGCTGCTGGCTTAGCTTTGAAAGGCATGAAGCCTTTTTGTTATACTATTGCGACTTTCTCTTTATACCGGCCATTTGAAATGGTCAGAGTAGATTTATGTTATCAAAACTTACCAGTCACAGTCATAGGAATGGGGGCAGGTTTGGTTTATTCAACATTAGGAGGTACCCATCATACTATGGAAGATATTGCTATAGCAAGTGCACTCCCAAATATGACAGTGCTTTGTCCTTGTGATCCAGAAGAAATGAAATTAGCAACAGAATGGTGTGTAACTCGAAGTAAAGGCCCAGTATACATGAGATTAGGTAAAAGAGGTGAAAAGAATTATACTTTAAATGCAAAAGAAAAATTTAAAATAGGAAAAATAAGAAAGATAACCCAAGGTAAAGAGCTTGCAATTATTACTTATGGAACTTTAATTTCTATGGCAGATGAAATTGAAAAAAAATTAAAGAATAAGAAAATAAATCCATCAATTTACTCTTGCCATACCATTAAACCTTTTGATGAAGTTGGTATTGCTAAAATTTTAACTAGATATAAAAAAATTATAGTAATGGAGGAACACGTTCCAAATGGTGGGCTTAGTGATAAAATTCTTAGTTTAGCCTATAAAAAGAAATCGAAAGCAATTATAAAAACATTTACTTTAAAAGATAAATTTATTCATTTTTATGGATCCCATGCAGAACTTTTAAATGAGCATGGTTTATCTGCTAATAAAATTATATCTGAAATTTTGAAAATAAAATGAAAAAAAAAAGAGTTATAATTTTAGGAGCAGGGGGGTTTGTTTCTTCTCATGTTGAAAAAAAATTACATCAATTTAATATTGATTGTATAGCTTTTCCAAGAAAAAAATTAGATTTAACAAAGGAAAAAAGTTCAAAATTTTTAAAAAAATTTATCAAAGAAAATGATTATGTTTTTTTTGCAGCAGCTAAAGCACCAGTAAAGAATATTGAAATGCTAATTTATAACCTTAACATGCTAAAAAATATTTCTAACGGAGTAGAGTGTGGAAAAATAAAAAAATTAGTATATTTGAGCTCTGATGCTGTTTATCAAGATACAAAAAAAAAGATTAATGAAGAATCTAAAGTTGCACCATCAAGTTTTCATGGGCAAATGCACTATTTAAGAGAAACCTATTTAGAAAGTATTTATAAAAAAAAGATCTGCATAGTTAGACCTACGCTAATCTTTGGTCCTCTTGATCCACACAATGGATATGGACCTAATAAATTTATAAGAGAAACAAAAAAAAATAAACCAATAATTTTATTTGGCAAAGGTGAAGAAAAAAGAGATCATATTTTTATTAATGATGTGAGTTCTATTTTATGTAAATTAATGATAAATAATTTTTTTGGTAAAATTAATTTAGCTACAGGAAAAGTTGAAACTTTTTATAATATTTCAAAAAAGATTAATAGTTTAGCCAATAATAGCAAAAAAATTTTATTCTTAAAAAGAAAAGGGCCTTTACCTCATTTAGGTTACAGAGCCTTTGATAATAAAAAATTAAGAAAACTTTTTGGTAAAATTAGATTTAAGTCACTTAATCAAAATATTACGGATCAGTTTAATAATTATTAAAGATTAAGAAAGATTTCTATTAAATATTCGAAAATCAAAACTTACCCTTGTTTTATCTCCAATATTTTTACTTCCACCATGTAATAAATTAGGATGGAAAATTAATACCTCACCAATTTTCATATCAATTCTTTTAAAGTTAAACTTTTTTAAATACGTATCTTTAAATATCTTTGATATGTATTTTTTTTGAACAACTAGGTTTTTAATATTATGGTTATGTTTATGACTATTAGGAGCTATTCTTAGAGTATATTTTTTATCAAATCCAATAATTGGCGTCCAAAAAGTATATAAAATTTTGTAATCTGAATAAATTTTATTATTAAAATGTAAATCTAAATGGGCTCCACCAACATCATCTTTATAAATTTTATAAGGTCTAGCCAATCTAAAAGCAGCATAATTTTTCTTAATATTATTTTTTAAATAAAGCTTGATATCAAAACTACTTTGCCCCCAAGTTTTTTTTATTAAATGGGATATTTCTTTATTTTTGTTTATTTTCTTTATAATTTCTTTATCAAATTTAAAATATCTATTTGCTGGATTAGAAAATACTTTGTGAACTTTTTCTTCATTAATAATTTGATGATATTTTGATAAATTTTTAATATCAAATTTTTGTTTAATTAATTTTTTTTTATTTAAAATTAATACTATTTTTTTTTTAAATTGATCTATATCGTCTTTAGTGAATAACTTTATTTTGTGATAGCCTTTTCTTGTTATGTTGTCATAAATCTTTTTGTACTGATCAACATTTGAAGAGTTATTCATAATTTTTTTGTAGTAAGTTTATTTTTTCAATTATTTGATCTGTTGTTACTGGTAAATTACCTTGAGTTTCACACTTACAGGAGGCTGCAAGTAGACCAATTATCGAGGAAATTATTAGGGATTTTGTAGTATATAGAGTTGAAGCGGAATAAGCTAATAGCGCATCACCAGCTCCATTACTATCAATAAGATTATCTACGAAAGGATCTAATGCAATATAATCATTTTTTTTTCGTGAAATAGAGATCAAACCTTTTTCACCTAGTTTTAGTATTATGTTGTTTGCTTTTGATTTTTTTTGAAGATTACCAACTAAATTTCTGATCGGTGTATCCTGTTCAAACAATGAGTATCTTGCCTCTCTTTCAGTAGGCGTTAATAAATCGAAATTTTTAAAGTCAGATATATTGCCCCATCGGCTTGCAACTTGACTATCTGCTACTTTGAAAGTTTTATGATTAATAGATTCAAAAATTTTTGATAATGTTTGATTATTAAAAATTCCATGTCTAAAATCTGAGAATACCAAGATTTGATTTTTATCTTTTTTTAGAGATTTAATAATTTTATCTAAAGTATAATTTGTTATTGTGTTATTATTGAGTTCATCAACTTTTAGCAACTTATGTTTATTGACTATATAACTGTTTTTATTTGTCGTAGGTCTGTCATCTTCTGAGTAGTAATTAATTTTAATCTTGTTTTTTTTTAAATTTTTAAGTGCAAATTTACCCTTTTCATCATTTGAAAATACAGTTGTTAAAGTAACGTTTTTAGCAAAGCTTTTAAAATGTGAAGCAACTATAGCTGCACCACCAAGAAAGCTTTCACTTATTTGTTTAACAACACTTAGTGTTGGAGTCTTATGTAAGCCACCAATTACTTCGCAATAGTGATTTGTGTCTATGATTGTATCACCTAAGATGTGAATTTTTAATTTATTCAAGTTTTTTAAAATTTTTTTTAAATCATTAAAATCTACATTCTCTGTATCCATTAACAGTTTTAATTTTTCAAATTTTAAATCTGGTTTTATTTGATTTATAATTTTTGATGAAGAGAGCACATAATCACCAGGAGAAAAAATCATTTTTCCACCAAAGCTTTCTACGATATTTTTTTCTTTAACAGTCAGTGGGTTTTTAAGATCGGCATATTCTAATCCTTTAGCAAAAAAATTTGGTTTAATTTTTTTTAATAGTTTTATAGGACTTATATTTTGATCAATTATTACGTAATCAACTAATTGTAAATTTGCCAAATTAAACGCCCGCAATTTTTCTGGAACCATAGGTCTGTAAGTTCCTTTTTTTATAAAAATGTCACGTGTAAGTGATACAATTAAAATATCTGCTTTTTGTTTACAGTGTGCAAAATGCCTAATATGACCTGGGTGAACAATATCAAATACACCATGGCATAAAATAATTTTTTTTTTCTTAATTTTTTTTACAAAACTATCAGCTTTTCTATATAGAATAATCTTTTTGGATTTATAATCACTAAACATTTTATAATAATTTTTTTATTATTTTGATTGTATTAACACCCTCAAAATTTATTAATTTATAGTTATTTTTATTTTTCAAGATTTTATTTAAT
>Ga0209223_10005123_pt1 | contig 11674 bp, 10 predicted proteins | sample COG_06_FD_184750 | JGI IMG/M metagenome (GOLD analysis project Ga0209223, IMG submission 184750) | Pelagic Microbial community sample from North Sea - COGITO 998_met_06 (SPAdes) (version 2) | ecosystem: Environmental > Aquatic > Marine > Neritic zone/Coastal water | place: Helgoland, sampling...
GATCCGACATTTTTTTTGCGGATCAATTCACGCGTAGACTGGCGCCACCGATTTCTGAAGGAGCCTCAATTTTTTCGAGGCTCGTCGGTTTTTTTATCCGTTCCATCACGTCCATCACGTTCGCTTTTCGACTGTACGCCCCTCCGGTGTTATCTCGGACGGTCTCCATCCACGCCCGTATCGTCTCGTACGGGGTCGCGCACTCTCTTCTCACGAACGCGTCGCTCGTGGTCGAACGATACAACACGATCGCGCGCGTCGAGGTCAGCTCGACGACGAGAGGCGCGGTTCGGGCGCGCGCGGACGAGAAATACTCACGCACTTTTCGAAGCGCGCCGACGGGAGAAAGACGCGATACGAAGCAACGCGTCAACCAATCGAACGCGTGGTGTTGCTCGAGCGTTCCCGAAAAACACACGTACGCGTTCGCGGCGTGCGTCGCGTTCTGTTTCGAAGACTTCATGAGTTCGCGATACGCCACGTCGGGTCTCGCGCGTTGTGCGACCCACGCCGCCGGTGCGTTTCTGTGTTCCTGCGGGACCGAGCCGCGCTCCCCCGTCGCGAACGCCACCTCGTGCGGACGAAGCGCGTCGACGATGGCCCACTCGTCCATGCGAAGGAGGAGCGCGTTGTTCGAGTCGACCTCTATCGTGCGCCTCGTCCACTCCGCTATCTTCGATGATTCGTCGTCACCAGTGACGTTGACGACGGCGGACTCGTTGACGACGGCGGACTCGTTGACGACGAGAGCGGACCGTCTCTCGATCTCTCGCTCGAGCGTCTCGATCGCGTCCATCGCGAGCGCGTGTCGCTCGAGGAGCCGAACACCGAGTCTCGACGGCCGCGTGCCGTTGAACATGCCCTCATCCTCGTCGCGCTCTCTCGAGGGCACGACGTCGTCCAGGCACACCACCAGCGCCATCGTCGACCTGCACGGCCGAACGTCGGACAATAACGCGCGAACTCGACAGGGGACCAGACCCTTCTCGAGCGCCTCGCGAGTGACGACCTCGTCGACGTCGTCGACGTCAAAGTCGTCGTCGTCAACGTCGACGACGTCAACGTCAACGTCGTCGTCGTCGTCAACGTCGACGACGTCAACGTCGTCGTCGTCGTCAACGTCGTCGTCAACGTCGACGTCGACCTCGTCAACGTCGTCGTCGTCAACGTCGACGTCGACCTCGTCAACGTTGACGAGGTCAACGTCGTCGTCGTCGTCGTCAACGTCGTCGTCGTCTCGCGTTCTTTTGTTCGAGGTCTTCGGGGACAGCAGCGGTGGGATATCCGAGGAACTCGCGCCCACGACTCCTTCCCATTTACCTTTCGCATCGCTGAAGAGTTTCGCGACGCACGCGCGGAGGTGACACTCCGTCAAGAACAGGAGGAGGTGTAGGCCGTCCCACGGACCCGTCTCGATCAACGATATTGGATCGCACGAACACCACTCTCTGTGCGACGAGACCGCGTGTTCGACGGAGAAACGACGAACCGCGCGAACCGCGCGAAGCAACGAACGACCGAGACGTCGCGACGGAACGTCCGTCGTCGCGACATCGTTCGCGAGACCTCTCGCGAATGTCTGTGAAAGTTCGACGCACGTCGTCGCCATCTCGGCGACGGACGCCACGATATCCGTGCGCGAGTCGTGTCGGTGCACCCTCGCCGCGAGACGATCGCACGCCAGCGAGAGCGCGCGCGAGGTGTCGATGGTGGTGGTGTTAGACATCTTTATTTTCTGAGTACTACTACGTTCGTTTTTAATAGAGTCTTAAACGTTACGACTCGGTAATGGGTTTATTTGTCGCTAAAGACGTTCACTCGTCATCGGCGGTGGGTTCTTCGCTCTTCTCGTCGACGGCGTCGGCGTCGTCGACGGCGTCGTCGGCGTCGGTGTCGTCGGCGGCGACGCGAGACCTGTCGCGAGAGGAGACGAGTTTCTCGTCGTTCTTGACCGAACGCGAATCGCGACGCATGGCCTTCAGAACACCGAGACGCGCCTTCAAGCTTCCGTTCTCTTCCTGCAGAAGGTGTCCGCCCAGAAGAAGCGTGCTGGCCAGGTGGGAGTCCTCTTTCGTGAGAGTGATGCGACCACCGTGCGCGCACATGACGTCCGCGAGACGGAGGTAATCGGTCGTGAACTGTTCGGTAGCCTCGATGAGCGCCCTGATCGCCCTGGGCTCGAAACGGGACCCCTCGTAACCGAGCTCGCCCGCGATCTCTCGAATCAGACGTTCCGTGGGTTGCGTCGCGAAACCACGGTTCCCGTGTTTCTGAGCCTTGTTGATCTCGCGCTTGCTGACGGTGGCCGACTTGAAGCGACGCTTCTTCCTCTTCTTCGCGGGGTCGTCGCTCTTCGCGTCGTCTGTTTTCTTCTCGACCTCGACCGCGTCCGTCGCCGCCTTCTTCGACTTCTTCTTAGTCTCGACGGAGACGTCGACGGTCTCTTTGCGTTTGGATCCAGACTTCGTCGCGGCGTCGGCGGTACCACCGGCGGCGGCGGATTTCCCGGCGAACAGAGACCAAGACGGTTTCTTAGAGGGCACCTCGCGGGAACGAGCCATGACTGACGATGAACGAACTCAAAAAATAGAGGATAGATCGATACGACGTTAGAAAACGTCGACGGTAGCTTTGTGACTCTCGCTCGACACGCTCGCGCGCCTATAAATCCCGACGCGCGTCGCTCAGGACAAAATCATCGTTTTTTTTTTGTTTTCGTCACATGAGCGTCGCGATCACCTGCGCGTTCAGCCTCCGATCCGACCCAGACGGGGTGACGGATCGCCGAACCACGATAGGTTCCGACGCGGATCCGAACCTCGACCGCCACCGCCACGACGACTTCGACGCGAAGTCACCACCGATCGTCGCGTGTCACGCGCACTTTTCGGGACCACGCGAGGTTCCTCGAACCATCGTATCGCGCGTGTTCTCGTCGGCGAACCAGACGTTCGAGTTTGAGGTTCCGACCACCGATGGGGTGGTAGTCGTCGCGGACGCTCTGCGCGTGACGCTCGTGCAGCGTCATCGAGGGGGTTGGTTGCGTCACAGTCGCGCGAGGATCGACCTCTCGCTGTTATCGTCGAAATCAGAGTCCGTCGTCGTCAAACTCAAGAACGAACAGTTGGACGGTACGGATTACGGCACGGTCACCGCGTCGTGGGCGGCACGTCCATCATCACGTGTCGAGTCCGTCGCCGGAACACTGTACCGCGAGTGGTTCTTCGTTCCCAACTTCGCGAACGCGTTGGTCAGAGAAGCGAAGGATACGAGCGACTGGTTCAAGAAGAAAGGTCGACATCCGACGGAGAAGAAGTGCGAGTGGTCCGGAGGCGAATTAAGCGGTCGCGTGCACATGCCTCTCTGGAACAATCAGTCGGGTTCGATTCCCGGCGTTTTTTTCGCGTTCTCGTGTCGCAGGGACACGAGTCGATACCCGAAATATGTTCTCGAGGACGTGTTTTGCGTCGCTGCGCGTCCTCTCGCGGGAGGAACGACGTTCGCTGTCCAAGGAAGTCCGCGTCTCGTGGGCGAGTGGTTGGCGACGGGTCTGATGGCGTTCGGAAAATCCATACAGTACCAGGGCGATCGAACCGTCGACTCGACAAAAATAGTCGAACGTTTCTCGTCGACCGCGCGTCTCGACGGACTGGGAGACTGCGAGGACATCGCGAAGGAGACCGCCATGGCGCACGCCGATCTCGTCGCGGCGGAGAATTCGTGGACCAAGTCCAAAAAAATCACCGAGGCGACCGTCGACATGTGCGCGCTCGTCGCGGAGGCGAAAAAATACGTGTGCGCCGTCGCCTTGTGCACGGTGAGGCGGTCGTCGAAGTCAAACATCGAGGCGCACGCCTTCGCGATGCTTCTTCCGAAATGTGCGTTTTCGGATTATCGAGGCGACGAGACCGATCGACACGCGTTCGTCGCCGACGGGACGTACCCGTGCGATCCCGCGTCTACGAACGAACCCGCGGAGGGGGTCAGACCTTGGAAATACGAACACGTCGTCTCCGCGCTCGTGTACGACGAGGGCGAGATCTATTTCCGTTACGAGGACGAAGAGAAAGGATACGGTGTGTTGGCGGACGACCTGTTCCCCGTCGTCGAGCCGAACGTCAAGATCGAGTGGGGGTTCAGGGCTCGCGAAGGAGATCGAGAGGTCGTCGAGCACGTGCTCGCGTCGAACCTTCCGACGACGACGTGCACGTTCCAATACGAGAACCAGAGCATAGGGACGAGGTTTCGAAAACTCGTGCGTTGGGGTGATATCGACACGACGCGAATCTTCACGCGCGCCACTGACGAAGAGAAAAAACGCATCCGACTCGCGTCCGCCGCCGGGTTTCTGGCACCGTGTCCCACGCGGGAAACGTTCGACGCCCGTTTGGAAATGACGACGAGACGCAGGGAAGAGGCGGGAAACACCGAGGCGCCTGTGAACGAGGACGAGAAACACATCGTCGGTGGGTACGATTCTGTCAGCACCGTCGACGCGGCGCATCCGTATCACACGCATCCCAGGCCGACGGGGTTCACGAATTATCTGGACTTCAATCCACCGACACCCGACGACGTCGCGATGTTCATCGCCGGTCGCGCGTACGGGTTTCTCGCTCCGAAAAAAATGGGGGACGTACAGACGACGTCGACCGTGATCACGCAAAAAAATCGGTACGAGATGTCGACGACCGACGACGAGACGGACGCGGTGACGAGACTGTGGTTAAAATGCATGACCGACGACAAACTAAAAAAACTGAAAGAAGACGAAAATTGGCTCAAATTGCGGGCAGAGCTGGTGTCGCTGGCGATGGAGATGGTCAAGGAAGTGGTGGTGGGCGAGTGGGTCGAGTACGACGCGGCGGGTAATCCAAAACTCCTCGTCGACATCACGAAGAGGGAGTCGAAAGGAAACCACAAAAAGTACCTCGATGTATATCTGCGTTTGGGAGTGATCGTGTCGTACGCTTTTACGGAAGACTACGCGAGCGAGAGCATGTGCGACATGGGTGGTAAACGACGCTGACTCGTGAGCCTAAACTAGTGTGTTTTGAATAATGAGCTCTTCTTAACGAACGATAGACGCCGTCTCTGCGAGCGCGCGCACGCATTCTACGTTCCCCCGCGCGAAGCTGTACTCGGCGCGCGGGAGTCCCTTGGATTCCAACAGACGACTCGTCCCTTCCGCCGCGAGACCCAGACGATGTCTCGGTAGGAGCGGGAACAGGTGGTGTTCGATCTGATACTCGAGCCCCCCGTGGAACCAGTGCGTCCATCGCGAGCACGCCACGTTCACGGTCGTCTTGGTCTGGTGCGCGAGGAACCCCGCGTCGTGCATCTCGTCCTTCGTGGTCATGGGGGCGGGATAGTGTCCGATGTTGAGTTGGAGATGTAAGATGGAACAGACGATATGTGAGATCAACCACGTTCGAGGGGAGAGGAACGCGAGGTTCCACGCGAGGTACAGGAGGACTCCGACGCCGTCGACGAGAGGTTTGGGCGAGACGCACACGGACACGAAGTGCAGGTTCAACCTTCCGAAGAAGATACAGAGGGGAAAGTAGGCGGTCGTCTGCGCGCTCACGAGCCATCTCTCCAACCTCGCGCGAGGTTTTCGTTCGAACTGGCGATGACTGATGAACACGAACGGTTCGGCCCCCGCTGAGGGGTCGTGATCCAACACGTTCGTCAGGGCGTGGTGCGCGAAGTGGTCTTTCCGCCACCACGCCGCGCCGACGCCTCCGGCGACCGTCCCGACCAACCATCCGCACCAGAACGAGAGATCGCGCCCCACGATCGCCGATCCGTGTAAAAAATCGTGCGCGAGGAGGAGACACTGCTGTTCGAATAGACCGAGAAACGCGGCGGCGAGGATCGTCGCGTTCGCGCGCGCGAGGAGCACCGCGACCCCAAAGAACGCCGCGATCCTGACGAAACACGCGACTAGGTATATTCTGTCGATGTCGAACGCACCGCGACTCCGCAGGTCGTCCCCGAGTTTCGCGAGTCCCTCGCGTCGGTCTTTTTTCACCAGGTCTTCCTCGGCGTCCACCGGCGCCACTCTTCCCACGAGAAACGCGTCGAGCCTCTTTCGAGTCTCGGGACGGTGAAACGCTGCGAACTGGTCGGTGCAGTCGCGTCCCGCGAACGCCAGGAGGAGACGATCACCGCCGGGATGTTTTGGAATCCACGTCGTCACGTCGTAGACGTTCCCGTCGACGATCACCCACGCGTCGTCGCGCGTCGCGTGCGCTCGCGCGTCGGCGTGAGAGTAGAATTTCGTCTCATTCATCCAAGGCATCTTTAAGACGAGACGAAATTTAATTCGATTACACGTCTCTCGATCACGAGCATCAATCGTACTTCTTATCTCGAACGACGTCCCCTAAGTACCCGATTCGAACGGCGGACTGGAGTCTCGCCTGCGCTATGGGGGACAGAAGTTCGTAATCGTCTATCGGCGCGTTTGTCCACCCTAATTTTCTCGCGACGAAGGTCGCCGCGATCGCCAATCCTCCGCCCGCGACGACGAACAGGAGCGCGTGCGCGAGCGCGACGACCGTCACGGATCCCACCTGGTGCGCGATCTGCAGCGACACGGTTCGCACGGTCTTCTCGAACGCGCGCAACCACACGACGCGTCCGCCGTTCGCCACCGTGACGTGCGCGTCCTCGCACTTGGCGAACTCGTTGGCGAGGTTCGCGCCCAGAGCCGTCGAACACATGGTCTCCACCAGAAGTTTGGCCTCGTCTATTCGTCGTCGCTCGAACTGCGCGTGTTTGCTCCACTCGACGCCTATTCGCGCCAAGAACCACGCCCACGCCAGCGCGAGAAGCCAGTACCCCATCCTCGCGGTCACGGACGTATCCCTCCTTCGAGACATGATCGCGCGGTGACGACGCGACGCGACTCGCGCGAAGAACGAAAGATGCGCATTAAATAGCTCGTACACCTTTTCTGAAAGAAACGTCACGAAAATTATAGGATTTCCCGATTTTTATTTTTATATGAAAGTTGTTTTTTTCTGACATAAACTGCCATTCCAACACCGCGCGGACAAGAGGGAAAAAAATGCTGCGAAAAAGAAAAAGGGAAGAAATAGAAGACGGCGAGAGAAGGCTCGCGTCCGCGCTTCGCGAGCTAAGTACCGCGGAGTCAGAGATGGATGCCGCGGAGTCAGAGATGGATGCCGCGAAGTCGGAGGTGGATGCCGCGAATTCGGAGGTGGATGCCGCGAAGTCAGAGTTCGATAAGTACAAGAACGCCACCGAGAAGTACGTGAACGCCGCGGAAAAATTCAAGAACGCCATCGATAGGTGCAAGACGATGTCAGAACGGTGCCGTGTAATCAAGGCCGCGCATACTATATCGCTCTTAGTAGACAATTGGCTGACCAGAAGAGAAGTACAGATCCTCCGGGAGTTCAGATCCTCCAGGGTGTGATCCGTAGCGTCGCGAAGAGACAGGAATCAGGAGACGACGCACCCTCCGCAAAACGCATCGCCGCCCCCTAGTTCCGAGGGATCGCACGCGTCGTTCGCGATAGGATTAAAGTTATATCCGAGAAAAAATAAAGTGAAAATGCTCATTTCCACCGGCGCACCGAGCGAGACGCGCCGAGAGAATAAAAAAAATGGTGTTCCAACTGAGGATCGCAAAAAAAACGATTTACGCCCACACCGACGACTGGAAAAAAGCTTGGAAGGCGGACGGAGACGAACGGTTCTTGGAACGCTGCGCCGACCACCGAAAGCAGGTCGCCGCGGAAGCGGAAAAAAAGCGACAGCTCCAGGTTCAGCCCCAGGTCAAGAAGCAGAAGCGGGAGGCGGTGTTCGTCGCGCCCGAGCCAGGAGTCCGAACTCGGGCGAAAAGTCGCGCGGTCGAGGACGCCGAGAAGTTCGAGTACAGGCGCAGGACGAGGTCGTCGTGAGGCGGACGCGAGGCGGACGCGGACGTGCTGAAATAGTTAGCGCGTTCACGTGTAATTAAAACAAAGCTACACGCTGCGTGGGTCAGATCCTTAAACGTAAGCGAAAGCGCTGTACACGCTCAGACGCTCCCCGGTCTTCGGATCCTTCTTCTGTTCGTTTTCAAACGCTCTCACGAGTGCTTTTTCGGGGGTGTCGACGTCAGCCTGCTCCGTGTCGCGTAAGAGCGCGCGCGCTTGGTTGAGAAGCTGCACGGAAGCGCGCGACCTCCGTGTCAGTTTACCCTCCGTATCTTTGTCGACGCGGTACGCGAGCTGCATGTTATTACCGTAGTGGAACCCGTACTCGACGCCGCCGATGATGTACTTCTTATCGCGAAACCAAGCGGTACCCGCCTTACGATGAGAACCCGCGATTAAATCCTGAGAAGTGGTAGGATCTTTGAAATACTCGAACAAGGCGACGAACTCGGCGTAGTCGGTGTCGAAACTCGCTGTCTGTCTCGTTTGGAACACCCGACGGCGCTCCTCGAACGCGGCGTTCGTGCGCGCGGCGCCCGCCCGTTCGCGGTGTGGCAGATAAACCGCGTCGAAGGGGGCGATTTCACCTTCCTCCAACTCGTCGGCGTCAGACATGATCGTGTCGTAGCATACCATTTTTTTTTGAATTTCTCGTGTTTTTTATTTGCCGCCGCGAGAAATGATACATTCTTTCGCGGCGGCGAGAGTTGTTATATAAAAAAAATCTGACCGAGCGACGTGAAAATGGCGGACGCGCGACACGCCAGACGAGTCGAACGCGCGTCTCGAACGCGGGCCAGGAACGTCGATCTGAGAGGTCCCACGATTCGACTCACGCACGTCGAGAAGGAGGACGCGCGGGCGGTCCGAGGTCGTCGAACTCTCGCGGAGGCGTTTCGGGGCGTTCCTAACAGAGGACAGTTTCTCGCGCGAGCGGACGCGTTCGAGTTGGCGCCGGGAAACACGCGCGTGCTTCGCGCGTTCGCGACCCCGTCGAACGAGTCGATCTCGTCGCGAGCGGGTGGCGAGAGAACCCTTCTGTTCTGGTACAGACACGACACGACGATCGATCCGCCGAGACGAGGCGTGCCGGTGTCCGTCAAGACGCGCGACGGACGAGACCTCGAGATCGTCCCCGTCGAAGACGCGACGGAGGGCGGGTCGACGACGCGACTCGAGGGTAGGAGTCAGAAGAGAACGTGCACGGGAATGGTGACCGCGTACGTGAGGTGAGTGAGCGATCATGAGAAAAGATACGACGATGACGACGACGATCGATGCTATCGCTCCGTGTTTCGAGTGTAATCCTCACGTTCTTCGAGGGTACAGACCGATCGGTATGTCGTGGGGGTGGTACGCGTCGTCCGTCCTCGCGTGGCACAACGAGACCGTGAACGCGGCGACGATGTTAGTCGGCTTCGTCGTGTTTCTCGACGCGCTCGAACGAGCCGTCAGAAGGTGGAGAGAGACGGCGAGCGACGCGTTCCCTCTCGTCGTGTTTCGCGCGTGCACGACGATGATGTTCGCGTGTTCGACGGCGTATCACGCGTTCTGGCCTCGCGGACGTCGCGCGTACGAGACTCTTCTCAGAATCGATCACGCGTGCATAGTCCTGTGCGTGGGATCGTACGCGTTCCCGACGGCCGCGATCGTCTTGGGGTCGACGACGTCGACGACGTCGTCGTCGTTCTCGACGCGTGCGTATTGGTTCGTGGCGACGCTCGTCACCGCGCGAAACGTTCTGTTCGTGTTGATAAAAAAACCAAACACCGCGAAACGTTTGCGCGCGACGGCGGCGACCGCGTGGTTCGTTCCCGCTCTCTTCGCGCACGGATGGTTTCTCGCGTCGTCGACCGACTCCGCGTCGTTCGAGACGTATCGACGCGCGATCGTCGTCGGAGTTCTGTTTCCACTCGGAGCTCTGGCGTACGCGACCAAGGTTCCGGACAGATTTTTCCCCGGATACTTCGACCACGTCGGTTCGCACGAGTTCATGCACGCGTGCGTGCTCGTGGCCGCGATGGTACACGGTAACATGTTCGAGAGATCGCTCTTATGAGATAGCGAGATAGATGAAATGCTTACTTTTTTATTCACATTCACACGCCTATAAGTCGGGTTTTTCCGGATATGAGCCGTAAGGGTTTGCTGGTCTCGTCGGTAAGTTGTCTGTCGGCGGAAACCAGTCGAGTTCGTTGTAAAGAGAGTCTAGAAGCGTCGGTTGATTTTTATTGAGGTTAATCACGATTCTCTGTTTTAATTCCGCGCCGTAATTGGGACCGCTCAAAATTCTGTCACCGATCGTACCCTCACCCAAACAACGCCTGTTCGCGCGCTCGTCTTTTTTTGCGACCATTTCGCACACTTTCATCCAGTTCGAATCGTTCAACACCGAACGTTCGTTCGCTTCGAAAACCTCTTTCACATCCTTTGGTATCGAGCGCATCGCCTCTTTCTGTAGTTTGCCTGTGGTTCGCGTGCCCGAAACGTTGAGGATCCATTCGGCGGCTTTTTTGATGGCTTGTTCCTCGGAAATTTCGGGCCCGGAGCCGACCGTGAGGGTTTGCTTCTCGAGCAGTTCTAATAAGCCCAACAGAGTTTCCGCCGCTTTTGTTATCTCGTCGCGATTATTGGAAGGGTAATGTTTCTGATAAAATGTCTTCACGCTCTGTTCTTCGGCCCCGAGTAGTATTTCGCCGTCGAACTTCACCTTTTCGAACTTCACCTTTTCGAACATATCCGCGTCGGCATCAAAGTGGAGTGTTCTGAGCCATTTTACCAACGCGTCGTTCTTGAATTTGAGAATCTTATCGTGCGTAATCTTTTGTTTTTTGCACACTTCCATCCGCAAGAGGTTGACGAGAGGGTAGGTCGATCCATGAGCTTTCACCGCCGCGTCGAGATTTTTCTGTTCTCGTGTTTTGGATAATTCAGCGACAAAATCGAATAAACCGGCGTCTACCGTGACGTACTCGACGCTCATCTTGTTTTGTCAGTCCGTCGTTGATCGTTTTTTCTCGTTGCTTATATACGCGCGTCGCGGTCTGTGAATCAACACGCGCGTCGCACGCACGGCACTATCTCTCTGTTACAAACTTCGTTTTTCTGCGCCAACGCGTACGATTAATATTTAACACGATTACCGTTTTTTCTAATGTTCGTCACGATGTCTCGGCCGCGAGAGTTTCGATACGCTTGTCCGGTTTGTCTGAAGGCGTTTGGCATCACTTCTCATACGCATAAGGCATCTTTCTGTCCTCACAAAGCCACGGCTCTCGCGTGCAATTATTGCGCGGGGCCGCATAAAATTACCGAGTGCCCCTCGTGGAAACCCCGGCAGAAAAAACCTTTCTGCGATAAATGTCACAGAAACAACCACGCGACTGTCGACTGTCGTGCGAAAGCTTGCCAGCACTGTCTCTCTTTTCGGTGTCACGACGCGACAACGTGTGAACACAGGGTCGAGATGAGGTCGGTTTCGGAAAACGTAGCAGCGACGCGGGATGCGACGTGGGATCGGGAGCAGACGTGGGAGCCGACGTGGGGTGCGACGTGGGAGCCGACGCGGGATGCGACGTGGGAGCCGAGGTGGGAGCGGGAGCCGATGTGGGAGCGGGAGCCGAGGTGGGAGCGGCAGCGAGAGCCGGAGCCGGAGCCGAGGTGGGAGCGGGAGCGAGAGCGGGAGCCGGAGCGGGAGCCGAGGTGGGAGCGGCAGCGAGAGC
>Ga0209223_10005128_pt1 | contig 11670 bp, 9 predicted proteins | sample COG_06_FD_184750 | JGI IMG/M metagenome (GOLD analysis project Ga0209223, IMG submission 184750) | Pelagic Microbial community sample from North Sea - COGITO 998_met_06 (SPAdes) (version 2) | ecosystem: Environmental > Aquatic > Marine > Neritic zone/Coastal water | place: Helgoland, sampling...
GCAAGAAAGTATCTGGAAAAAGCGCTTGAAATTCGCCCAGATTTCGATGCCGCCAGACAGAATCTTAGGGCACTTCCCGCGGAGGGTGGATGAACGACGGCGATCGGCAGGAAACTATTCGCTAAGCGTGAGCATTGCATCATCGAAGTAACGTGCCCTGATCTGTCGCCCCTGCTTATCAAAGCCCGCCAAAACAAAACCGGATCGTGGCGACACGGCATCTACAACGCTCGCGTTTAATTGTGCGTTTTGTAGTAAGTACACCATGCCGGGTAATGGCGTGGCAGAATCGCCGTTGGCAAAGCGGCTGTTTTGATCTTCAAAAATAAGATTAAGTAATTCTGTTGCGGTCTGGCCTCCGCGTACACCGGGGCTGATAAAGCTGCGATAACCCAGCAGTTTCACCTTTAGATGAGGCACAACGGTTGGGAATACGGAGCCCACGCCCACAATCGCACCAGTGCTGCTGTAGGCGAGTGCGGCAACTTGTGGGATACGTGCCAGGCAGTCCTTGCGGGAACTTAATACTCCGGCTTCCAGCCACAGCGTAATCAGTTCTTCCTGCTGAGCTGCGCTAAGAGTGTCCCGAACCAGTTCTTGTTTTAGCTCCGGTGTGGGGACGGCGCTTTGTGGGTTTATACTCGGTGGGCGCTTTGGCATGCCCATGATTTTTGCACCGGGAAAGTAATGCACATACTCACCGATACCGCGTTGGTCAAAACCGATGAAGTAGAATGTTTTTGGTGTTTTGTTTACCGGGAACTGGTACTCCCTGTGTGATGGGAATGTTGTTTTATCAATCGCAAAGGCGGCTTCGACTTCAACCAGCACACCTATGGCCGTCAGGTCGCTACCATCACTAAACGCGTCCCCTTTGACTTCAATGTTGTGAGCGAGCAAGTTATAGGCGAGCGGCTGCTGTTGCCAGTCTTTTCTAACCAGCGCACGCAGTGAATACAGGTGCTGTTGTGTGTGTTGCTCCCGAATCAATTGTGCGGACGTGATGCCCACCAAGTCGCCACCTGCATAAGCGACAAACGCTATCTGCGACAGGCGCTCCTCAAGGTCGTCGATTTCAGCGCCCTCACTTTTCCAGAGCGCGCAAATGGCATCGCACGTGTCTTGATCAAGGGGCTGCTCAACGGCTTCGATGCTGGCGGTCAGATCGGGCATTGCTAATCTTCCGTAGGGTATGTTGAAACGTAATTATGCACTATTGTAGTGGTCTAACAAAACTGGGCATCCACTACAAAAACGCTTCTATCGGGGATTGCAGCTGTTCCGGCGTGGATGGCTTGGGCAGTCAGTTGAAGTCAGCGGGCGCGCGAACTTCGGTATTGGCAATTCGTTTCAACCTTTTGCCAGGCCTGGCCGGAGTGACCTCCCCGCGCCAGCGGTGATTTGGGGCAAGGATGCCGAATGGCATCTGGTTCGTTAATCGCCGTTGGCGATGCCCAAACGCGGCGACTTGATATCCTTTTTCGTCACCCATAGCTTCATAACAAAACCGCCGATCAACACACCGATGGTCACTGCGACAATATAGGTATGGGGCATGAACATTAAGTTTGCCAGATACATCAATCCCATCATAACCACGGCTTGCACAACGGCCATTTCCTCGTAGGGATGGCCTTTAAAGGTTCTGGGTTTATTGCTGCAGACCATATCCAGCAACAATCCGCCGCCCGCACAGGTCAATGCGGAACAAATGGGTATCCACATCCAATGCAATTCGGCCACTAGGGCAACGGCAAAACCAACAACGGCGTGCACGGTGAAGCCGAAGCTGTCGGTATACAGCAGCGACTGCTTAAACCTTTGCGGGTCTGTGTTGAATTTTTCCAAGTGCTGGGTCACCAACCTGCCCACCACAACGATTAAGATTATACAGTAAAGCGAAATGGTACCCCGTTCAGCAAATGACACAAACGCATCCCGGCCAATCAGAAAATCACGCAGTATCCCACCACCCACAGCCGGGAGTGACGTGCAGATTAGCGCACCCCAGACATCGAAGCGCATTTCATAGGCCCGCAAAAATCCGGCAATACCAAAGGCGATAACGCCCAGTATTTCAAGAATATAAAACCACCTTGAGGCCACTACGTTGGAGAATACAAATTGTGTATTGCGGGAATAAAGACGCGGGCCTTCGTTGGTGGCATTGCTCCACACACTGTGGGTCCAACTGTTCATCCCCACCGTGTTTATGCTCTCTTCTACCATTTGAGTTTGCATTAACAAGTTAACCGTATGGGTGTAATCCGACACATCTAGCAGACCCATCTCGGCTGGGTTGTCTCCCAACAGTTTGATGACCTCTCGCACCTGATTGGCTTGATGACGCCGCTCTGCTGGGGTGGCTTGGCGGTCCGGGTACATTTTGGACAGCACCATTTCCAGCGCTTCCTCTGGGTTGTCCATGGCGTATCGCCAGCCTTCCAGCGCGGCGGCCAAGAAAAGCGCTGTCCGGTCACTGCACGCAGCATCCAACAAACATTCACCCTGCACCCACAAACCGTCTTCGAGTAGTGAAAACCCATAATCAGCATAATGAAAAATGGTTAACCGGGAGGGGTGGACCCCGCCTTCCAACAACGTCCAATATTCGTTGTAAGACATGGCCGAAATACAATCGACCGCGCCGCGGGTCAGCATACCCACTTCTGTGCCTTGATTAACCACATGCACATCCCTTGAGCTCGATCCTACCCTCATGCCCAAACTGGCAAGCCAGTTGTCAAAAAGAACCGCCGAAGTACCCCGCCAGACGCCCACGGTTTTTCCCGCCAAGTCGCTCGGCCTGCGGATGCCCGTTTGATTATCGCAGACCAACATCAAACCTGATTGTTGGAATATTTGTGCTACATGGACAATGTCGATGCCGCGTTCCCGCGCAGCAAGGCCGGAAGGCATCCATTCAACAACCATATCGGCCTGATCATCGGCCAGGACGGCAAGAGGTTCAACCTCGGGGCCGCCCGGCATCAATGAAACATCCAGCCCGGCGAGGGCATAAATGCCCAATGCGTCTGCCACATAATAGCCCATAAACTGGGCCTGATGTTCTCAGCGCAGTTGCAATCTATAGGGATCATCTGCCTCTTGGGTATTGGCGATGGCACACAGAGAGTGCAGGCCAACACTCATGGCCAAGACAACAAAACGCACACATATCCTCACTACATTGACCACTTGCATCACTTTAAATACTTAAGAATAAGGGGGAACCTTAAATACAAGCCACTGAAAAGTAAATCACAGAAACAATGGCTTGTGTGACGTCAGCTAACTGGACACCAGCCGCCTTTATCCACTCAGCGACACTTCTGCTACTTTTAAGTAAACCCAGAGGCGTTTCACTATGAGCATGTCCAACACCAAAAGCGGGGTCACAGATAGACGTCGCAAGACGCGACGCAAGGTGTCAATCGAAGAAACGCTTTGTATGGTACTGGACGATCTGCGCGGGGAGTGTTCCGTCGCTGAGCTGTACCTGCGCCATCAATGGCCTAAAAAAGTCTAATGGGGCAGGGTGTGATCTGGGAAGACGACCGGGGTACCGCGCGTCGCTGCTGGCTGTAGGTCGATCTCTGCTATGGTGAGTCTTCAGATTCCAACGCCGTGACGCGGGTTGTCAAAGCAGTGAGCTCCGTCTCGAGTATTCCGATTCTTTGAATCAATCTTTCACCTCGAACTTCTATCCGTGATCGCTCCATGTCCATCGTGAGTATTTTGACCACAATTACTGCCAGAGCGAGAGTAAAAGCCAGTGCGGGGGGATAGCCTATTCCGAGCTTGCTGGCAAGTTCATCGATAACACTGGGAGAGATACCCAGAAAGGCAAATCCAAGCGCTACAGCGAACCACCCGAAGCCATGCTTGGCATGAAGCGCGTCTCGGCGTATGAGTACAGTGATAATGGTAGCGATCAAAAGACCGATGGCTGCGGTGGTTATTGATATCATCATGTCAACTCCCCATGTTATCTGTATTTTTTGGCGTCATCCGGCGTTTTGATGCACCGAGTATTAGTGTTAGAAAAATATAGAAAATAATAGCGAACCAGGAGTAGAAAATACGCGACCCTCCGTTTCTACGAGCTTGCATGTCGACTTGCACATCAAGGATTTTCAAGCCCTTTGCCTGCAATAACAGCAATATGCCGACGTCTTGGTAGTCAAGTAAAGTGGCGCGCCAACTGGCCAGCTCTAGAATGGCCTTACGGTTGTAAACACGAAAACCCGAGGTAATATCCTGTACTCTTAGCCCAGAAGTTCGCTTCATCATTACCCAGGCAATCCTGCGGAGCAGAGATCCGCGCTCGATACACGCCCCAATAGTGACGTCGACGTTACCCTCAGTCACTGGGCGAAGCACCAGAGGTAGTGAACTAGCCTCGTGCTGACCGTCCGCATCCATTGTTATGACGTATTCATAACCGTGTTTCAGCGCGTAGCGTAGGCCTGTCTGTGTTGCACCCCAAGCGCCCAAACGCGCGGCCAGTGGTATCACCGTCGCACCGCACATGGTCGCTTCTGCAATCGTTGTGTCAGTACTAGCGTCATCAATCACTATTACCCGCAAATCACAGACGGCTCTAATGTTCATGAGAACGTCGGCGATAACGTCCGCCTCATTGAATGCGGGCATCAAAATTACTGCCGATGGCGCAACCTGCGAGGTCGTTAGAGTTCCCCTGTCAGTTTCTCGCATCAGCTGTCCTGGTCGCAATTTGAGGCTCGGTGTTCGTATGAGCGTTGGTAGAGTTCAGCCACAGTGACTGCAGATTTATCGATCTGAAAATAACGATCAAACCGCTCTCGGCCACTTTTTCCCATCGCCAACATGTTATCGCGATCCTGCTGAAAAATACTAAGGCAAGCTGCCAGAGCGTCTACATCTTTAGGAGGCACTGTTAGTCCCGTAACACCCTCGACCACCACCCAGCTCATGCCTGACCCAGTTAGCTGACTTGTAATGGTGGCCTTGCTATGGCTCATAGCCTCAAGCAGCACAAGCCCGAAAGCTTCGGTGCGCTCGACCGACGGAAGACAAAGGCAATCGCAGATGGCCAGAAGTTCAGCGAGTGTTCCGTTATCAATATTACCTCGAAAATGAATGCGATCAGTGACGCCAAGACTAGCAGCTATCGCTCGTAGTTCAGCCTCCTTCTCACCTGATCCCACCAAATCCAAACGCGTATCAGATGTTTGCGCAATAGCCTTAATCAAGTACTGGAGGCCTTTGTAGTAAGTCAGTCGACCAATTGCGAGAACCTGAAGTGTCTGTGTTACTTTGCTCGACACCGCCGCTCCCGACTGGCTAGTTTGGTTTTCTTGGTGGCTTCGCTCAAGACCTTGATGCGTGCAGTCTGCTCTAGACCGAATACCCAGCGGCACTACCGTACACTTGTCTCTAAAAGGCGCTAACCTTGCACTGGCCTCTAGATAAGGGGGAGACGTGACAATAATTCTGCTGCTACGGCGCAGCATAGCGCTCTCGAAAGGGCGATAGACTCTGTAGAAAACTCGTAATCCCAAGCTATGCTCAGACAGGAGTACATCTGAGTGCCAGTGGACTATCCACGGAAGCCGCCTAGCGCTGGGAAGCAACAAAGCCCAAAAAGCAGATATATTGGGCATGTGGATATGTAACATGTCTGGCTGATCGCGCTTTATACGTTTAGCTAACAGGTACGGAAACGTCGGGCTTATAGGCGTAAACACCAATCTAGCCCACATGGCAGCACGGGTCACAGATACTGGGGTATTGTCCGCAACGATCGATTCATGGGTTGAGCGGTAGCTGATCTCACTACGGTGCACCAATGCGCTGCACTCAATACCCAATTGCTTTAGCGCCACCATTAGGTCGCACAAATAGGTTTCCATGCCGCCTCGATAAGGAGGAAAGTACTTACCTAGGTGGAGGACTTTCAAGCTGTAGCTCCGGTTTTTTTCTCGCATCCATCGATGTGGGCGTTTGTATCATGAAGCCGCCCGGCTCGTCCCACTTCACCACAAACGATCGTCCGGATTGCTCAACAAGATTGGCTGCCCATACAGCGCTGCTTATCTGCTGGTTTGAACCAGTAAAGTCTGGCCGCAGCACTAAAATGTTATCGGCAATATGCAAAGGTAGCTTGCGCGACCTCCCTTTGTGAGCATAGGCGGCTAGCGGGAGTGCGTGATATTTGGCACGTAGAATCTGAAAATCCATACCGGGAGCGTCGGCCATTATTAGCAGACGATCATCGTACTTCGCTAGATCATTCGCCGCTGCTACCACTAATTGCTCAATAACAACGTCTTGAGCAGATGCCAAGTAGTGGGCATCTGCCTTTGCACTGTGGTTCATGGTATTGGCAGCTTGTACGGCTCTATTTAACGTCCATCGCACGTCAATTAAGCACCAGGCAATGCCAGCACAGATGAGTAGCGCGGCGGGCCGTGGGATCTCTACTTGCCGGGCGATAAATCGACTGAGCAACGCAGTTGTGGCCAACCAAATCATCAGCACCACGCTAAGTGGCAGTAGTGCTTGCTCTGTGTCAGCGGATACCCAATTCACCGAGTTCTGGGACCAAGGGCTGAATTGACTCCAGTCGCTCGCCACCTTTTGCAGTATACCCAGCTGTGAATAGGGGGCTAGCGACGCGCCTTCGAAACGGACTGGCAGGTTTTGGTCATTATGAAAAACGAGGCCCACTTCAGTCACGGTGCCCATCCAGGAAGGATGATTCAACAAATCGTGGATCGAAGTGCCACGACTTTCCACACTAATTGTATGCAGCTCTTGAGGATCTTGCTGGCGTCGCCAGAAAAAAGTGCTCCGTGCTTGATTCATCCCGCTAGTTGTCAGGCGCAGTAAGTGCAGCTCAGCGGTGTCAATTACCACTGGGGCGCTGGAAATAATCGCCACGCCATTGTCAAAGCCGGAGATGATACCCACGCCATTTTCCAGTCGCCCTTCACCTACCCTTACCTGCATCGCCTGAGCCGGAAAATCAGCTTCGTCGGCCTCACCACTAGGATAAGCCATTGAAAGATAGCCCAGCACCCCTAACACTGTCAGTGACAACGTTGACGTGATTAGCCAGGGCAGACCTCTTAATGGATGCCAACTAACTGATAATGGATGTGAACTAACCGACTGCAAAATTTGCTTTACAATAATGAGTAAGCAGAAAATGAGTGCCGGGGCGAAAGGTAGAAGCAGCCGGTTTATTGCGGTCCAATCCTCGGCCCATTGGCCATGCTCGGTGATGCCAAAAATCACCAATTGAGTGGCTAGCAACACCCCATAAAAAATCAGCACCACGTAGCTAAATCGCTCGCGCCAGCGCAAAACCAAGACGCCCACCGCGCATAAAGTAAGCGGCCATAGCAAATGCCAGGTGCCGCTGGTAATAAGGTTAAACCAGTAATCATCCAACAAATTAAAGCGTCGCAGAGTGTGGCTGCCCAAGAGCGGAAGATGGAGCCGACCATCTTGAATACCAAGCCCTCCCAGCAGCGGCAGTTCAGCGAACGTCACACCGCCCAAGCTCGCCAACCCGACGCCGATCAATATAGCAGCCATTAACATGCGCGATACCTTGGGTGCTTGAACCAGGGCTAGCACGAGTACGGCCGCAAGGAACCACACCACGCCTTCATTCTTGACCGTCATGCTTAGCGCCACCATGACCATACCCAGCCAAATATGGCGCCATCCCGGTGATATGAGGCCACGCAACAGTGAAATAAGCCCTAGCCCTGTGAACCCCACCATCCAGATATCAGCCTTACCCCCTAAAGACAGGTGCGCACCAATGAGGGGCAAAGACAGCAGCATATAGGCGCCAAAAACCGCCGCCCAGCGTGGTAAACCGCATTCTCGTGCTTGGCCATACATGGCGAGTGCCAGCGCAACACCGCAGAATAACACTGGCACATTAACGAATGGCTCGTTCCACTCTTCTAAAGCAAGCGCTGCCCAAAGTGCAATTACAGATGAAAAAGTCGGATAAGCGTTGCCTGATACGTTGTAAGGAGCGCTAAACTCACCACGCATCCACTCAGAAGGACTATCCAAGGCAAAGATAGCGCCACTGAAGTACCACGCCTTTGCACGGTACATCCAGCTGAGCCAAGCATCCCACGGGAAAATCTCACGATGAAGGATTTCTATTGCATTGAATACCAGGTGCAGGCTTGCCCAGCCCACTATGAGATAGAACAGTACCTTTGCCCAACCCAGGTCAGATTCTGCCGATGGTATAACCGCGTTGCAACGGTCGAGCGTCGCTTTCCAGAATAATCTGGCACCCACCACTGCAACGGTCAGCATAATTAAAAAGATAGGCCAGAAATCGACGGTCGCGGTCAGCGCATTCCATCCCAGCACTATCGCTTGCAAACCAGCGAAACCTAGAAATAACCCATAACCTATCTGGCGAGCGACGCTACCGTCACTACGCGTCAGCTTGATTTCCATTGCAGCAAGCCAAAAATATCCTGCAGTCCACGGTACAAGCAGAGCAATTAGCAATTGAGCCAGACCAATACCATTCGGTATGGACGAAGCAAAAAACGTTAGCATAGTGTCACCAAGCTTATGTGTGCCGGAAGTCCGCTCCGTTCTCCAGAGTCACACTAGCAGCCAAAAAATCATAGGCTAACATCCTAACTTATTTTGCAACTAAACCGACATGCAAAACTCCGCACCCGCCAGTCCAGATAGCCGGTCTGGCAGGCCAGCTTTTCGATCAGCTGCGCGGCCTCAGGTTGTCAATTCACCTTGTCTCAAGTGCTACCCTAGTTGGTGGTAGCAGAGGGGGCAGGTGGGGGTGCCCTGTTCCTCGTCGCGCAGATGCGCCAGGGTCCGACCAATAACGTTCGGGTCCTCAATACACGCAATGATCTTCAATGACTCGCCACACCGACCACGGGTCCCTAGTCGATGTCGCCTAAAAGAGCCCGCTTCACTGCAACAGATGCCGAAGTCTCTCTTAGTGAATCAGGTTTTTTGTACCCTAGTGACTGACGCTACACAATGCTAATAATAAGCGCCACTACGGCTTTGGCGGGGCGTTTTGAACGGAGCGCACTTGTGCTGGGACGGTGCCGGCTATCAATGCTGACACCCTGATTTGGGATGCTGCTGTAATAAAGACTTCTCGCGTTCACCTCCCATCCAATGAAGAGGCCCTCGTTAGTTAAAGAAACAAGCAATAGCATTCATGAAGAAAAAGACTGCTCTTGCCAAGCTGTCGCCCCCGTAATGGCACCGACCGTTGCCATTGCCAGCTCAAACCATTCGCCGCAGTCAAATGCGAGGTTATCAATCAACAAATACACCGCAACCACGAAAGCAAAGATGATGTAAAAATGCTTACTTTGCTCGGGGTACTCACGAAAATACCCTTTTCTGAGATTAAGTTTTCTCAGCAAAATCGGGAACATCATCCACACCGCTATGCACAACAAATAAAACAGAGGATTGAGTAACTCGGTCAAACTACCGATATAAAAAATACTCTCTGGTGGGATGTCCAACATTTTCCCGAGATTGAGATTATGGATATTGAATTCTTGCTGCGTATTAAACTCCACCAATGACTTTGGGGTCTGATATTGAAAAAAATGTTGCCCCCAACTAAGCTCCTCTCCCAGAGCTAAAAAACTAATCAACATAAATAGAGCAACCCACCGCATAGATTGTTTTTGCGCATAAAGATTTTTAAGCAAAGCGCCATAAAACAATAACCCGACGAACCAGTAAAACGCTTCTAAATGCTCTATAAAATTGTCCTCTGAAGGGTCTCGTTTAACGCCGCTATTTAGTACTTCTAACGAAAAATATTGAAATTGTGGCACCCAATGCCCCACCAAGCCGATAACTAAATAGGCAAACAAAGGCAGCCAAAAAAATGAGGCCAGACCAACAAAGGCCCACCAGTTTTTGTCATTCTTTAATCTCTGTGTGAATACGCGGTTTTAATTGGTAGCTAAGTAGAAGAGAATGCCAGAGGCGTGAGTAGTGTCTATAGGTTCTCATCCGTCAATTCTATCAACCCCAGCGATTTAACTTGGCATTGCCGTTAGCTGACCAGTGTGGCTTTGACATGTCCCAGATTAGCGCCCTGGAACCAATGAAGTCGGCGCATGTTGCCGCTGTCTTCAAAACCGGCACACCAAAAACCGTTTGCTGACTGTACCGCACGTGTTTCGCCACCAGTAATCTCAGACGCAGCCACCAAGTAGGTCATTCCGGCCGGCAGGCCATTCTGATCGCGACTGATCCAAGCCTCGTTATAGGCATCAAAAAGTGCTTTGACAACACGAGCGCGTAAGTCACCGTCACGATGAATGGGGGCGAGGAACACGCGAATTCGGTGAATCTGGGTGCGCATCGCTGGGAATGCTTCGGGAATGACTGACGCGCTGCCGACCAGTATGCCGTCGTGAAAAATCAAAGCGCGGACATACGGTAGCCTGGCCACCATTGCGGCCTCCGATGGGAAAAGCCGTGTCTCATGCCAAAAACGGGTCAAGCAATCACGCTCGTCCTCAGTCAGGGTGTTCATTCGGACCACAACCACGCAGTCACAAGTTAGCGATGTTGCAACATGCCCGGTTTGTTCTTCTGCTGGGTATTTCCTCTTGCCCGGTGGCGTAATTTGCGCACCATCATAATAGTTTACGTTACACAAAGCGCCCGTCTCATCGTATCCAATCCTACAAAATCCGGCCATAAATGAGTGCACAATGTCATTAGGGTGTTCAATTGGGTCCGATCGCATTAGGTCTTCATCAGCGATGATCGTTTTATTTTCGTACTGCAGGATTGCGCCGACTTCGGGGCCCTGCCGACCCTCTAAAGAGGCTTTGTGCAACGCCTGACCCACTTGGTAGACCAGGTGCAAGGCAAGATGTTGTCCTCGTGAGGCCTTGTCGACCATCGAACGCAAGGTCAGGAACTGCTGGTGTGTTAAGGAGTCGGTGACAAGGGATGCAGTTGCGATGCCGACTATGCCCCCTTCATCAATCGCCAAACAGCGGACCTCACTAAGGCGCTTCTCTGGGTCAGGTATGGCTACGCCATTGCGCCGCCACAGCGCCAGTATTTGTTCGCGCTGGTCGACACTCAGCTTGCCCGCAGTTAGTGCCAATTCAGGATTTGACATGTTTTTCAGCCTCAATTTTTTAAAACATGGGGGCGGTGTGGGAGGAGTGAATTGAGTAGCAAGTATAAAGGGTCAGAGCGCTCTGTCACGATTAGATCGACGGGTACTGCAAAGTAAATTCGCCGGGATTGGTACAATTAGTTGGGCCTCACAAGCGCTCCGATCTTCGTCAGCGTTGAGAAGGATAGCAATATTAACCTGTTTCTAGGCACACTGTCTTGATGCTTTGCAGGGCCTAGGCCAGCTTTTCGACCTGCTGCGCGGTCTCAGGTTGTCAATTCACCTTGTCTCAAGTGCTACCCTAGTTGGTGGTACCAGAGGGGGCAGGGTGGGTGACTTCCCCGCGCCGCTAGCCGCCAGCACTGTCAACCGTGGCATCATCGGCGAGACATCGTGCCATCATTTCGCGCAAAATCTTTGCCGCCACCATCGCGGTGACGCCGTTCAGGTCACGTTCTGGATTCAGTTCCACTAGATCGCCGCCGATCAACTGC
>Ga0209223_10005136_pt1 | contig 11649 bp, 9 predicted proteins | sample COG_06_FD_184750 | JGI IMG/M metagenome (GOLD analysis project Ga0209223, IMG submission 184750) | Pelagic Microbial community sample from North Sea - COGITO 998_met_06 (SPAdes) (version 2) | ecosystem: Environmental > Aquatic > Marine > Neritic zone/Coastal water | place: Helgoland, sampling...
CTAAAATTCAATCATTTCTGAATTTATGGTCACCATTCAAATCATAATTTGTTTCATATTGATACGAATTTATACATTGGGTCACTTTTCAATTAATCAACAACAATTATGTCCAAGGTAGACGGCAAAATATTAATACTGGATGACGACCAAGGGGTTTTGTATACGGCAAAAATGATCCTTAAACAGCATTTTGAAACTGTAATCATTGAAAAGGATCCCAACAAACTTGATTTTTTACTAAACCAACAAAATTATGATGTCATTGTCCTTGACATGAATTTTTCATACGGTCTAACTAGTGGAAAGGAAGGCATTAAACTGCTGCGCAAAATTCTAAGGAAAGATCCAAATGCACATGTTTTAATGAATACTGCCTATGGCGACATAGATATAGCCGTTGAAGCAATGAAAGAAGGTGCGGTAGATTTTTTGGTGAAACCTTGGCAGAAGGAAAAATTGCTTGCTTCTGTTCAGGCCATTTATAAGATGACCGAGATAGAAAAAGAAGTCGTTGAATTAAGGGCTTCTCAAAAAATTATAGTTAAAGACCAAGGCAAAGATTTCGGCAAAATAATAAGCAAGAGTCCAGTTATGAAGCCTGTATTTGATGCAGTTGATAAAGTGGCAAAGACAGATGCCAATGTCCTTATTCTTGGAGAAAACGGAACTGGTAAAGAACTCATTGCAAGGGCAATACATAAAAAGTCAGACAGAGCAAACGAAAATTTCATTAAAGTAGACTTAGGTGCAGTGTCTGAATCATTATTTGATTCAGAGTTGTTTGGCCATGTAAAAGGATCATTTAGAGACGCCAAGGAAGACCGGCCTGGCCGCTTTGAAATGGCCAACAACGGTACACTTTTTCTAGATGAAATCGGCAACCTATCCTTGCCACTACAAGCCAAGTTACTGACTGCACTTCAGTTCAAGCAGATAATGCGTGTAGGCTCGAATAAGATCATTCCTTTAGACATTCGCTTGATCTGCGCAACGAACCTACCTATCTATGATATGGTGGCAGAGAATGAGTTTCGACAAGATCTTTTGTATCGGGTAAATACGGTAGAAGTAAAGCTACCGCCTTTGCGTGAAAGGGTTGAAGACATTACTCCACTAGCAAGGCATTTTCTTAAAATGTATGGCAAAAAGTACCACAAAGAAAGAATGAGGCTTAACGAAACTACTTTAAACAAACTAAGAAGTTATAAATGGCCAGGAAATATTAGGGAGTTACAACACGCAATTGAAAGAGCCGTAATAATGGCCAATTCTCATTTATTGGCTCCTGAGGACTTTTTACTTCGAGATCAGCCGACAGGAAACAATCTTGAATTGGATTCCTTTAACATTGAAGACATGGAAAAGATAGCTATTCAAAATGCCATAAGGAATGCTGGAGGCAATTTAACACAAGCGGCCAAACATCTTGGCTTTGGAAGGAGTACTCTTTACAGAAAAATGACTAAATATGGTCTCTAATTAATTTTACCAAATAGAACGAACCGCTTAGCTGCATGCGTTTAATACTTATTCTTGTTTTAATTCTGACTTCATCGGTCCTTCATGCGCAATATGACTTGATGGACGTGCACGATCAGATTAAAAATAGCCAAATGAACGACAGTCGTTTCAATTGGAAATATTTTGGGACTTTGAACTATATGATTGACGGCATAGACAATGCTGGTGATTATAGGCTAAATATCAAAGAAGATGTGGAAGTGCGCCTTTATCTAGTCTCTAAAACAGATTGTATAATGTATTTTACTATCAGAGATGCAGAGATGAATTACCTCTTTGGAACTGAAGACACCGAAAGCTTAAGGACAATACTCATGGGCGGACACAAAGTCGCTACCGCAATGCACGTATTTGACACCGCGGAAACACTGATGATTAGGTTTGGGGTGAGGTGGGGTTGCAAAAAGATGATCGACACAGAAATGAAAATGCTAGTTTTTTATAAAGAAAACTAGCAATTGCGAACCAGGAAAGGTTAAATGACATGGGTATATCATTAGGGCTTCAGGACGGTGATGTACTGATGAAAATCAACGGTGAGCCCTTTCCAGACATTGGACCAGAGTTAAATGCGTTTGTTCAAAAGCACACAGATGCATTAGGGAGTGCTGAAACAATATCCTATTCTGTATTAAGAGAAAATGCTGCAGGAACTAAAGAAGAAGTGGTTTTGTCAGCTGCCGTAATGATGTCAAAGCTTGTCTTGCCTTTTCTAATTAAGTTTGACGAGAATGCTACAGACGCACAAATAAAATTGAGAAAAGCATGGCTTGAACCAATGAATTGAAAAATTGTGAGAAGACCTTAATTGAAAGCCATTCATTATGAATGGCTTTTTTTTTGTTCCACTGATCACATTTATTGAAAAGATTACAACTGGGGAAGATGCATTTTTAAACGTTATTGTTAAATTGGTAATGCATTTTTAGAACTCCAATTATGAAAAAAGAATCTACTAAGAAGGGAAATATCTCAAGAAGAAAATTTATTAGAAACACGGCCCTTGCTGGGACAGCTTTCAGTATTGTTCCAAGGGCTGTTCTTGGTGGTACAGGTTTCATTGCCCCTTCTGACACGTTGTATGTTGCGGGAATAGGCGCAGGTGGTAAAGGTACAAGTGACCTTGCCAGTTTTGCAAAAAGTCCAAATGTGAAAATTGCGTACCTATGCGATGTAGATTCAAGAAGTTCGAAAAAGTCAATTGAAAGTTTTCCAGATGCTCCTGTTTATGAGGATTATCGAAAAATGCTAGATGAAAACAGCGACAGCATTGATGCCGTTTCTGTTTCTACTCCAGATCACATGCACGCGGCGCAAGCCATGGCGGCCATGGAAAGAGGCAAGCATGTCTATGTTCAAAAACCATTGACACACGATATCGCAGAAGCCAGACAATTAACTGAGGCTGCTGAAAAGTACAAAGTAGTTACTCAAATGGGTAACCAAGGTGCTTCTGGAGACGGTGTTCGTAAAATGAAAGAATACTATGATGCCGGCTTAATTGGAGAAGTTCATACGGTTAAATGTTGGACAAACCGTGCGATCTGGCCGATGGCACTTGAAACACCAACAGTAAAAAATGATATCCCTAAAGAATTAAACTGGGATTTATGGTTAGGAACTGCAGAGAAACGAGATTATAATGACGCCTATTTACCATTTGATTGGAGAGGCTGGTCAGATTTTGGTACAGGAGCTTTAGGAGATATGGCTTGCCATATTATGGACCCCGTGTATCGAATCCTTCCTATTTTATATCCTAATCAAGTAGAATGTAGCGTAGCCGATGCCTTCAAAGGAAAGTTCGAAACAGCAAGCTATCCAAAGAGTTTCCCAACAGCGAGTAAAATACATTTGAACTATCCTAGAACGGATGGTAAAGGATCCATAAAAGTGTCCTGGATGGATGGAGGTATAATGCCAGAAAGACCAGAAGAATTAGGGGACGATGAAGCCTTTGGCAACTGGGATGGTGGCGTATTGTTTATAGGTACAAAAGGCAAACTATTGGCTGATTGCTATGGTGCTAAACCAAGGTTACTTCCATTGTCCTTGAATGAACAAGTGAATGTAAAAGAAACCCTGGAAAGAGTTCCTGAAGGACATTACCTACAATGGGTAAATGCATGTATGAAGGGATTCGGAAAAGCAGAAACAAGCTCCTCTTTTGACTATGCAGGACCATTTACTGAAAGTCTACTAATCGGTAACCTGGCATTGAAAGCTTACTTCGAGATAGATCCAAATGCAAAGAATAAAGGTTTCTGGGGCGGCACTAAATACCACGGTCGTAAGAGATTGCAATGGGATGCTGCCAATATGAAGATCACGAACTTTGATGAAGCAAATCAATACGTCAAACGTACCTATAGAACTGGATGGTAGGCTAAGATTTACAGCAGTGCATATTACTAGTTATTCACTGCTGTCATTTCAATTTCGTATAATAGTGTCACGCCTGGATTAATCACAAACCGCTGGTTTGAAGGCTTATATGGACCATAAAATCCATTTCTTCCATAACCCATAGCTGGAGGCACAATTACAACTCGCTTCTCTCCTAGCTTCATTTGCTGAATCATTAAATCCAAACCCTTGTTTATTTTTAAAGTTCCAATTTCATAATCAAAACTGGTTGCTATATTATCATTCAATGGTTTACCAGCATCAGCTGTACTTACAAAAGCCAAATCATCCAATAATACCATACCAGTATATATAATTTTAACCGAGGATCCTTTACTTAATATTGCTCCGCTACCTTCTGTTATCACTTGATGTACAAGGCCATTAGAATCACTTTTTGCCTGTGAATAATTAGCTGCTATGTATTCAGATATCAATTGCTGCTTTTCATTTTCATTTTTGGCCAATTCCTTATTGGCCTTTTCAACCATCTTTTTGAATGACCTAGTAACGGGTCTAAAACGTTCCGCCTTTCTACCAATACGCTTAATTTCTATGCGCTCAATAATATCATTTTGGTCGATAGCATACACCACATCCATCCCTTCAACTACATAACCAAACAGAGAATAATTACCATCTAAGTATGACCTGTCACCCAAGGTGATATAAAACTGACTCCCATTAGTATGTGGCCCTGCATTGGCTATTCCTAGTACGCCTGGTTTTCCATGACTCAATCCATCATAGATTTCATTGGGATAAGAATATCCAGTCCCTGCCCTTCCCTTGATATCTGGTGATCCTCCTTGAATAACATGCTCCGGAATTACACGATGCCATTTAGAGTTCGTGTAATACGGCCTTCCTAATCCAAAGGCAGCATTGTCAATGGTTCCTTCTGCCAGCCCCACAAAATTTGATACTGTCATTGGAACATTCTCGTATTCTAAAAAAGTAATTATTTTGCCTTTTGAAGTATAGATATAAGCATAAACACCTTTTTCAAGCGCAGTAGATGAATCCTGAGCAAAAGCAGTCATGCCAAAAAGGAAAAGTGTCAGCACGGTTATTGATAGCTTCATTTTTATTCGGTTGATCTTACAGGTAGATATTATTTGCTAATTTAATCACAAATTTAAAAAATGAAGTTTCTTAACGTTTTACTATTCATGCTCATCTCTTTTGGAGTTGCTGCTCAGTCAACAGAATACACCCGACAAGATTCCCTAAGAGGAGCTATTACACCTGAAAGAGAATGGTGGGATTTGACCTATTATCACCTAAGCATGGCAGTTGATCCTTATCAAAAATTCATTAAAGGAACAAACCTGGTAAAATATGATGTACTTAAAAGTCATCAGACTATGCAAATTGATTTGCAGCCTCCTATGAGGATTACCCGTGTATCAGTTGCTGGAATTGAACAAGATTTTGTGAGAGATGGTAATGCCTACTTCATCAGATTAAGTGAAAAACAGAAAGTAGGTACCTCTAATGAAGTCTTTGTAGAATATGAAGGTAAACCAGTAGTCAGTGAGAATCCTCCTTGGTCTGGTGGACTAACTTGGAAGAAGGACAGCAATGGCATTGATTTTATCGCTACAAGTTGCCAGGGAGATGGTGCAAGTTTATGGTGGCCAAACAAAGACCACATGTACGATGAAGTGGAAGGCATGCTTATTAGTGTAACTGTCCCAGAACACCTTATCGATGTTTCAAATGGTCGATTAAAATCAGTCGTTCAGAATGATGATAAAACTAAAACATACAATTGGGAAGTATTAAACCCAATTAATAACTATGGTGTCAATATCAATATTGGTGACTATGTGAATTTCTCAGAAGTTTATGATGGTGAAAAAGGAAAATTGGACATGGATTACTATGTACTGCGAGAAAACCTTGAAAAAGCGAAGGTCCAATTCAAACAAGTAGGTCCTATGATGGAAGCATTTGAACATTGGTTTGGTCCCTACCCATTTTACGAAGACAGTTACAAGCTTGTTGAAGTGCCTTATTTAGGCATGGAACATCAAAGTTCGGTGACTTATGGTAACAAATATGCCAATGGATACTTAGGACGTGATGTAAGTGGTACAGGTTGGGGTGATAAATTCGATTTTATAATTATTCATGAATCAGGTCATGAGTGGTTTGCCAATAACATTACTTACAAGGACATGGCTGACATGTGGATCCACGAGAGTTTTACTGCTTATTCAGAAAGTATTTACACTGATTACTTATATGGTAAAGAAGCTGGGGCCGATTATGTTATCGGCACAAGAAAAAACATTCGGAATGAGGCACCAATTATTGGTGATTACGATGTTAATAAATCAGGTTCAGGAGACATGTACTCCAAAGGGGCAAACATGCTCCATACTATCAGAACCATTATAAATGACGATGAATTGTGGAGGTCTATCCTAAGGGGATTGAATAAAGAGTTTTATCATTCAACAGTGAGTACTAAACAAATCGAATATTACATTTCCGACAAATCTCATATAAATTTCTCTAAGGTATTTGACCAATATTTAAGAAACAGTGACTTGCCTAGTTTTCAATATTCAATTGAGGGAGAGCGACTTAGCTATCGTTGGACAAAAGTTGTTCCTGGTTTTGACATGCCTGTGTATGTTAAAATTGACGGCGCACCAATTAAACTAGCGCCTACTACTTCAAAAAAGGTGATAGCGCTGACTAATGAGATAAAATCACTCGAAGTCAATCGTAACTTTTATGTTACTAATGAGAGAATTAAATAGCCTGTTCTACTATTCTTTATGAATATAAACGCTGCACATAAATGTCTACTTATTGCTATAATGACATTAGTCTGTCTTGCATGCACTAAAACATCAGATGATGGTAAATCAAGCTTTGTACAAATCCAGCAAATAATTCTTGATGTTGAATATGACATTCGGTATTTCAGTAGTGACAACTTCGTAGGGGCCAGAGTAGATGGCTACCTTGCTCCTCTTGCTTATACCACCAAAGAAGCTGGGACCGCCCTTGTGCTGGTTCAAAATGAATTAAAGAAAGAAGGGCTAGGCTTAAAGATATTTGACGCCTATCGGCCTCAAAAAGGTGTAGCTCATTTTGTACGTTGGGGCCGTGTACCTGGTGACACCCTCACTAAAACCAAGTATTATCCTGACATCAATAAGGCAAATGTTTTTGAACTTGGCTATGTCGCAACCAAATCAGGACATTCAAGAGGCAGCACAATCGACTTGACTATCATCGACCTAAAGACTAAAACCGAATTGGACATGGGCAGTCCCTGGGACTTTTTCGGAGAAATTTCACACCATGATTCTCCCATGGTAAATGAATCTCAAACTGCCAATAGGAACAAATTAAGGACTGTAATGCTCAAGCATGGATTCAAAGAATACGCCAATGAATGGTGGCATTATACACTAAAAGACGAACCTTTTTCTGAAACTTATTTTGATTTTGATATTCAGTAGATAAGGCCACGGGATTGGGTCATAGATTACAATAGTGCCGATAAAAAGAAGCATTGTTCACCGTTGAAATAAACTTAGTATCTGGCCACCTCAATATTTTGTACTTTTCATTTCAACTATATATATTCTTAATGAGAACTTTCAGTCAATTATTATCGCTACTCATCTTGACCGCTGTATTGGTTATAGATAACCAAGCATTCGCGCAACGCGCAGATCAAGCCAACCCTGTAGATGCTTCCTTTTATAAAAATTACAACTGGAGAAATATCGGCCCAAATCGTGGTGGTAGATCGCTTGGAAGTTCAGGTAGCCCAGGACGAACCAACGAATACTATTTTGGCGCAACTGGTGGTGGATTATGGAAAACAATTGACGGTGGAAATGAATGGTTTCCCGTTACTGATGGGCAAATTAGCTCATCAAGTATTGGTGCTGTAGCCGTTGCTGAAACCAATCCTGACATTGTTTACATTGGAGGTGGTGAAACACAACTAAGAGGTAGTATTACACAAGGTGATGGTGTTTATAAAACGACAGATGGTGGTAAAACGTGGAGGCATTTGGGATTAAAAGAAACACAGGCAATATCGAGAATTCGTGTCCACCCTACTAACCCAAATATAGTTTATGTAGCAGCATTAGGCCATGTTTATGGTGACAATGAACAACGTGGTGTCTTTCGTTCTAAGGATGGCGGCAATACTTGGGAAAAGGTATTATATGTCAGCGACAAAGCTGGTGCAGCCGATTTAATTATTGATAAAACTAATCCAAACATACTTTATGCTACAACATGGCAGGTATATCGCAAAGCATGGAAAATGTGGGGCGGTGGACCAGATAGTAAAATATGGAAATCATTAGACGGAGGAGATACATGGGTTGACCTTACAGAGATGCCAGGCATGCCTGAAGGACCCATAGGGAAAATTGGTGTAACTGTCTCACCGGCTGATCCAAATCGTGTATGGGCTGTTGTAGAGGCTAATGAAGGTGGGGTATTCCGTTCTGATGATGGAGGCTGGACTTGGGACCGTGTAAACTCTGAAAGAAAATTACGTCAACGGGCATTCTATTATTCTCGTCTAGTGGCTGATCCTTTAGATCGTGATGTGGTTTATGGACTTAATGTACAATTTTGGAAATCAACAGATGGAGGTAAGACGTTCGATGTAAGGATTCGTCCACCTCACGGTGACAATCACGACCTTTGGATAGATCCAAATGATCCTAAAAGAATGATTACCTCAAATGACGGAGGTGGTGCTGTGAGTATCAATGGCGGTTTGACCTGGACCGAACAGGATTACACTACAACTCAGCTTTATCATGTAATGGCTACTTCAGATGTTCCATACCATGTAGCTGGAGCTCAGCAAGATAACAGTACTATAGCAATGCCGTCTGATGGATGGGGACATATGATGGGACGTGGTCCTGGTCATGGATGGCACTACTCAGTTGGTGGTGGAGAGAGTGGCTGGATTACACAAAGCCCAACAGACCCTGATGTCTTTTATGCAGGAAGTCAAGGAGCGTTATTAACAAAATACAATAGAAAAACAGGTCAGCGAAGAGATATACAAGTTTATCCAAGGTTCTTCTCTGGAGAACCATCAAGTGCTTTACCTGAAAGATGGCAGTGGACTTTCCCTATTATGTTTTCTCCAAAAGATCCTTCTGTGATGTATACCACTTCACAGCACCTATGGAAGACGACTAATGATGGTCAGACTTGGGAAAAGATAAGCCCAGACCTCACCTATGCCGATCCTGAAACGTTAGGCAAAACGGGCGGTATCATTACCATGGACATGAATGGTCCAGAGATTTATGCTACAATTTTTGCCTTGGCACCTTCTAATCATGATATCAATACCATTTGGACAGGCTCTGATGATGGTAAAGTACATATCACTAGAAATGGAGGTAAAAAATGGACTGACATTACTCCTAAGGAACTTCCGAAGTTTTCTAGAATTAGTATCATCGAAGAAAGTAAATTCAATCCTGGTACCTTGTATTTGGCAGCCAACAGATACCAAGTTGATGATAGAGCGCCTTATGTGTTCAAAACCACTGACTATGGTAAAACATGGACGAAAATTATAACTGGAATTAAAACCGGACATTTTGCGAGAGCTATCAGAGAGGATTTGCAAAAGCCAGGGTTGCTTTATTTAGCAACTGAACATGGTGTTTACATCTCTTTCAACGATGGGGCTCAGTGGCAGTCATTGCAACTAAACCTGCCTGATACTCCTATACGTGATTTGGTATTAAGAAATGACGATGTGGTTCTAGGTTCCCATGGTCGTGGCTTTTGGATCTTAGATGATATTGCTCCATTCAGAGAGGCTGTATCTATTAAGACGAACGATAAATTAACATTATTTAAGCCTGCTAATCCAATTAGAGGAGTTTATAATCCGATAATTCAATATTATCTTCCAAATCAAGCGGATAGTGTGACAATTGAAATTTTGGATTCCAAGGGTGAGTTGATCAAAAAGTTCACTGGTAACAAGCCTAAAGCCAGTGGCGGATTTGGTGGCGGAGCACCAACAACCGCTAAGGGCCTTAACTCATTCACTTGGGATTTACGTTACCCTGGCGCGACTACTTTCGAGGGTATGATTATCTGGAGTGCGAGACCACAAAGAGGTCCTATGGCTCCAATTGGTGAATATCAGGTGCGATTGACACAAGGCGGAGTTACCGAAACGACTTCATTTAATTTGGAAATGAACCCTAATTATACTGGAATCACTCCTGAAGATTTACAAGAGCAATTCGATTTAGCTATGAAGATTAGAGACAAGACTTCAGCCGCTAATGAAGCGGTAATCCTAATTCGTAAAATTCGAGCACAAGCAAAAGACTATATCGCATCAAATGAAGGTGAGCTTGGAAATTCAATTACAGAAATGATGGAAAAACTAACTGTAATTGAGGAAGACCTTTATCAGGTTAAAAATCAGAGTAACCAAGATCCATTGAACTTTCCAATCAAATTAAATAACCGATTGGCTTCATTGAGAAGGAGTTTAGAAGGTGGGCAAGCGAAGCCAACCGATGGAGTTTATGTAGTATTTGATGAGCTCTCAAAAGAATTGGAAGGGCACTTAACAAAATTGGATGGTATCCTAAATTCAGAATTGAAACCAATCAACAATAAATTGGATGGAGAGATCTCATTAGAGATCAAGAAGTAATTATTACTGAAACCCTATTAAAAACCCCATTAGAGTCTTTAAGACATTAATGGGGTTTTCTTTTGTACTTCTATCCTAATATAGATTTGTCGTTGTTGAGTAGCGCTAAAACCGCTGCTTTGTAATTCCGGCCGATTGGTAATTCCTTGCCTTCCACTTCAACAGTGTGGTTTGAGAATGCTTCTATCTTTTTAATCGGTACTATAAATGAACGATGAATTCTTATAAAACAATCTTCAGGTAATTTTTGCTCTAAGTAACTGATCTTTTGTAGCGAGATAATTTCTTTACTCGAAGTCTTTATGCGCACATAATCCTTGAGGCTTTCAATGTATAAAATGTCCTTGAGATAGATTTTGACCATTTTTCTATCTGCTTTCAAAAAGATATATGGCGGGTCTTCGCTGGTCAAAACTGTTGGAAGCTCTTTTATTTCCTTCTCTTCTGCCCCATCACACATGGCCTTATTTACTGCCATCAAAAAACGGTTGAAGGCGATGGGCTTTAATAGGTAATCCACCACATCCAACTCGTAACTTTCAATGGCATATTCCCTATAAGCTGTGGTGAAAATCACCTTTGGTGCAGGGCTTAACGCTTTGATAAAATCAATGCGATTGAGTTTCGGCATTTGAATGTCCAAGAAAATTAAGTCGATTTTCTCCTTTTTAAGCACATCGAATGCTTTCACAGCATTGCTGCAAGTAGCTACCAATTCAAGCCCGTCAATCCTTTCGGTATAAGATTCCAGTCGTTCAGGCTACAGGGCTGGGCATGGCCTATAGTGCCATCGTGATGTTCATTATTGCTTTAGTATTAGGCAAGGAATTCAATTTTGATTCTAGTTCATCTTACATATTCTCACTGGCATACCTCGCCATTTTCGGATCACTAGTTGCTTTTAGTGGCTATTTAACTTTGATCGGTAGAATTGGGCCAGATAAAGCAGCATACACGGTAGTAATAGTGCCGGTAATTGCAATTACAATTTCCGTAATATTCGAGGGCTATGAATT
>Ga0209223_10005145_pt1 | contig 11641 bp, 8 predicted proteins | sample COG_06_FD_184750 | JGI IMG/M metagenome (GOLD analysis project Ga0209223, IMG submission 184750) | Pelagic Microbial community sample from North Sea - COGITO 998_met_06 (SPAdes) (version 2) | ecosystem: Environmental > Aquatic > Marine > Neritic zone/Coastal water | place: Helgoland, sampling...
TCGTATACGGCATGTAATATTTTATCAGCCATTATTTTTTATCTCTAATTTTTTTATAGTTATCACCTGAACTTTTTAATATTGTCTTAACTTCTGCTTGTGCAATTACAGGAAATGTTCTTGAGTACAATAAAAACAATACAAAAAAGAACCCTATTGTACCAACAAATATTCCCACATCTACAAAAGTTGGAGAAAACATTGTCCAAGAGGAAGGTAAATAATCTCTGTGAAGAGAAGTAACAATAATAACAAATCTTTCAAACCACATTCCAATATTTACAACAATTGAAATGAAAAATGAAAAAAGAATACTGGTCCTCAGCTTTTTTATCCACATTAGTTGTGGAGAGAATACGTTACACGTCATCATAGCCCAGTAAGCCCACCAGTAAGGTCCAGTAGCTCTATTTAAAAAAGCATATTGTTCGTATTCAACTCCGGAATACCAAGCAATGAAAAGTTCGGTTATATAAGCTGTACCAACAATAGATCCAGTAATCATAATAACTATATTCATTAATTCAATATGTTGAACAGTTATATAATTTTCCAAGTTCGATACCTTTCTCATAATAATAAGTAAAGTGTTAACCATTGCGAAACCAGAAAAAATTGCTCCGGCAACAAAATAAGGTGGAAAAATAGTTGTGTGCCAACCAGGGATTACTGACGTTGCAAAGTCAAAGGATACAATAGTGTGTACTGATAAAACTAATGGAGTTGCTAAACCGGCTAACACTAATGAAACTTCCTCGAATCTTTGCCAATCTTTAGCTCTACCTGTCCATCCAAAACTAACTAAACTATATATTTTCTTCTGAAAAGGTTTTACAGCTCTATCTCTAATCATAGCAAAATCAGGTAATAATCCCGTCCACCAAAACACTAAAGAAACTGATAAATATGTGGATATTGCAAAAACATCCCATAAGAGAGGAGAATTAAAATTAACCCACAAAGATCCATATGCATTAGGAATTGGCAATACCCAATATGCTAACCAAGGACGACCCATGTGAATTATTGGAAATAAACCGGCTTGAATTACAGAGAATATTGTCATAGCTTCAGCAGATCTATTAATTGCCATTCTCCATTTTTGTCTAAACAATAAAAGTACTGCAGAGATTAATGTTCCAGCGTGACCAATACCAATCCACCAAACAAAGTTTGTAATATCCCAAGCCCATCCTACAGTTTTATTTAATCCCCAAACACCAATTCCAGTTGAAATAGTATAAATCATACATCCAACTCCCCATAAAAAAGCGACTAATGCAATTGAGAAAACTATCCACCATTGTTTATTTGCCTTACCTTCAATAGCTGCTGCAATATCAACTGAAACGTCATGATATGACTTGTTGCCAGTTACTAATGGTTTTCTAATTGGTGCTTCGTAATGAGATGACATATATATTTATCTTTTTACGTATTTCTTACTTTAACTTGATACATAACATTTGGTTTTGTACCTACACTTTCTAACAGATGATACATTCTATCATCCTCTTTTAGTTCTAATACTTTACTATCCTTATCATTAATATCTCCAAAAACTATGGCTCCGGTTTCACAAGCAGAAGAACAAGCTGTCTGAAATTCACCATCTTTTATTTCTCTTCCATCAAGCTTAGCATCTAAGATAGTTTTTTGTGTTTTTTGAATACACATTGAACATTTTTCCATCACCCCTCTTGATCTAACAACAACATCTGGATTTAAAACCATTTTGCCCAGATCATCGTTCATGTTAAAATCAAACTCATTATTATTATTATACAGGAACCAATTAAATCTTCTTACTTTATATGGACAGTTATTTGCACAATATCTTGTTCCTACACATCTGTTGTATGCCATATGATTTTGACCTTGTCTACCATGAGAAGTTGCAGCTACTGGACAAACAGTTTCACAAGGAGCATGATTACAATGTTGACACATAACTGGTTGAAAAGCAACCTGAGGATTTTCAGATGGATTTTCCATTTCACCAAATACAGATAAAGAATCACTTAAACCATTAATATTGTCTTTTGTAGTATTATCACCAGAGAATGTTTCAGCAGAAGAATAGTATCTATCTATTCTCAACCAGTGCATGTCTCTTGATTTTCTTACTTCTCTTTTACCAACAACTGGTACATTATTCTCAGCATGACATGAAATAACACATGCACCACATCCAGTACACCCATTTAAATCAATTGATAAATTAAAGTGGTGACCAACAGATCTATCAAATTCATCCCAAATATCAACATCTGGAGAAGTCACGGGAGTTTCAATATGGTTTAAAGAAACCTGAGTCATATAATTCCACTCAGAAGATTTTTTTGTATTAAAAATTTCAAGAGTTGTTTCTTTAATAATATCTCCACGTCCCATTAAAGTATTGTGAAGCTGAACACAAGCAAACTCATGTATTTCATTTACAGGTTCAATAGAGGCATTTTGAACATTTACAAAATCGTTGTAAAAGTTGTACGCATTAACTCCGGTTTGCAATTCGTTTTTAACTCCGCTCGTTCTACCATAACCCACAGATAGACCTACAGATCCTTTAGCTTGACCTGGTTGGATAACAACCGGAATTTTTAATGATTTGCCATTAATTAAAACATTAGCAAAGTTACTGTTCAATGCTCCGTTAGAATCATTAATATTTTTTAATCCTAAACTTTTTGCGTCTGATTTAGACACGGTGAGATAATTATCCCAAGATACCCTTGTTATCGGATCAGGCATTTCTTGTAGCCAAGGATTATTAGCCTGTAATCCATTACCCATTGATGTTTTTGAGTAAAGTGTCAATTCAAAATCATCGGATTCTGAGGATTTTAAACCATCTGTATACTCATTAATATTTGGAAAAGTATAAGGAGAACTAATTTTGTTTGAATTAGAAGTATTGTAAAAAACTCCATCATGTAAAGCTTGATTCCAAGATGAACCTTTAAGAATAGTTGCATTCCAATTATTTTTTAATTCATCATAAAATGAATTTGGAGATTCAAGCCAGTTTAATAAAACATCTTGAAACTGTAAAGTGTCAAAAAGAGGTTTGATAGTAGGTTGTACCAAACTATAGTTGCCGGATTTCATCTCAACATCACCCCAAGATTCTAAATAATGAGGAGTTGCAGCAACCCATTTTGAAAGTTTAGCAGTTTCTGTATTATTCATTGAAAACGAAACCGACAAATCGATAGACTTTAATGCTTCGTTAAATTGTTCACTATTTGGAAGAGTATATGATGGATTTACTCCAACCATAATCAATCCATTAACTTTTTTACTTAAAACATCTTCAACAAGATTAGATACCTTTTGGTCATTGCCTTGACTGGTATAATTAAGCTTTTGAACATTAATAACCTTACTCTTTATTAACTCATTAATTTTGAGTGAAATAAGTTGTGCTCCGATATCATCAATTCCAGAAATAAAAATACCATTCCCGTTAGAGTTTAATAAGCTATCTGAAATTGATTTTAATTTTGTATCAAGTTTATCGTCTAAAGTGACGCCACTATTTTTTCCAGAAATAAGGTCATAAATTCTAAGTAAAGCCTTTTTTTGTAAAGAAGGTTTTAAAGGAATTCTAGTGTCAGCATTTGCACCAGAGAGGGACATATTAGCCTCAATTTGATAATGCTTAGACATCTTTCCGTTTTTAGGAACTCTGGTTTTAGCATAACCTTTAGAAAATCCTCCACCTTGCCAATCTCCAAGAAAATCAGCAGAAAAAGAAACAATCACATTTGCATTTTCAAAATTGTAAGTAGGTAATGCTCTAACTCCATAGCTGATTTCAAAAGCGTCTAATGCTTTTGAATTTGAAATAGAATCGTAAATAACATGATCAATATTAGAGTATTTTTTTAAAAAATTATTAATTATTGATTCAGTTGTAGGACTTGCAAAAGTTTGTGACAACAAAACAACTTTTTTGTTTGATGCTTTCATTGCATCAAGTTGAGCTTTTACATTTAAATTAAACTGATCCCAAGAGATATCCTGGCCGTCCATTGTTGGGCCTTGAATTCTTGAACTATCATACATTGAAAGAACTGAAGCCTGAACCCTAGCATTTGGAGAATTATCTTTTGATTGATTATTAATTTCAATTTTAATTGGTCTTCCTTCTCTTGTTTTTACAAGTACATTTGCAAAATCAAATCCATCAGAAATTGATGAAGCATAGAAATTAGAAATACCCGGAACTATTTGCTCTGGTTGTACTACATAAGGTATAGATCTGTTAACTGGACCTTCACAACTAGCTATAGTAGCGGCAGCTGTACTAAATCCTAAATATTTTAAAAAGTCTCTTCTACTAGCATTAGAATTTTCTAAACTATTTTCGTCTTGTAATAAACTACCTATAGGTAACTCTTCAACAAACTCATTTTGTTCCAGCTTGTCTACTAAGTTACTATCAGACGATAATTCTAATTCACTTTTCCAATATTTTTTATGGTTTCCCATTTCTTAATATTACTTTTTTAATAATGACATTTACCACATTCTAAACCACCCATTTGAGCGATAGACAACTCTTCTACACCATATTTTTTTGACAATTCTTCATGTATTTTTGTGTAATACTCATTGTCTTTAACCTTAATATTTGACTCACGATGACAATCAATACACCATCCCATAGTTAGAGGAGAATATTGATACAATATTTCCATTTCCTCTACTGGACCATGACATTTTTGGCAATCAATTCCGGCAACAGAAACGTGTTGAGAATGATTGAAATAAACAAAATCAGGTAAATTATGTATTCTTACCCATTTAACAGGTTCGGTATCTCCTGTGTATGATTGAGTTTCTTCATCCCAACCAACTGCTTTGTAAAGTTTTTTAATTTCGTTAGTATAGAAATCTTTTGTGTATCCTTTTTCAAGATCTTCTTCTCCGTTGTAATCAGCAATATTTTCATGACAATTCATACAAACATTTAGTGAAGGAATTCCTGAATGTTTAGAGATTCTAGCTGATGAATGACAGTATTGACATTCTATTTGATTTACACCAGCATGAATTTTATGAGAATAATGTATAGGCTGAACAGGCATGTAACCCTGATCAACTCCAATTTGCATCATATATCCATAGGCGAAATATGCGCTAGATAGTAAAAGTAAAATGACAGAAACAAATATTAAAAATTGATTTTTAATAAATGATTGCCATATAGAAAACTTTGAGCCTTCTTCTTTTTCAATATTAATACCGTTTTTTTCTGCAATATTTCTTAAAGTTTTAGTAACTAAAAATAACATTGTTATTAGAACTAATAAAACGATAGTTAGTAAAACAAGAACAATATCATTTGTTAATGTAGAATCGTTATTTGAACTTGTTGTAACTACAGCATTATCTGCATTAACAACCGGCTCGGGAACATAATCACTGTATGCTAAGATATTATCAATATCCTCATTGGATAGCTGAGGAAAAGCATTCATTGCAACTTTATTATATTCTTCATATATAGCTACAGCTTGATCATCGCCAGATTTTATTAATGCCGCACTATTTTTAATCCATGAATAAAGCCATTCTTTATCATATTTAGCTGAAACCCCTCTCAAGGCAGGACCTATTAATTTCTTATTTAATTTGTGACATGAAGCACAATTAGCATTAAAAAGAGATTTTCCTTTGGAAATATCAATTTCTTGAGCAGAAATATTTAAAGAAAAAGAAAAAAGAAAAAGTGCAGTAAGGACCTTGGAAACTGATACTTGTTTAATTAGTTTCAAAATAGCCTTCAATAAAGTTGTTTTTACTACGACTGACAATTAAAAATTGTATCAAATTAGACGGCAAAAATACAACACAAGAATGATAATAAAAACCTAACTTAAATGTAATTTTTAATTTATATTCATTCTAAATAAAGTGTTTAAAAAAATAGAATATTCTTGAAAATTTATTTGACAAAAAACTATATTTGTAAAGATGTTTAAATCCATTATTTCGCTACTATTATTTATAACAATTTGTTCTAAATCATTTTCTCAAAACGATTCTATTACAATAAACCAAGATCCTAAACTTTTAAAAGTTATAGAGTTAAAAAAAATTGTTAATCAAGAAGCTTTCACTTCAGGTCAATTTACAATTCAAATTTTTAGCGGAAATTATACAGATTATAAGATTTTAATGGACGAATTAAAAGCTGATGATAAATACGATGAAATATTCTACAGCTTTGAGACACCTTATTACAAAATAAGATTAGGGAAATATGTTTCTAGAATTTTAGCAATTAAAGAGCTAAAAAATATTAAGAAAGAATTTTCTTCAGCATTTATTTTACAACCTAAATAATTACTTCAATTTCTTCTTTATTTCGACTTGTGAATATGCCTCAATGATGTCTCCAATTCTAATGTCATTATAGTTTTTGACTTGTAACCCACAGTCATAGCCCTTGGCAACTTCTTTAGCATCATCTTTAAATCTTTTCAATGAAGACAGAACACCAGAGTTAATCACAACTCCATCTCTAATAATCCTTATACTTGAGTTTCTAAAAATCTTTCCACTAGTCACCATACAACCTGCAATAGTTCCTACTTTAGAAATTTTAAAAGTTTCTCTAATCTCTGCATTACCAGAAATTTCCTCTTTGAATTTTGGAGCTAACATACCTTCCATAGCATCCTTAAGATCATTTATTGCATCATAAATAATTGAGTAATTTCTAATATCGATTTCTTCTTTATCTGCAATTTGTCTAGCATTTCCAGTGGGTCGAACGTTAAATCCAATAATTATAGCATCTGAAGCAGAGGCTAATAACACATCCGATTCTGTAATTGCACCTACAGCTTTATGAATTATATTTATAAGAATTTCATCAGTTGATAATTTTTGAAAGGAATCTGTTAGTGCTTCAACGGATCCGTCAACATCACCTTTTAAAATAATATTCAACTCTTTAAATTCACCAACAGCAATTCTTCTTCCAATTTCATCAAGAGTAATATGCTTTTGTGTTCTAACTGACTGCTCTCTAACTAACTGCGTTCTTTTTACTGCAATTTGTTTTGCCTCTTTCTCATCTTCAAAAACATTAAATTTATCTCCTGCTTGTGGAGCTCCATCAAGACCCAATATTGATACAGGGGTAGAAGGACCAGCCTCAATTATTGCATTTCCTCTTTCGTCCTGCATTGCTTTAACTTTTCCAGAATTTTGACCAGCTAATAAATAGTCTCCAATTTTTAGAGTTCCAGACTGAACTAAAATTGTTGAAATATATCCTTTTCCTTTATCTAAGTATGCTTCAACTACTGAACCAACTGCAGCTTTATTTGGATTTGCTTTGAGTTCTAAAAATTCTGCTTCAAGCAAAACTTTTTCAAGTAATTCATCAACTCCCGTTCCCTTTAGTGCAGACACATCATGAGATTGAATTTTACCTCCCCATTCTTCAACAAGCAAATTCATACCAGAAAGCTTTTCTTTAATTTTATCAGGATTTGAATTTGGTCTATCTATTTTATTTATTGCAAAAATAATAGGTACACCAGCAGCCTGTGCATGGCTTATTGCTTCCTTAGTTTGAGGCATTACATCATCATCAGCAGCTATTACTATAATTACTAAATCAGTGATTTGAGTTCCACGTGCACGCATAGCAGTAAAAGCTTCGTGACCAGGTGTATCTAAAAAAGTTATGTTTTGACCATCTTTTAAAACAACATTATAAGCTCCAATGTGCTGAGTAATTCCACCAGATTCACCAGCAATGACATTTTCCTCTCTGATATAATCTAAAAGGGAAGTTTTCCCATGATCTACATGCCCCATTACAGTAACAATTGGTGCTCTGGGAAGTAAATCTTCAGGACTGTCTTCAACTTCTTTAATAGAGTCTTCAATGTCAGCAGTTACAAACTCAACTTCATAACCAAATTCGTCAGCTACAATAGTTAAGGTTTCCGCATCAAGTCTTTGATTCATAGTTACCATAATACCTAAAGACATACATGTAGAAATAATCTCTGTTGATGTTATTTCCATCATTGTAGCAACTTCTCCAACTGTAATAAATTCAGTAACTTTAATTGTTTTCTTTTCAGCTTCATTCTGAGCTAAATCCTCATCAGATTTCAGTTTATGAGAATCTCTTTTCTCTTTTCTATACTTAGCACCTTTAGATGAAGACCTGCCTTGTAATTTTTCTAAAGTTTCTTTTATTTGCTTTTGAACATCAACTTCAGATGGCTCATTTGGAACAGGCTTAGATCTTCCACCTGATTTATTAAAATTTCTTTTATTATTTTGAACAGATGGTTTGACTGGATCTTTTGAAATTCTAATTCTCTTTCTTTTTGATGCAGGACTGTTTTTTGGCGTTGTTGTTGGTTTAGGTTTTTCGAACTTACCTAAGTCAATTTTGTCTCCAACTGTTTTTAAACCACTTAATTTTGTATAATTCGTCTTTATACTAGAGTCTGTTTTATCATTATCGGTATTTGTTTCCTCATTATTTTTTTCAGTCTTTTCAACTGGTTTTTCAATTTTTTTCTCAACAATGGGCTCTTCTTTTGACTTTGACTTTGGTTTATTGAACTTTTCTAAATCGATTTTACCTAAATGAACAGGCTTTTTGATTTCAGCTCTTTCAATAAATGAATTTCTTTTCTTTTCTTTTTCTTCTAATTCTTTTTCAAGTTTAACCCTTAACTCTTCTTTTTCTTTTCTTTTTTCTTCACTTAAATCATGGGATTCGACTTTACTAGATTTATCAGAACTAAATTCATTCAAAAACAAAGTATACTGATCAGGTGAAATTTTAGTAGTAGGTCTTGCATCAATTTCATGCCCGTTTGAGGCAAGAAACTCAACTGCTCTATCAAGAGAAATATTAAATTCTCTTAAAATCTTGTTTAATCTTGTTAATTTAATTTCACCCATAAATAAATTTATTATTCAGAAAATTCTGCTTTTAATACATTTCTAACTGACAAGATAGTTTCCTCTTCTAAATCAGTTCTTTTAATTAAATCTTCAACATCCTGTTCCAACACACTTTTTGCAGTGTCAAGACCAGCTTTTTTAAATTCTTCAAGAACCCAGCCTTCAATTTCATCTGAGAACTCAGTTAATTCAACATCTTCTTCAGCACCTTCTCTGTATACATCAATTTCATATCCTGTCAATTGACCTGCCAATCTAATATTATGACCACCTCTACCAATAGCTTTTGAAACTTGCTCAGGGTCCATAAAGGCTTCCACAGTTTTTTTCTCTTCGTTAATTTTTAAGGAAGAAATTTTAGCAGGACTTAACGCTCTTGTGATTAATAATTGAGTATTATTTGTAAAGTTGATAACATCAATATTTTCATTTCCAAGTTCTCTTACAATTCCATGAATCCTAGATCCTTTCATACCAACACAAGCACCAACTGGATCAATTCTATCATCATATGAATCTACAGCTACTTTTGCTTTTTCTCCAGGTATTCTAACAACTTTTTTAACTGAAATTAAGCCATCAAATACTTCTGGAATATCCTGTTCAAAAAGTTTTTCTAAAAACTTTGGAGAAGTTCTAGAGAAAATAATTGAGGGTTTATTTCCTTTTAATTCTACAGACTCGATAACCCCTCTTACAGAATCTCCTTTTCTATAAAAATCTGAGGGAATTTGACGATCTTTTGGCATAATTAATTCATTGCCATCATCATCAAGTAATATTACAACGTTGTGTCTAATGTGATGAACTTCTGCTGTATATATTTCACCTATTAAATCAATAAATTGCTTATATATAATTCCATTATCGTGCTCATGAACTCTAGATACTAAATTTTGCCTTAGTGAAAGAACTGTTCTTCTTCCTAAATCAACCAATTTAACTTCTTCAGAAACATCTTCACCTACTTCAAAGTCAGGTTCAATTTTTCTAGCTTCAGAAATTGAAATTTCTTGATTTTCGTCTTCAACAGCTCCATCTTCAACAACAATTCTATTCCTCCAAATTTCTAAATCTCCTTTGTCAGGATTAATAATTATATCAAAGTTATCGTCATCACCATATTTTCTTTTTAAAGTGTTTCTAAAAACCTCTTCTAGTATTGACATTAATGTTACTCTGTCTATAAATTTTTCGTCCTTAAATTCTGAAAACGATTCTATTAAAGATAAATTTTCCATGCTTATATTTTATTAAATTCTACAACTAAATTTGCTTTTTTAATTTGGTCAAAAGCAATTAATTTATTTTTTTTCACAGTTACTTTGCCTTTTCCAACAGGCTTGGGCTCACGAGCTGTCCATTCAAGTGTGATATCCTGTTCGCTTACATTAACTAAACTCCCTTTTATATCATCACCTTCTTTTAACGATACATTCAATTTTCTTTTTAAATTTTTTAAAAATTGTCTGTATGTCACTAACGGAGACATGAGTCCCGCTGAACTTACGTTTAAACTAAAATCATCTAACTCAGTATCAAAATGTTTTTTGATATGTTTAGATAATAAAACGCAATCACTAACCTTAACTCCGTTGTCACCATCAATTTTAATATCAATTTTAAAAGAATCTACATTTAGATCCACTAAAAAAAGTTCTTTATTATCCTTAAAGAATTCAATAAATAATTTTTCTAAAATTTCTTTCAAATCAAATATATTTAATAAAGAGGGGGACATTGTCCCCCTCAAATTTTCAATAATGCAGTGCAAATATACTAAATTCTATAAAACAAAGAATTTAATTAAACACCATTAATTAGAGTTGGCCTACTAGGGCTCGAACCTAGACTCTTCTGGACCAAAACCAGACGTGTTGCCAGTTACACCATAGGCCAGTGTAATGAACGGCAAATTTAATATAAATTTGTAATTCAACTAATTATTGAAAAGTTTTTATTTCAATAATCATTTAAAGTCTCATTTACACATAATTTTTAAACAAAAAACACCCATATTAATGAATGTTTCTACAATATTCTTAATGTTTCTGATTCTATTATTTACTCCTTAATAGGAAAATATCTTATATATCCATTTCCTTCACTTATCATAAACCCAATCTTTCCATCAAACTCACTTTCATCACATCTATAACTAACATAATCATATCCATTTCTTTCTTCAATATCAACATAACTACACTTTTCTTTTATACTCTCAACTATATCATCATAATCACCCAACTTATATATTATAGTATTTCTTTCATTAAATTGTAAACTCCAACTTCCATCTTTATTAAAACTTCCCCATTTTTCACTTCCATTTCCTTTAATACTATCTCTTACTAATTCAAATCCATAAACAACTCTTCCATCATCATCAACTTTATCTAATTCATATTTATTTTCAATCATTACTTTTTTAAAATCATCTAAACTATCAATACTCATTAACTCATTATAAGTTTGAGATAATAGAGCAGTTGGTAACAATAATATCAATAATAACTTTTTCATATATCTACTAAAATACAAAATGTTTTTCTTTGGATTATTCTACATATATATCGACAAACTCAAACCCATTTCCAAATTCTGAATTGTACTTATAATATATTATTATATGGAATAGTGTGTTTGACTTATTGAAACTAAAGTTTCAGCTAGACAAATAAAT
>Ga0209223_10005146_pt1 | contig 11637 bp, 11 predicted proteins | sample COG_06_FD_184750 | JGI IMG/M metagenome (GOLD analysis project Ga0209223, IMG submission 184750) | Pelagic Microbial community sample from North Sea - COGITO 998_met_06 (SPAdes) (version 2) | ecosystem: Environmental > Aquatic > Marine > Neritic zone/Coastal water | place: Helgoland, sampling...
AAATTTAAAATTTTCAATCTATCTTTTTTTAATTTTATATCATAATAAGTATTTATATTGTCAATACCAATTACATGAAAACCCTTGTTTGTTAAAAAATTGCAAACATGAAATCCTATAAAACCAATACAACCAGTAACTAATATTTTTATTTTTTTATTTTTATTTTCCATTTTATTTCTGAAGTTAGCATTTTCTCTAAACTAGAAAATTTAGGTTTCCAATTTAAAAGTTTATTTATTTTGTTAACATCTGCTACCATATAACTTATATCTCCTAGTCTTTTATTTGTAAAAGAATAACTAAAATTCTTAAAATTTTTTTTCTTAAAAATCTCGGCAACTTCTTTAATCGAATATCCCTTGCCATATCCACAATTACAAATTTGGTTTTTTTTAGTTTTCTTTAAGTATTCTAATGCCTTAAAATGAATACTTGTTAGGTCATCCACGTGTATGAAATCTCTCACAGGTGTTCCGTCTTTGGTTTTATGATTTGCTCCAAAAATTTTAAAATCTTTTTTTGTATCCATCGCTTTAAATAAATTATTAGTTAAACTTTTATTATTAAGTCCAATAGGGCCATATTTTAAAAATTTATCTCCACCTATAACATTAAAATATCTTAACGAAAAAAATTTGAAATTCTTATCTGATATTTTATTAAGGTATTCTTCTATCTTTTTTTTTGTCACTCCATACATGCTTATTGGTTTAAGATCTGATTTTTCCTGAACTTTTTTATTTTTATTAAGGTCTCCATAAACTGCTGCCGTTGATGAAAAAATAAATTGATTTATACCACTTTCTTTACAGCATTTAATAAATTTTTTAGAAATTAAATAATTATTAACATAATATTTTTTTGGTTTTAATATCGATTCTTCAACATCTTTATAAGCAGCAAAATGTATTACAGATTTAATATTATATTTTTTTATGATTTTTTTTACTAAATCTAAATTAGAAATATTAGATTTAAAGAAAATACTTTTTTTTGGAGCAATATTATTCTTTTTATAAATTAATTTATCAATTATTATTGGCGTTACTTTTTTTTTTAATAATAAGTAAGCAGTAGCAGAACCAATATATCCAGCTCCACCGGTAATAAGTATATTCATTTATTTTTTAAATTTTTTTTTAACACCGATTCTATTATTATTAGATTTTGTTTATAGTCTTTATCATTCAATGTGTGATTAACATCTAAAGCTATACTCGACTCACCTAAAATTTTGCAATTTTTTAATCTTGTTACTTTAAAATTTTTTAAATTTTTAAATGCCTTTTCTAAATATATTTCAGGACAAGCTCCTGTAAAACATTTTAAATTACCTTTGTTTAAACTTTTAATTATTTTATATCTTATTTTATTATAATTTTTTATATTAGGTTTTAAAAAAAAATAAAATCTATACCAAGCATTTTTAATATTCTTTGGAGGCATATAGCAATCAATGAAATTGTGGTACTTTGAAATTAGTTTAAAATAATCTTTAGAAATTTCCTCTCTTTTTTTCTGAATTTTTTTTAATTCTTTTAATTGCTCTAAACCTGCAACTGATTGAATTTCAGTAATTCTTAGATTTGTTCCAAAAAGATTTTTATTATAAAGAAATTTATTAGAATATTTTTTTTGTTTTCCTGTTCCATGATTAATATATTTTTTACAATAATCATAAATTTTTTTATCATTTGTAGAAATCATTCCACCCTCACCTAAAGTAGAAATTATTTTATCCGTGCAAAATGACCACGTATTAACATCACCAAAAGAACCAACTTGTTTGTTATTTATAGATGCACCATGCGCTTGAGAGCAATCTTCAATAATTTTTATTTTTTTTTGCTTAGCTAATTTTTTGATTGGAATCATATCGCATGGTAATCCAGCTAAATGAACACAAATGATTGCCCTTGTTTTTTTAGTCAGTTTCTTTTTGATTTCTTCAATAGTAATGTTTTGCGTCAAAGAATCCACATCAGAAAAGATGGGAACATGCCCAGTGTTTACAATACATGAAGCTGATGAAAAAAAACTTCTTGCAGGTACTATAATTTCTGAATTTTTTGCTAATTTTAATGACTTAATTGCTACTTCCAATGCGGCTGTTCCATTGCAAATTGCAATAGAGAATTTATTTCCAGTAAACTGTGAAAAACTTTTTTCAAATTTTTTTCCATTCAATCCATTAGTATAGTTAATTTTCCCTGAATTTATTATTTTGCTAACTTTGGAAATCAAGTTTTTGTTAAAATTAGGCCATTCTTTTCTTTGCATATTTTGCTGGCACTCCTTTAACAAATGTATTTGATTTTAAATTTTTTGTCACTACCGCACCTGCAGCTACAAAAACATTATCACCAATAATACAGTTTTGAATTATTTTTGAACCAAGTCCAATCCAGCAATTTTTTCCAATTTTAACATTGCCTCCAATTATCACACCTGGACATACATGGGTGTTATTATCTATTATACAATCGTGGTCTATTGATGAATGAGAATTTATTATACAGTTAGTGCCAATTAAACTATCAGTATTAATTAAGCTTCCCTGCATGACAACACTACCCTCACCTATTTTAGATCCATATCCAATATGTGATTTAGGGTGAATAAGATTAACAATTTTGTAATTTAGTTTTTTTAATATATCAAATTTTTTTTTTCTAATTTTATTATTACCAATAGCAACAATCACTTTGGAAATTCCTCTTATATGACTATTTAATAATTCAGACTCATGCTTTACTCTAAATTTTTTATTTCCAACATTAAACAAATTTATCTCTTTATCAAAAAAATAAATTCTTTTATTATTTTTTACTATATCATAAATAGATTTGGCGTGACCCCCTGTGCCTAAAATAGCTAATGTCATGATCAATCCAATATCTTTTCAACTCTAAAAGCTTCAGCATATTCTGAAAAAACTTGACTACCTCTAACCACTGATAAGCTTAAAATTGCTTCTTTTGATCTTGGATGGGGGAATTTTTTTACTTGAGATTTATATTTTAAAAACGCTTTAATCTTATTATTTATGTTATACTTATTTAGTTTTACAAAATAATTTGGGCTAAAAGCTTTTTCATTTTCATTCCATTCTGTTTCAGACAGTACTTCATAAGATAATATTTTTTTTACATTGCTTTTTTTGTTAGGTCTTAGTGATACTTTTGCAGCTTTAAAAATAATTTTGTGATCTTCGTGTATATCATTTGAAGATGGTATAAAGACAACCTCAGGTTTAATTTTTAGAATATATTTATCTATAATGTCAGAAATTTTATAAATTGGAAGTTTACTCAAATTCAAAGCTGGAAGATTTTCAAAAAATAATTTTTTTGTTCCAATTTGATCATTTGCTAACTTTGATTCTTTTCTTATTAATTCTATATCTTTTGGAGAATAAATTTCTGGAGCACCTTTGTTTGCGTTAGTCAGTATCAAAACATTTATATTGTGACCCTCTTTTGAATATCTAGATATCATTCCTCCACAACCCAAAATTTCATCATCAGCATGAGGAGATAATATGAGTATATTTTTTTTCATAAATTTTAAGAATAATAATTACATTATACACTCATCTTATTAAACAAATTAATCATATTTTATTTCAGTTTTTGTTGATATATTCAAAACTTTAAATTAAAAAAAAATACTTTAATTCAGCATGATATAATAATCTTTTATGAAATTCACAAAAAAATATCAAATATTTATCCTTCCTACTTTAATATTTACTATTTTATTTTGTGTAAATCTTCTTTATAAAACAAAAATAATAAAGAAGAATATACTTTCTTCATATACATATCAAATATCCTCTGTTCAAATTCTTGATTATAAATCACGAACGTTGGAATTCATGTTACAAGAAATAATTAATACATCATCAAACAGAAACATTAATTTTAATATGAAACTATTGCCCACGATACAAAAAACAACTTTAAATGAAAATTCTGCTCATTTTAAGTCTAATCTAACAATAAATTTGTATCTAGATCCAGCATATTTAGAAAAAGAATTAAACAAAAAATATTCTCAAATAATTACACAATCTATCGATAAGTTAAATTTGCAAATTAATATACTGTCAGAAAAAGATGTCATTAATAATTTATCTGATAATCCAATTCAAGATGGCAAATTTTTTGTCAAGTGTGATATGATTTTATCATTTTTTCTATCGCAATCTATCAATAAGGTAGATGAAAACATTAATTCATTTTCAAAAGAAATATGTGATTCTGAACACATGATTCGATCTCTAAAAACTATTAAACTTGCACATCTTATTGAAAAAAAAAATAATTTTAAAGTTAAACAAATAAGTAAAAAAATTGAAGATGAAACAATTTTTAAAGACTTACCATTAATCTTTGGATTAACTGTACTATTAAGTTATTATTTTTTTAAACCACTCAGAAAATTTTTGAAACTAAATAAAAAATAAATCAAAAAAGGTAATATCATCCATTTTTGTCGAGAATTAATCCCATAATTAAAAAAAACATTTGGCATTATAAGTAGATAAACTAAAAGACAACAAGAAATAAGTGTAATTATATTTTTATCTATTTTACTTTTTACTTTACTTGCAGATAATAATGTTCCGATCAAAACAAAAGTAAAAATTTCGAGCATTATAGATAAATTTATAAAGATTGAATTGTTTTTTAAAATAAAGTCTAAAGGGAATAAAATATATTCAAACATATTAATATAAATATTGCTTGATTCGTAATAAGAGTCCGTATGATCATATTTATTACTTAGGCTGATAATTTGGTTTTGAATTTTATCAAATAAACCATTTGAATTATCTCCGATCATAATAAAATAATTTGTAATGCCAAAAAAATTAAAATTTATGAGCTTCAAATTTATAAAAAAATCAATAAATAATACAAAAAGAGCTATTATCGGTGCTGAATAAATTTTATTCTTACTAGTTATAAATTGAAATAAAAAAAATGATATCATAAATATAACACCAATGTGAGGTCTTATAAAAAAAATTAATAAAAGAAATAAAAATGAAATCAAAACTTTTTTATTAAGAAAGAAGAAAAAAAATAATGAAAGAAATAAAAGAGTTAAACCATCTTTTCCTGGTGGACAAGTCCAAAAATTAATTCCAGGCATAAAAAGTAAAATATAACAAATCTTCTTCTCAACACCTAACATCATTAAATTTTTGATAAAAATAACAATTCCAAAAAATGAAATTAAAGAAAATAATATAATTATACTTATATTATTGAAGGAGTATAATTTTAATAAATAAATAAAACTATTTATAAAATGAGACCCAATTAAAGAACGCAATATACTTAGTTCTGGAATGTGTCCCTCTAATGTTAAAAAAGTTTCCCAATCTCCAATTTTGAAGAAATTAACGTATATAAAAGTTAAAGCTAAATGGTAAACAAGAAATGAACTAAATACATTATTTTCTATTTTAAAAAAATCTCTGTTTAATTTTATAGTTAAGAATAAAAAAAAAATTATTATAATTGAATTAATGAATAAATTAAGCATATTTCTTTAAATAATATAAAATTTTTTTATCATTATTCTGTATGTATGATCTTTTTAATTTTGCTACTATTATACCATAATCAATTTCACCATTTATTTTTTCATTTGCAGTAAGAATATTTTTAATTTTGGTTTTCTCTAAATTTTTTCCTAAAATCAACTCTTCATAAATTTTTTCACCTTTTTGCAAACCTATAAATACAATCTTAGGTTTTGTGACTATTTTTTTTTTTTTTAAATAATAATCAATCATAGCTTTTGCAATATCTAGAATTTTATAAGATTTTCCCATATCTAAAATAAATAAACCTATATTTTTATCAATCTCAACAGTATGTAAAACTAGTTCACAAGCATTTTTTATGCTCATAAAAAATCTTGAAACGTTTTTATTTGTTACAGTAAGTGGCCCACCACTCAAAATTTGTTTTTCAAAAATAGGCAAAACAGAACCATCAGAATTTATTACATTCCCAAAACGTACTATCTTAAAAAAATTTTTTAAATTATATTTCTTATTCAAATTGATTAAAATTTTTTCACAAATACTTTTTGTATAACCCATCACACTTTTTGGATTAACTGCTTTATCTGTACTAATAAATATAAATTTTTTAACATTTTGTAGTATTGATATTTTAGCTAAATTATGTGTAACAAAAATATTATTTTTAACAAAACTTAGTATGTTTTCTTCTCCTAATCCAACATGCTTATAAGCAGAAGCATGTAATACACAATCGATATTCTTTTCTTCTAAAAATATTTTTTTTAAAAAATAATCATTCGATAAATTTCCAAGTAAAAAATTTATATTAATTTGAGTTTTATAATTAAATTTAATATTATCATATTCTTTTTTTAAATTAAATAATTTTAACTCGTCTTGCTCAGCAAGAATAATTTTTTTTGGTTTTAAATTAAGAACTTCAAAAAATAAATTTTTTCCAATACTTCCACCAGCTCCTGTAATTAAAACTATTTTATTTTTATAATAATTTAGTTGTTTACTTTTTATCTTGTTGGGTGATTTAAAGTATTCATCTACAAATTGCTGTTTGTCATCTAGATCTGAAAGTTTATATAAATCATCTGTTTGTAAAATGTTTATTTTAATTCTTTTGAAAATTTTTTTTTCTAAATTTTTATAAATTTTGTCAGAATATATTAATTTTATCTTATATTTTTTACAAATTTCACTTATGTTTTTAATATTTTTGATTCTAAAATTTCGATATTTTGAAAAATCTGTTTTTTCCTGGTCTTCAAGAACTAAAGATTTAATTAAAATTTTATCATTCAAGTTTAAATATTCATAAATTTTATGTAAATTTTTAGAATTGCATATAATTAGAGTGTTTATTTTTGATTTATTTTGAAGAATTAAAAAAATTTTTGAAATTAATTTTCTAGAAATTATTATAATAGAAGAAATCAAAATAATACTTATTATTATAGAACCATAAGAAAAGTATTCATTAAAAAATATGTTTAATATTAATATTGTTATTCCAAGCAGAGGAAAAACATAAAGCAGATCGTTTCCTAAATTATAATATCTAAAGGATAAACTATAAAATTTAAAAAAAAATGCGAATAGAAAGTATGAAATTAAAGGAATTAAAAAATAATGAACGTTAATTAAAATTTTATCACTATAATTAAATAGATTAAATTCATCCAACCTAATTGCCAATCCTAAATACGTACATGCAATTATTATTGATATATCTAAAAATATAATCAATATAAGTTTAAAAGTCTTTGGTAATAATAGAATTTTATAGATTAAATTTTTGTACATTTTTTTAGGTAAAGATAACTACTTAATAATTGAAGATTTATTTTTTAACAATCTAATAATTAGTACAATAGGAGTATTGAATAAGATTTTGAAGTAACTGTATATAGAATAATTATTAATGAATTTTATATCTAATTTAACTTTATCATCTAATTTTCTATATTTACCTCTATAATTTATTTGAGATAATCCAGTTATGCCTGGAAGAATTTTTCTTCTTTTTATTTTGAAACTTTTGTTTATTTTTTTTTCATTAATTTCTGGTAATGGTCTTGGGCCAACAATTGACATATCATTTTTCAATACATTAAAAAATTGAGGAATTTCATCAAAGCTTAACCTCCGAATTAATTTTCCAATTTTAGTAAGCTTCAAATTCTCATTTTTAAAAGAATTATTTTTCATTGTTCTAAATTTAAATATTTTAAATTTTTTGCCATACTGACCGATTCTAATCTGTGTAAAAAATATAGGTCTTCCATCAAAAATTAATATTAATATTGAAATTAATATAATTAATGGAAATAAAACAGCTAACAATAAAATAGAAATTACAATATCCATAGTTCTAATCAATTCATTTTTCATTTTATTTAATAGTTATAAAGCTATCAGTATCTCCCAACATAAATTCTTTATTATGTAACACCTCTTTTTTTTTTCTTATATCGGTTTCTTTTACAAATCCAACATGCAGATTTATATGATTAATTAATTTGAGATTTGATTTATTGATTTTTTTTTTTGACCAAAAAATCAACTTACTTTCATTGTTTATTAGTTGAGAAAGATGTTTAGATTTAATATATTCTGATCCAAAATGATCAAGAATTACATAATTAAAACCAGATTTATCCTTATTTTTTTTTAATATAAAAAAACTTTTAAAGTTCTTTAATTCAAATTTATTTATTAAATATTCTTTATCTTTATATAATAAATATCTATTCTTAAAATAATCAAAGTTTTTAAGAAAAAAACTATTACTACCTTTAATAAAAATTTTAAGTTTATCAATATTATTAATATATTCATTAGAAGTTTTTCTAATTTTTGTTTTACAATTTAAGGTTACGTAAAGATAATACTTCTTTCTAATTATTCTATTTTTTTTAATTCCAAAACTGGCAAAATTATTATTGTTAGGCCACATAACCAAAAGATTAGTCTTATTTAAAAAATTTTTTTTAACTTTTTCTAATAATGTTGAAAAAATTCCTCTACCTCTATAATTACTGGATACCATACTTGTGTGTCGAGAAAAGACTCTTTCATTATTATTAGTATTTAATTTCATTGATTTCATACCAACATTTGCGATCAATGTTGATGACTCAAAAGCGCCATAACAAAAAGAAAATCTATCGTTAAAATATCTCCATTTATAAAAATCGTAACTGATTTTTTTTTTAAAACATAGATAAAATAATTTACTAAAATCTTGATAATCAGAAATTTTTAATTTTCTAAAAATAAATTTTGGTTTTTCTAGTCTAGAAATCATTTAATTGCTCTAAAGTTTTTTTTTATTATCTTATAGATTGTTTGATTAATCTTTTCTTTGGAAAAATTTTTTGTTATTGATTTAATTGCATTATTTCTCATTCTATTGAAAATCTCTTTTTCTAAACTGAGATAAAGAATTTTATTAGGAACATCCTTATACGAATTTACAAAAAAACCATTAAATCCATCTTTAATTAAATCACTGTTACCTCTTATTTTATTACATATTACTGGTAATCCTTGAGCAAGACATTCCATTACAGAAACTGGTAACCCTTCTCTTTTACTCAGATGAAGTAATATATCATAATCTTTAATTTTTTTTTTTAAATTAACGTCAAATCTTTTAAAAGAAATATTATTAATTTTCTTTTTAATTTTTATAGACTTAAATTTTTCGTGATCACCATATCCATAGCAGTCTATCTTAAAATTTCTTTTCTTTAATAAGTCTGCTATCTTTAATATCTCAATATAACCTTTTGATTTTTTATAAGCACCTATAACTAAAATTTTACAAACTTTACTTTTCTTTTTGAAAATAAAATTAGATTGTTTTTTATACAAATCTAAACCTACTCCATTAATTTTATATGTGGGAACTTTTCTAAATAAATTATGTTTAGTGTAGTAAAAATCTTCATTGTTTATTGTAATAAAGACATTAGTTTTTAATGATAAAATTTTTTCAATAACTTTAAAGAAAATTGACCTTAAAAAATTAGTTTTAGACGTAAACCGAAAACCATGAACAAAGTATACGATCTTCAATCTATAAAAAACAGCAAACAATCTAAATAAATGTGACGCAACAGGTGTATGTAAATAGAATATACTTGTTTTGTTTTTTTTTATTAATTCTTTTATTTGTAAAAAAATTTTTACATATTTAAATATATTTATTAAATTATTATATTTAGTTGGAAAATCTATCGTATGATTCAGCTTGTATTTAAAATTCAAATTATTAATATCTGAGCATGCAACTTTTACCTTGAAGCCTTTTTTTGATAAATATGAGGCTTGTGATTCTAGGAAAGTATTAAATGTGATTGATTTTGTACAAACAAATACTATTTCCATTAAGAAATCCAATTTTCAGAATAATTGTGAGCCATTTTTTCAATAGAAAATTTGTTTTTAATTTGTGAACGCACATTTTTTTTTAAAGATTTCCAATTTCCTTTTTTATTTTCTAAAATATTTATAGATCTTTTCAAACCTTTGGTAATTGATAAATAATCATTCTTATTTAAAACAAATCCGTATTTATCAATAATTTTTTTTGAACATCCTGCATTACTTGCTAATACCGGCGTTGAACAAAGCATTGCCTCTGCGATTACATTTGGAAAAGACTCGGAATGTGATGTTAATACTAATAAATCTATTCCATTATAAAATTCCAGTAAATTTTTCTGTTCATTTAATAAAACCATCTTATCTTTTATATTTAATCCTGACATAATATTAATTAATTCTTTATTTTGTAAATTGATTTCTTTTCCAACCATATATAAATGTACATTACTATAATTTTTAACTATTTTAGAAAATGCATTTAATAAAGACTCTATATTTTTTTGTTTTGCATACCTTCCTGCGTATCCCAAGATAATATCTGTTTTTTTAATTTTATTTTTTTTTCTAAAATTTGAACGTAAATTATTTGATGGATAATAGATTTTATCACTGTATCCATTATCAATGAGTCTTGTTTTTTTTTTGGAGTAAAATTGATTATTTTCGTGAAATTTTATGCTTTTTTCTGAGCAATAAATAATTTTTTTTGGAACAAATCTTGAAAATAACCCACAAATAATTGATAAAAATATTGTCATTTTTTTTGATATCTTCAGATTCAATTCAGAATGTCTAATATTCCAAAATATCTTATTATGATATTTTTTAGGAATAAACATTGTAAGAAAATTTGAATGGTACATCCAACTTTGAATTATATCTGGATTTATTTTTTTGATATATTTTCGAAGTTTTGTTATCTTTTTAATAAAATCAAATATTTTATTTTTTTCATTAATTCTCAATGATAGAATCTTTATTCCTTTTTTTTTGAGCTCGTATTCATAATAGCCACTATCTATTAACGTTATAATTATGATATCAATTTTATTCTTATATTTTTTTTTTTGTATTTTACACAAACGATATAAGTTTCCCTCTGCTCCACCTTTTTTTAAGCTATTTATTATATGTACTATTTTCATCAAATTTTTTTTAAAACTATATAAATATATTTTTTAATTTAGGAATTTTACAATTTAAATCAAATTAATTAAACGACATCATTGGTTTTTAAAAAATTTTTAATATATCGTTTTTAATATTTATATTTTTTGAAGTTACAACAAGGGCCCAAAATACTGGCTTTTCTTTGTTGCAATCTAATTCTTTATTTACACTTTCAACAACTTTTTCTTCCACGTTTTTTTGATCATACCATTTGAACTGTTTATTATTTAATATAAATTTTTTAAAATATATAGGAATTGTTATATATTTTAAGTGAGTCCAAAATGAATTACTTCCACCAATTGGAATAATTGCTGAGTTTATATTAAAATCTTTTTTTAGTTGGCTTAATATATTTGATAAATTTTTTTTAGAATATTGCCTATAGCCATGCCATAAATACAACCATAAGCACTTACTAGCAGGCACCATATGTATTTGAACAAAGGGCTTATCGTTTTCAATAAGTTTTTTTGTTACCTCCTCCATAACATAAATATCTTTTTCAATATGTT
>Ga0209223_10005149_pt1 | contig 11630 bp, 9 predicted proteins | sample COG_06_FD_184750 | JGI IMG/M metagenome (GOLD analysis project Ga0209223, IMG submission 184750) | Pelagic Microbial community sample from North Sea - COGITO 998_met_06 (SPAdes) (version 2) | ecosystem: Environmental > Aquatic > Marine > Neritic zone/Coastal water | place: Helgoland, sampling...
CTCGCATTTAGGCGGTTCAGCAACGACAATAAATTGAACGCTAAGCATGTAGATGCCACGTATGAAAGCACGAGGGACGCGGGTTCGACTCCCGCCACCTCCACCATTATTAATCAAGCCTAGCGACCAGCTAGGCTTTTTTATTGGCAATTTATCGACATTTTTACGTTGACATTATAGTGAACTAATGTATAGTTAAAGGCCAAATGCAAAAAAATATATTAAATAAAAGTTCCGATGCCTGGGTTTATCCTAAAGCGTCTGGAATAACGATTCGTGAGGTAAAGAACCAAACGAATGGCAAAGATTATGGTATCGCTTATGAGGTGAGACTACCGACATCTCTAGTAGGTAAAGGTCAAAGGGTGCGGAAACGCTTTAAGTCCGCATCAGATGCAGAACATTTCGCAAAGGGCGAATTCAACAACTACAGAAAGTTTGGTTCTGAATACGGTAAAATCGACGAGCAAACCAAGCATGAAATAGGATTGGCTCTATCTAAAATTGCAGATACTGGCCTTGGGTTGACTGATGCAGTTGACTTTGCACTGCCCCGCTTGCGTCCAGAAAATGGAAATAAGAAGCTATCACTAGTCATTAGTGAGTTAAACCAACTAAAGTTAATTGATCTTGAGCGAGGCGAAATACGTCCTCGTACACAGATCGATTTCAATAAGCTGGGCCTAAAGATTCTTAAAGAGATTGGAGACCCAATTGTTCAAGAAATCTATAAAAAGGACATCTTTACTTGGCTTAACAGTCTAGACTTAAGTCCAAGAACTAAGGCTAATCGCTTGAATACCTTAGGCGAGATCCTGGGCTTTGCAGTTTCTAAAGGATACTCTGCTGATAATGTAGTTTCAGCGCTTACAAGCCGTGAGCGTAAAGAACTACACGGTTCACTGGATAAGCAACCTAGCAGCATTGGGTTTCTTAAGGTAACCCAAGCGGAGATGTTGCTCAAAGCAGCCCTGAAACATATGGACCTGGATTTACTTGCCGCAGTTACGCTAGGGCTTTTTTGCGGAATACGTACTGAAGAGATTAAAAGGCTAGAATGGACGAAAGTGAACCTAGAAAAGAAAATTGTAACTATCGGAGAAGACATCGCAAAAAAGCGCAGGATTCGTAATGTTACAATTCCTGAAAACGCAATTTCATGGCTAGAAAAATGCTCAAATCGAAAAGGAATGGTGACTCGGCATAATCACACCAATGATTACCAGAAGCGGTTCAGTAAGCTTTGGAAATTAGCTCAAAAAGAATACGGCATAGAAGAGCCTATCAAATGGATCCATAATGGTATGCGTCATAGCTTCGGGACATACCACTATGCTCTTCATGGTGATCCAATCCTAACCTGCAGAGAATTAGGTCATAAATATAATGAAGACGATGTCCTTTTTACCCATTACCGTGCATTAATGGATGAATCTAAAGCTGATGCTTACTTCAAATTAATGCCTTGAGAATAACTTCAGATAACACTAAGCCCTCCACGATTGGAGGGCTTTTTTTCTACATAAGCCCATAAAAAAAGCGGCTCATGGCCGCTTTGAATTAATTAAGAGATTGGCCTAATTAAGTACCGAATTTTTCTCTGCATAACGATTTAGGTCTTCTCGACGAAAGATAATTCGAGAATCTACCGTGGAATGTTTCACTTCTCCCTTTAGTTGCAGGTCACGCATCTTTCGTGGTGAGATTCGCAAATAGTCAGCAGCTTCACCTACATTCATGATGTACCTAGGCGAAAGGCGTTCAAAGTAGCTTTTTATGTACTTTTGGATCTCTTTCTCTACATCACCTGTGAAATTCAAATTACAAATTCCTGTGCTGACCACTTCAGCCACAGCGTTCGTTTGATCTAAGGGTTTAATTATACCTTGCATATAATTGAATGTTATACGTTAGCTTACCTTTAGTCAATCTTAAAATGCTAATATACAACAGTTTATGAAATTTATTTTTTTAAATCTATAAAAAGATGTTTAGAGGTAGTTTTTTATCACTCAAACCTCGCCCGCAGTTCTGGCTGAGATAACTTGATGCAATGATTCGTTTTCTGATCTCAATTGCTCTGCTTAGCTTACTTGGATGCAGCGGCATTCATCATGGTGAAACGATCCCACCTAAATACTTGGGTGATTGGATAGCCTACAGCAGGAATCACATGTCCATATCAGGCGATATGGTTGTTAAGGAGCAAGCAATCGACTTTGCCCTCAAAGGAACTGTCTCTTACCAGATAATCGAGATCCGTGAGGATGAGATCTACCTTAAGATAGATAAAGACGTCGATGATGGGCTATACATGCGTTTAGGCCCTTTAAAAATGTCAGACTACCAAAATAACTACCTCGATATGGAGGTAGCTTACTACAAGACACAAGAAGATGCTTTGAAGCCAAGGGCTGGCGGGATAACTAGTAAGACGGATAACGCCAGTAGCTGGGGTATCTACACGAGACAGATCAGCGAATAGATCTGATCGAAAATTACTGGGAGATAGAAACAGAGGCCCTGCAGCCGTATAGCTATCGTGTGGCGTCTGATTTTTATAAAAATGGTAGCCCCCTACTTGGTAATTCAGACTGCCGTAGGATATCACATTGACCAGTATGCTAACTACCTATGTTAATTTACCCTTAGATCATGTTTGAACAAACCTTCAAAAATATAGACGATGTCCTCTGGAAGGAAGCAGGTTGCTCCTCAGAACTGGACTACACCGAGCAAGCCTCATGGATTCTGTTTCTTAAGTATCTAGAAGACATTGAGCAGACACGGGCAATGGAAGCAGAGCTAGTCGGCAAGGGCTACAGCTACGTTCTCGATGATCAATTCCGTTGGTCAGTATGGGCAGCTCCTAAGAAGGACGACGGCAGTATCGACCACGATTCGGCTCTCATTGGTGATGACCTCATCGACTTCGTGAACCGCGAGCTGTTTCCCTATCTCAATGGCTTCAAAGAACGTGCCACTGGCCCAGACACCATTGAATACAAGATCGGGGAAATCTTTGGTGAGATTAAGAACAAGTTTCAGAGTGGTTACTCCCTGCGAGATGCCCTTGAGTTAATGGATAGCCTCCACTTCCGCTCACAGGAAGAGAAGCATGAGCTTTCCCATCTCTATGAGGTTAAGATTAAGAACATGGGTAACGCTGGCCGCAATGGTGGTGAATACTACACGCCGCGCCCATTGATTCGCGCCATGATCCAAGTCATCGACCCTAAGATCGGCGAAAAGATCTGTGACCCTGCTGTTGGATCGGCTGGCTTTCTCTGTGAGGCACACGACTACATGCGCCGTGGTGATCTCTCCACTTCGGATCTAAAGACACTTCAGGAATCCACCTTCTACGGTAAGGAGAAGAAGTCTCTCGCCTACGTCATCGCGATCATGAACATGATCCTACACGGTATCGAAGCTCCCAATATTCTTCACACCAATACCCTGTCGGAAAACATCAGCGACATTCAGGACAAAGATCGCTTCGACATCATCCTCGCCAACCCTCCCTTTGGCGGCAAGGAGCGCAAAGAGGTTCAGCAAAACTTCCCCATTAAAACAGGAGAAACGGCGTTCTTGTTTCTTCAGCATTTCATCAAGTATCTGAAAGCGGGTGGCAGAGCGGCTGTGGTCATCAAGAACACCTTCCTTTCTAATTCTGATAATGCCTCCGTTGCATTGAGAAAAGAACTCCTCGAAAACTGCAACCTGCACACCATTCTTGATTGCCCAAGTGGCACATTCATTGGGGCTGGAGTGAAGACAGTTGTCCTCTTCTTCAATAAGGGAGAGCCGACACGAAAGGTCTGGTATTACCAGCTCGATGCAGGACGCAATATGGGCAAGACCAACCCGCTCAATGACAAAGATATGGCTGAGTTTGTTGAGCTACAAAAGACTTCTGCAGACTCTGAAAAAAGCTGGAGCGTTAAGGTGAGTGACATCGATACACTTAACTATGATCTATCGACCAAGAACCCCAATACACCCGAAGAAGCACCACTACGTGATCCTGCGGTGATCATCGAAGACATCGCCGCCATCGACGAGCAAACCGCAAGCCTCCTTGCTGAAATCAAAGAGATGCTATGAGAAAGGGATGGCAGACAGTGAAGCTTGGTGAAGTATGCAAATTTCAGGGAGGCTCTCAGCCACCAAAATCGAAATTCATAGACACACCTGAAGAGGGTTACATTCGCTTGCTTCAGATTAGAGATTTTAAGTCTGACAAAAGGGCCGTTTACATCCCTGAAGCAAAAAAGAATAGAACGTGCATCGAAACAGATATTATGATTGGGAGGTATGGTGCCTCGGTAGGCCAGATTCATCGAGGCAAAGCAGGAGCCTACAACGTCGCACTAATAAGAACGTCTCCGAATGAGAACGTAATCTATAAAAACTATTTCTATTACTTCCTGATTTCTAGTTGGTTTCAAAACCCCTTGATGAATGTTGCGCAAAGGTCAGCCCAAGCGGGTTTTAGCAAAGATGACATTCATGATTTTCAAATTCCCCTACCACCCCTTCCCGAACAAGAGCGAATTGTCTCCATTTTAGACAAGGCATTTGAGGGGATCGACCAAGCCATCGCCCAGACCGAGCAGAACCTTGCCTCTGCCCGTGAACTCTTTGAGAGCTACCTCAATAATCTCTTTACTCAAAAAGGAGAGGATTGGGTCGAGACTACTGTTAAGGATTTAGTAGAAGACGGACTTCTCGAAAAACCACTAGATGGTAATCATGGTGAGATTCATCCCAAAAAGGCTGACTTCGTGGACGAAGGAATTCCATTCATAATGGCATCTGACTTACAGAAAGGAGAAGTCAACCAACTTGATTGTAATCACATTAAAAAGGAACAAGCCGAAACACTGAGAAAGGGCTTCTCGAAGCAAGATGATGTCCTCATGTCCCACAAGGGAACCATTGGTCGAGTTGCAATTTTAAATACTGCCCACGATTATATTGTTCTGACTCCGCAAGTAACTTATTACAGAATTACTCAACCTGAAAGACTCTACAACAGATTCGTCTATTACTACTTTCAAAGCCCATTGTTTCAGAGATACATCAAGTATGCCGCTGGTGCGGGTTCGACCCGTGCATACATCGGCATTACAAAACAACTGGATTTGCCTATGGCATACCCTTCACTAGCGAGACAAAAAGAGATCGTCGGGATTCTCGACCTCGCTTCTGGAACTTCCCAACAACTCGAAGCCCTCTACACCCAAAAGCTCAACGACCTCAAAGAGCTAAAACAATCCCTCCTGCAACAAGCCTTTGCTGGAGAACTCACTAAAGAAGACGCTGCATGAACGAAGCCGATACACGCGCCGAATTGATTGACCCCGCTTTGAAGGAAGCTGGCTGGGGCGTGGTTGAGCGAAGCCGTGTAAAGCGTGAGGAAAACATCACCGCTGGCCGCATCCAAGGAGCTGGAAGGCGTGGCGAGCAATCTATCGCCGACTACGTCCTATACTACAAGGGTCACAAGCTGGCGGTCATTGAAGCTAAGTCGAAAGAAAAGCACGTCACAGAAGGGCTGGGACAGGCTAAGAAATATGCCCAACTTCTAGGCATCCGCTACACCTACTCCACCAATGGAGTCAGCATCTATCGGGCTGACATGGAGACGGGAGCAGAAGGTGAAGTGGATTGCTATCCCACACCTGATGAACTTTGGGATATGACGTATTCGGAGCGTCTCGAATGGCGAGAACTCTTCGGAGAAGTCCCCTACCACATCACTAAATTTGAGCCGCGCTACTACCAGCACAATGCCATCAGCAAAGCTCTAGAAAAGATCGCGCAAGGAAGTGATCGCATCTTACTCACCCTAGCAACAGGCACAGGAAAAACAGTCATTGCCTTCCAGCTCGCTTGGAAGCTCTTTCACAGCAGGTGGAACCTTGGCAGTAAGCCCACGCGCCGACCCCGTATCCTCTTCCTCGCTGACCGTAACATCCTCGCTAATCAGGCTTTCAATAGCTTCTCTGCTTTCCCTGAAGATGCCCTCGTCAGGATCGCGCCGAGTGAGATTCGCAAGAAGGGGCAAGTCCCTAAAAACGGCAGCATCTTCTTCACCATCTTCCAGACCTTCATGTCGGGGACAGATACAGATGGCAATTCGGCTCCCTACTTTGGAGAATACCCAGAAGACTTCTTTGACTTCATCGTCATTGATGAGTGCCACCGTGGAGGAGCTAATGATGAGAGCAACTGGAGGGGCATCCTCGACTACTTCTCGCCAGCCGTGCAGCTAGGTCTGACTGCGACTCCAAAGCGAGACAACAACGCAGACACCTACGCCTACTTCGGCGAACCCGTTTACATCTATTCCCTGAAGGAAGGCATCAACGACGGCTTCCTCACACCCTTCCGAGTCAAACAAGTCGATACCACTCTCGATGAGTATGTCTATACCAGTGACGACACTGTCGAAGAAGGTGAGGTCCAAGCGGGTAAGGAATACACGGAGAGCGACTTTAACCGCATCATCAAAATCGATGAGCGTGAAGAGTATCGGGTGAAGCTCTTCATGGAGCAAATTGATCAAAATCAAAAGACCATCGTCTTCTGCGCCACACAGGATCACGCCCTAGCTGTTCGTGATCTCATCAATCAAATAAGCACCAGCACCAACCCCGATTACTGCGCCAGAGTCACCGCGAGTGACGGCAAGATCGGTGAGCAACACCTTGAGGTCTTCCAAGACAACGAAAAGACGATTCCCACCATCCTCACGACTTCGCAGAAGCTCTCTACAGGAGTTGATGCCCGAAATGTCCGCAATATCGTCCTGATGCGCCCTGTGAACTCTATGATCGAGTTTAAGCAGATCATTGGTCGAGGAACTCGCCTCTATGAGGGGAAGGACTACTTTACGGTCTACGACTTTGTAGAAGCCTACAAACACTTCCAAGATCCAGAGTGGGATGGAGAGCCACTGGAGCCTGAACCGCCAACAGGGGAGAAACCTGTTGGCATTGATGGGCCGCAACCAACAACACCCCCTACTGAACCAAAAGGTGATGGCGAAGCTCCTAAAAAGATTAAAATCAAACTCGCAGACGGCAAAGAACGACTGATCCAGAGCATGGTTCAAACATCATTCTGGAGTCCTGATGGAACGCCGATCTCAGCTCCAGAATTCGTCTCTAAGCTATTCGGGGATCTCCCTGCCCTCTTTACCAACGAAGCAGAGTTAAGGACGATATGGAGCAACCCTGATAGTCGTAAAGCACTCCTCTCAGGCCTAGAGGACAAAGGCTATGGTCAGGACGAGCTGGAAGCCGTCAAAGAGTTGATATCAGCAGAGAAAAGCGATCTCTTTGATGTCTTAGCCTATGTGGCTTACGCTCTACCCACGATTACCAGGGAGCAGCGAGTCGAAGACCATAAAGAGGTGATCTTCAATAAATACTCAGAGAAACAACAAGAATTTATCAACTTCGTCCTTCAGCACTATGTGAATGAAGGCGTAAGAGAACTCGACAGCGAAAAGCTGCCAGATCTTCTAGAGCTAAAATATGAGTCTACCTCAGACGCTGTAGCGCAGCTTGGGAACGCTAAAGACATTCGTGACATGTTTGTCAGCTTTCAAGAATATCTATATCTGAAGGAAGCTTAAGTCGCCGAATGCGGCAGAAGCTCAAAGCGCACACGGTAGCGGTAAAATTCAATGTTTTGTGTGGCTCGAAGCGCCCGCTTGGATCTTGATATACTTAGGAGTCTCTGAATCAGAAATTTTTCAGGAAATTTTAGAAAAATTATGTGTAAAACTTATTATAAGTTTATGAAGCGAGAGCGTGAGAAAACGCTGCGGCTATTACCTGATGGGCGATTTCATGAAAATTGATCGTGGAGAGTGGTTACTCCGCAGCTGTCAGGGTGTGACTCGCCAGAGAAGACCTGGTGGAAGAACGGTTGGAGACCGTTGGTTAAAAGAAACTTTATCAGCGCAAGATATAAAAAAGAACTGTAGTAAAATACAGATAGACACGAGCCGCCATGGTTTATCCATGGGCATAAGTTGGTGCTTCTACTAGAAGCGTGGTTTTTAAGTCGGGCTTTCCACCACCTTAGGGTGAATCAACTTCCTTTAATCAGGTAATGGTTTTTGCGCACATCAACAGGTTGCCACAATGTTTCCTATTGAATCCTAGGGTGCATTGTGTCCGCAGGTAAGGAGAACACGCATAGGCGCAGGATTTAAAATTCTTTGATTAAATACTTTAAAGGCTGTCAGCAATTTCTGGAAGAAATTCTGACAACGTTGGCATAGCCAACGTGATAATTTTTAAACAAGAAAGTTTCTAAGTGTAATACTCTTATATGAGGCACAGACACTTCAACTACTATCGGCGCCGAATCATGGATGTTCAGAACCTTTCAAATCTAGATCCGATCGAGCGAGACATCTTCGAAGATCCCGAACTAATTAACCAAGATAAAGATTCGCTCAGACGAATATTAGAACGAGCTAGAACCAAGATTCTTGATCTGTGGGAGCAGTCACTTGATCAATTTTAAGCGCCGACCGTAGATAATTTCAAATGGCCGTTTCAAATTACCAGACGCCCCAAATCACCCATAGCATCGGCAGTTTGAAGTAATTTCAAATGAACTGGACGTTCTTTTATTTAGATAGATCTAAGACAGCCAGCCATAGATTTCTCATTAGCTGCTCTCATGTGTAAAGGTGTGCATGAACGAGTTAATAACTACGACTTCAACGCTGGAGAAATTCCAGGAAGAATTCTCAGCTTTAAAACAGAATTTTTACAGTAGGATACACTATAGTAGAGCGACTAAGGAACAAGTATTCCCAAAGCCATCTGCAAGAGTGACCCGCCTTCTAAAGCTCTTGAAAACAAGGAAGCTTTCACCTGAATTTTGGCACTGCATTTTCACCTACGAAGACCTTGTTGAAGATCACTATGTTTTTTTAATCAGAAACGCCAGGTACTGCATTACCTTTACCATCGATGAGGGCTTTGAGGATTTTATCCATCTAAGACAGCTTTACCGACGGTGTCCGAGGGGCGAGAAGACTAACTACAGGGCATCTCAGATAATGCGTAAATTTGGCCGTATATGCGCATCTTCTGGTTACGAGGCAATTATTCTACAACCACAACCAACTAGGCTATCAGAACGCCTTCCTCACACACCAACGGGCTTCGAGTGCGACAAGGTCTTAGAACAAGAGGAGTTAATTAAATTCTACGAGAAAATAGGTTACCAATTTCTAGAAGAGGGAGATGAATTGATGGTAAAGTATTTTTGCAACTAATCTGCCATCTTGAAGCGGAAGAACTTGGTATCGGTATCTGCTGGGATGGTCATAGTGGTTGGATCACCAGTATCTTGCCATGATTGTAGATCAGAGCTTTCTTCCATCTGTAACTGCACTGTCGCTTGGTTTCCAGATACTTCTATCATTGTTGAGCCAGGACGGAGGTCTTTGATATCATCTATACTGTAGAGGTTGTATCTTGTAGGATTACTTTTAATTGCGTTTACTAAATCTTGAGTAGGTATAGCAGGAAATTCATCTGAATTGTCACCTGCGCCATCGCCATCACTGTCTACTGTCTCTGATGGATCACTTGGGAAAGCGTCGGCGTTATCGCCAACTCCATCATCGTCAGTATCTGCAATTTCTGTCGGGTCATTTGGAAAAGTGTCTGCATTATCACCAACTCCATCATCATCAGTGTCAGTTGTCTCAGAGGGGTCATCTGGAAATTCATCCTCGAAATCATAAACACCATCTCCGTCCGTGTCTGGTTGTTTTATGGCAGCAAAGGCTGAACCATTAGAATATATATCAATAACTCCACTTGATAATTCTGATGCTACCGCACTTGAGTCACCACCACTAGAATTACTACCCCATGTCACAACAGAACCGTCTTCTTTCAATGCCGCAAAGACGCTCCAGTTAGAATATATTGAAATAACACCACTAGATAATTCTGAGGCTACATAGCTTGAATCTTGGCCATTATCTGGATCATCCCATTTTAAAGAAGACACTCCACCCCACGTTACAACAGAACCGTCATCTTTAAGTGCAGCAAAGGCTGAACCATTAGAATATATATCAATAACTCCACTTGATATCTGAGAAGCTACACTACTAGAGTCCCCCCCAGTATTAGTACCGTATGGCTGTGTGTCACCGCCCCAAGTAATGACTGAACCGTCATCTTTGAGTGCAGCAAAGGCTAGATGATTAGAATATATTGAAATGACTCCACTTGATAGTTGAGAGGCTACAGCGCTTGAGTTGCCTCCCAAATTTCTACCATAACTTAAACTATCACCCCATGTTACAACAGAACCGTCATCTTTGAGTGCCGCAAATGCGAAGCCAGTCGAATAGATGTCAATGACTCCACTTGATAGCTGAGGAGCTACACTACTAAAATTTGTTACATAATTGCCCCAAGTGACAACAGAACCATCATCTTTGAGTGCAGCAAAAGCACGAAGGGAAGAATATATCTTTGTGACTCCGCTTGTTAATTGGGAGGCCACGCTACTTGAGTCAGCCCCCGTAGGCATCTGCGAATATGTTGCGTAACCCCAAGTAAAAACTGAGCCGTCATTTTTTAGTGCGGCCCATGCGTGATCACCAGAATAAACTTCTGTGACTCCACCAGACAATTGAGCCATGACGCTAATAGGGTCACCACCAACATAACCATTCCAGATATCACCATCGACGCCACCCCAAAAGATGACCGAACCATCATCTTTGAGTGCAGCAAAAGCGTAATTAGAAGAATATATCTTTGTGACTCCGCTTGTTAATTGGGAGGCTACGCTACTTGAATCACCTCCAGCGTTGCCGCCCCCCCAATCTATGGGACCTCCCCAAGTTACAACAGAACCGTCATCTTTGAGTGCGGCAAATGCGGAGGCAGTAGAATAAATATTATTAACTCCACTTGATAGCTGAGGAGATACACTACTTGAATCTCCTCCATACTCGCTTACTCCCCAAGTGACCACTGAGCCATTATCTTTCAGTGCTGCAAAGGCTGAACCATTAGAATATATATCAATAACTCCACTTGATAATTGAGAGGCTACGCTACTTGAATCGCCACCATAATTACTATCACCCCAAGTGACGACTTGGGCATTTAAAGTTATGCCATTAAGCAAAAATAATAATAGTAATGGGCGGATCATAAATTTTTATGGCACCAAACCACAAAAACTAAAAGAAAAAACAGCCAAACTTTGAAAGCACCCTCCCCCAAAGCACATCTAGAAGAATAGGAGATCGGGGTTTTATAAAATAGGTGGGCATACGAAGAGAGATGAAAATCTGCTCAAACCAAATCAATAGCTAGCCTTACCAAGATTATCGTCAATTATCGCCGAAAACTAGACACAAAGATACATCATCCTGCATCAACATTCACCGATAAGGTAGGTTAAATGGGCATTTCAGCATAGACACTGGCCTCAAATAGCATGGGACCCGTATTCGACTCCCGCCACCTCCACCATTTTAAGCCCTGAGTAATCAGGGCTTTTTTGTGCTCGTTCATGTGTGCCGACCTAAGGGCAGAATAAATTACATTGACTTTCGT
>Ga0209223_10005162_pt1 | contig 11620 bp, 7 predicted proteins | sample COG_06_FD_184750 | JGI IMG/M metagenome (GOLD analysis project Ga0209223, IMG submission 184750) | Pelagic Microbial community sample from North Sea - COGITO 998_met_06 (SPAdes) (version 2) | ecosystem: Environmental > Aquatic > Marine > Neritic zone/Coastal water | place: Helgoland, sampling...
AGGGTGATCAAGTCCCATCACAATGTTGGCGGCCTGCCTGATGATATGAAGATGGAGCTGGTGGAGCCATTAAGAGATCTGTTTAAGGATGAGGTAAGAAAAATGGGTGCTGAGCTCGGCTTGCCCCTTGAGATGTTAAATCGCCATCCTTTTCCCGGGCCTGGTTTGGGCGTGAGGATTTTGGGAGAAGTGACCCCAGAAAAAGTTGCGACACTTCAGAACGCAGATGCAATATTTATTGAGGAATTGATTAAGGCTAATTTATACCATCAAGTAAGCCAAGCGTTCTGCGCCTATCTTCCGGTAAAATCTGTTGGCGTGGTTGGGGATGAGAGAAGATATGCTGATGTCATTGCAATTAGGGCAGTTGAAACAGTTGATTTCATGACTGCCACCTGGGCCAAGCTCCCATATGAGTTTCTTGCCTTGGTATCCAATAGAATTGTGAACGAGATAGAAGAGATTAGTCGAGTTGTTTATGATATTTCAAGTAAACCACCTGCCACGATTGAGTGGGAGTGAGCGTGTTCCTCGCAAACCTCCATTCTATATAGGTTTAGCACTCTAAAAGTAGTTACAAAATTGTTACAAACTCCTCTGTAGACTCCATTCCTATCAAGTAGTTACAAACTGTGTTACAAACTAACTCGACTATTGCGATTGATTAGTATTCAGTAAAAAGAGGATTTTTATGAAAGAAGCTATAGATGAAGTCAAAAATGAAGTTAAAGCTAAATTATTACTTTGGAAAAATATTAAAACAGAAAAGTAAAAGTTATTTTGATATTTCTATTTTTAGGGTTAGTAGGATTAAAGGTTTTCACAACTGTTTTAACATTTGATTGGTTAGCAAGGTTATTTAGTTGAAGAGGGTGGGTGTGCTGTGAAGTATTAAGGTTACAAGGTTTGTAACTCGGCATCTACTAAAATGCTGATATTATAAGGGTTTTTAGAAGTTATGAAAGTAAGAAAAATAAGCAAGAGTTACAAACTACAAAATGCTCCTTGTAAACCATTGTTATTACAAGGTTTTTCTAGCACTACTGTTGAGTGGGAGTAGTTAACGAATTGAAAGCTGAAATGGAAACTATTCAGCAGCGATGGCTGAAGCAAAGAAGAGCGAACGTACTGTCGCACTGAAGAAAGTTAAAGAGCTTTGTAAGGAGTTTGGGTTTACAGCTGGGATGCTCAAGGGTGTGTTAGCTGAAGGGCGAAAACAAAAATGAAATTAAATCATACATTAAGTAGCTGCACTTTCATTGGATTTTAGTATGAAATATCGTCCTGAAATTGATGGTCTACGAGCACTTGCTGTTGTCCCCGTTATTCTTTTCCACGCTGGCTTTGAGCTGTTTAGTGGTGGATATGTTGGCGTTGATGTGTTCTTTGTTATTAGTGGTTATCTGATAACGACAATCCTTATCGAAGACTTAGAAAATGATCGCTTCAGTCTTGTCAATTTCTACGAACGACGTGCTCGAAGGATACTGCCAGCATTATTTTTTGTAATGTTGATGTGCATTCCGTTTGCGTGGATGTGGATGTTGCCAAGTCAGATGAAAGACTTTTCGCAAAGCCTTGTCGCAGTAAGTTTGTTTGGCTCTAACGTTCTATTTTGGCGAGAGACTGGTTACTTTAATATAGCTGCAGAAGAAAAACCATTGCTGCATACGTGGAGCTTAGCTGTTGAAGAACAATACTATGTGCTGTTCCCTATCTTTCTTTTCCTAGCTTGGCGATATGGGAAGAACCGTGTGTTTTGGATGATTGTTGTGATGGCTTCAATCAGCTTACTCCTAAGTGAGTGGGGTTGGCGTAACAAAGCTACAGCAAACTTCTACCTTGCGCCTAGCCGCGCATGGGAATTATTTTCTGGTTCAATAGCTGCGTTTATTGTTCAGCGTAAAGGGGTGCAGAAAAATAACCCTTTAGCAATGTTAGGGTTAGCTGCAATTGTATTTTCTATCTTTGCATATGATGAAAGTACTCCGTTCCCAAGTTTCTATGCGTTAGTGCCAGTGTTAGGTGTTGTGCTGCTAGTGCTATATGCAAACAAGGATACGCTGGCTGGAAAGGTTTTGAGCACCAAGGCGTTCGTTGGCGTTGGATTAATTAGCTACTCTGCATATTTGTGGCATCAACCGTTGTTTGCCTTTGCTCGTATAGAAATAGTATCTCAACCTTCTGAGCTTTTAATGATTTTTCTTAGTGTGCTTGCGATTTTTCTTGCTTACGGAAGCTGGAGGTATGTAGAAAAACCATTTAGAAACAAAGAAAATATAGCTAGACGCAGCATTTTCCTAGGTTCAATAATTGGAGTTATTTTCTTTGTATCCGTTGGATATTACGGGCATAAACAAAATGGATTTTCTATCAACAATAGGAATGATGTTTCTATAGAAATCGATACCTTAACTCAGAACCTAATGCCAATTTATGTTATTGGAGACTCGCATGGGCAACACCTCATGCATGGCTTGTCAGCGTTAAGCAGTGAAGCAGTTACAAATATGACGAGCGGTGGATGTATTCCTTTTAGGGATGTAGATCGTTACGACTCACGCTTCGAGGTAGGCGCATGTGCTAGGACAATTAATAAGAACCTTGACTCATTAAGTAAAATTGCAAAACCATCAGTAGTAATTTTGTCAAGTATGGGTCCAGTGTATCTTGACGGCACTCCTTTTAACGGAAAAGACTATGCGCGAGTGACTGGGTTAGGTGTCGAGTTAGTCAGCGATAAAACCATTGTTAATCACTACGATGTTTTTGAAATTGGCATGCGCACCACTCTTGCGGAATTGGCTCTGAACTCAAATCTTGAAGTGGTTTTCGCAGTAGATATTCCAGAGCTTGGTATTGATCTTGGCTGCCAATATGTTCCCAAGAAAATCTCTTTGCTTGGGTTCCATCTCTACGATGCTGTAAAGGAAATATCGATTGAGTCGTGCGCAGTCTCAAGAGTAGCATATGACGAACGCACGGAAAGATACAAAGCATTAGTCTTCAGAGTTCTACAGGATTATCCAAATGTTCACTTATTTGATCCTACACCACATTTTTGTGATGAAGAGCGGTGTTTTGGCGCTCTAGACAAATTTGGATTTCTATATAGGGATATAGATCACTTGAGTAGTTCTGGAAGCATCTATTATGCGAATAAATTATTTGGTTCCTTTGGTTTTTTTAGACGAGAGTGAGTGGTTTGACAGTCAGAAGAAGCCAAACAGGGACTTCCGTATGCTGCTGAACTAGGCGAGTTAGATGCGCTTATAGGGCAGCAAGCACAGTTTGGCAGACGTTTGACACTGAAGAACAAGCGAACAGAGAGAACAGAAGAACCTTATGGATTAAGCACGTTCTTCGTCGAACAGTGTGCGAGTGTAGATTGCGTAAACTATTGAATTGCAATAGGTACGCAAGTGTAGAAAAAGCGTGCAGAGTGATTAATGACTTACACACTTGTTACACACGCACTATGAGGTATATGTAACTGCTTGATATTAAATATATTAAAATCTACGCTACTACTGAGTGGGAGCAGTAGTCAGCACTGAAACCCTTATTTTTACTGGCTTTTGCTACTTGTAAACTCTTCTGAAACACGCATTCCTTCGTTAGTTTTGTAAACAAACTTGTAAACTCAAACTATTACTCTGTTTCGTCATAGCATTCCTTCGTTGTCCTTTTCTATTTAACAAGTATACTCTCTGAAAATAACTGTAAATGCTATCTGCTGTAGACATTAGTAAAATAGGATCTATAACTTACTTAAAGGTAGATACATATGAAGAGCAACTTAGCGAGATTAGACTTTAGAAAAAATGATCAATCTGAATTAGGTAGTTTAATCAATCCTATTATTTCTGAGGAGAATTTTTATGAGATATGTAGTTACTGGTGGCAGTGGGTTTATAGGAACTCATTTAGTTAGAGCGCTTCAAGAAAGAGATAGTGAAATAGTAGTTATAGACAAGATTGCAAATTACAGAAATCTGAATGCAATTGAAAATCTTCCTAGTACAAAATATTATTTTGCTGATGTTTCTGACCCCTCGATTACAGAAAAAATAATTCAGAAAGATGATGTTGTATTCCATCTTGCGGCGCAATCCCATGTGGATGTAGCATTCTTAAATCCTCTTGAGACAACAAAGTCGAATGTTTTGGGAACTCAAAGTATCCTAAATGCATGTCTTGTAAATAATGTTAAAAAACTCATTGTTATGAGTACGGATGAGGTTTATGGCTCCGTCCAAAAAATTGAACATTGCAATCTACTAGATCCAACTAATCCATACAGCGCCTCAAAAGCGGCAGCAGATATGATTGTAAATTCCTATAAGCATATGTATGAGGATATGAGCATTGTAACTTTAAGGTCAAATAATATTGTTGGACCCGGTCAATTTATCAGAAATATTGTCCCTAGATTTAGCTGTCTGGGAATCCTAGGAAAAAAGATGACGCTCCATGGATCTGGGCAGTCTAAACGAAGATATTTATGGGTTGAAGATGCAGTGAAAGCTTTATTGCTACTTTCAGATAAAGCCCAGAAAAATAAAATATATAATATTGGTCACAACAAGGAGTATACGAATTTAGAGGTTGCTCACATGATAGGGGAATATCTTGGTTTGAGCGATTTCATATCTTATGAGACTGATAGGGTTTTTAATGACTTTGTCTACCCATGTGATTTTAGTGAAATTCAAGAGGATCTTGGTTGGGAAATAAGCAAGGATTTAGAGGACAGCCTTCCACAGATAGTTGATTGGTATAAGGCAAATATTAAACTCTTCGAGACATTGTTGTAATAAGATAATTGTAATTATAACTCGCTATAAGATGGTGATTCATTGGATATCTTGCTTATATCTGAAAGCATAGATACTGGAACTATTTTAGATGTAATTCCTATAGGTCTTTTGGTATTGTAAGATTCAAATGAAATAGATACTAAAATTATTGCGATTACTGCTGAAGAGAATCTTCGAATTATCAATGCTATTAATTACTCTGATCTCAACAAAGATTATTTGGCCCTTCAAAACATTATAAAACTTTGGCTTATAAACTATAAAGGTAATGGCATTGTTAAGTTTATAAAGTGGGGTGATGAAACTGATGCGATATCTAAAATTAATAAGTGGTCATTGAAATAATCTCTTAGAAATACAATTTAAATAGGTCTTTTAATAGAATGTATTTTCTTAACTCAATTTATTTACATAGTATAATAAATTTTTTTTCAGCATATAAATTATGGAACTACAAGAATTAATATATAACTCCGCAGACCCTTTATCCATTCAAACACTGGTAATTAATATTGGCATTGGTTTCATTATTTCTCTTGTGCTGAGGAAACATTTTATAGTATTTGGATCTACATTATCTAACAGGCATGAGCTCGCTTCAGTATTTCCATTTATAATGCTAACCACATTATTAATAATAATGATTGTTAAATCATCTTTGGCTCTATCTCTTGGATTGGTAGGAGCGCTATCTATTGTTAGATTTAGAACACCCATAAAAGAACCTGAGGAATTAGCATACCTTTTCATGGCTATCGCCATAGGTCTGGGTTTGGGTGCTAATCAAGTTATTCCTACAATTGTTGGAAGTTTTTTTATCCTTACCTTAATGGCAATTCTTGGAAAGAAAAAAATTAATCTTAATAATAAAAATATTTATCTATCACTCGACATCCCATCAACTAATACTAATTATTTAGATCAATTAAATAGTATTATCTCTAAGCACACACTTTCATATGATTTAAGGAGATATGATTTAAGAGATAATGCTATTTCCGCAACGTATTTTATTGATGTCTCCTCAGTAGAGACGCTCTCGACCCTTTCAGATGATTTGGTAACAAATATTGAGGATGTTGCTATAACTTTTCTTGATCAAAATCAGATGCCTAGTATTTAACTAAATGAAAGTAAAAGGAAATCAATCAAGACCTAAAATAGAATATAGAAAATCATTAAAAACAAAATATACTTTTCTAATATTTGTAACTTTAATTTTATTGGGCTTTATTTCAAGCTCGAATCTTGCAAAGAAGATTACGCAAAAAGTTTTTCAACTTAATTACAGTGACATCGGTTATGGCAGATACGGTTCTGACAATAGCTTTAAATCTATATTTGGATCTTTCTTGGATGGCGACTCAGATAATCACTCAAAGCTCGAGGTTATAAAAATTGATGTAAAGTATGAGAATTGGAGCAAAATAACGAAAAAAAGGAGTGAATCTATTTCTGCAGGTTTTATGGTTCAAAATGAAGATGACTATGTTCCAGCAAAAATTACTTTTAGGGAAGAGGATTTTAAAGCAGATATAAGACTTAAAGGCGATATGGTAGATCATCTAAAGGATGATAAATGGTCATTTAGGATAAAAGCCAAAGGAAGCTCTAATCTTTTAGGATTAAAGAAATTTAACCTTCAGCATCCCATGACAAGAGGGTATCACACTCAGTTTGTCATCAATAAAGTTTTCAAAGATTATAATTTAATTGTTCAAAAACTGGATCTTGTTAAAGTCATTATCAATGGAGATGATATCGGCGTAATGCTTATTGAAGAGCATTTTTCAAAAGAGTTACTTGAAAGAAATAAAAGAAAAGATGGCGTAATTATTAAATTTGATGAAACATATTTATGGCAATCCTTATTATTAAATAATGGAGATCAGACTTTACATGAGGTTGATGTAAATCCATTTCATAGTCCATTTACATCGGGCTTGGATGTTTTTTCAAAGGATAAAGTAATAAAAGATGATTATCTTTACAGTCAATATGAAATTGCCATTAGTCTTTTAGATGGATTTAGGAGAGGAGAATTGAAAGCATCTGATGCATTCGACTCCGATTTAATGGGTAAATATCTTGGCATTCTTTCATTTTTTAAAGCTGGCCACGACTCTCTCTGGTTAAATTTAAAGCTTTATCTAAACCCATATACATTAAAACTTGAGCCAATTCCATCTGAAGCAAATGTTGGCTTTGTAATCCCTCCTACTAGAGATTTATTAACCCAATTGATATTAGAGGATAGAGAAATTAGAGAAGTTTATTATAATACTTTAAGAGAGCTGAATCTTAAGTATCTTGAAAAGGATAACCTTAATTCACTTAAAAAATCACAAGAGCCATATCTCACTATACTTAAAAAAGAATTTTTCTTTCTTGAAGGTATTGATATTAAATTATTAGGTAACTGTTTACCTATGTCTTCGTTAAAACACCCTAAACTTCTAGATTCAAAATTTATAAAAAAAGACCAAATTTATGTATTGGAGGTATCGAATATTTCTTGTAAAAATATTTCAATTAAGTCACTAACGGAAATAGATAGTTCGCAAAAAATTGTATTACCAAGTCCAATATTTTTAGAACCCTTCATTGGTGGTGAAGTGCTGAAATCAAAGATAATTAATTTAAAGGATTTAGGTTTCACCGCCGACGATGCAAGTAAATTTTCTATTGAGGTTCATGATATTGACGCTGGGTTAATGGTTGATCACTTATCCACAAAATATCCAGAACGCTTTTCTTCAAGCCCGTTTATAAAACCTGATATCTCTGAATTACAAATTAACCACCCCTTTATATCTATTGATGGCAAAAATATAAATTTTGCCAAAGGGGAGCATGATGTTGACGGATATATAGCAATTCCATGTGATTACACAGTAATTATAAATAATGGAACTATTTTAAATTTTGATACTGATGGTTTTATCTATTCCTGCAGCCCAATTTTAATAAATGGATCTTCTACTAGCAAAGTTATTTTTAGACCAAAGAAAAATATAAATTCTTGGAAGGGTATAGCTATTTATAATGCAAATAAAAAGTCATTAATAAACCATCTTTTGGTAGAAAAAACATCTGAGTTTAAAGTTCCTTTTATCAATTTAACAGGAGGCGTTACATTTTACAAAAGTAATGTAGAGATAAGAGACTCGATGTTTGTTGATAGTTTCGGAGAAGATGCGTTAAATATTATTCATTCAAATATGCATCTAGAGAATATTACTATTGAAAACACTTTTTCAGATGCCTTTGATGGAGATTTTGTTACAGGCAATATAATTAATTCTAATTTTTATAATATTGGATATGGCGGAGGAGGTGATGCAATAGACGTTTCTGGTAGTAAGATTTCTATTGATGGTGGAGAATTTTTTAAAATTGATGATAAAGCTATTTCAATAGGAGAGGCTAGCGATGCCCTAATTCAAAATATACTTGTAAAGAATTCAGGAATAGCAATTGCTTCGAAAGATGGATCTATAGTGAATGCTACAAACCTAGATTTAGATAATTCTAATAAATTCTTATTCATGTCATACATGAAAAAGCCTGTCTATGGAGGAGCTAAAATAATTATAGAGGATTTTAAATTTGATAAATCTAAAAATAACTTTGCAGCTCAGACTGGAAGTTCACTTATTATTAATAATGAAAGAATTAATGAAATTGAAATCGATGTCGATTCACTGTACGGAAAATAAATTTAAATAGCTATGAGTATTAAGGATGGAAGGTATGAAATTAAATTCGTTACTAATACAGCTAACTTTTTTAATATTATTAATTGGGTAAAGCTACATAAAAGCTGTTTTTATTCACCGTATCCAGATAGAGAAATAAATAATATATATTTCGATAAATATAATTATTTCGCCTATTCTGAAAACCTTTCAGGAACTAGTGAGAGAAATAAGGTTAGATACAGATGGTATGGAAATAATGATTTGCCAGTAAATGGAAAGCTTGAGGTAAAAAGAAGAAGGAATTTTTATGGATGGAAGGAATCATTTTCTGTTAATAATCACCCAGATTATGCCAGTTCAAAAGACTCAATGAATGCATTTAAAAGGCATTTAGAAAATCAAGTTGATAAAAAAGGAAAATTTTGGATTCAAAACAATCCCCATCCAACAATGTTAAATAGATATGATCGTAAATATTTTATTAGTGATGATAATAATATTAGATTAACAGTGGACTCAAATCTGAAGGTATTCGATCAAAGATATAAAAGCTTCATAAATATAAATCAAAAAGCAAATATACCAGAAACTATAATTGTTGAATTTAAATGTGATCGCAATCAATCTGAAAATTTGTCGAAAGCAATCGAAGGAATACCTATAAGGGTTAGTAGAAATTCAAAGTACATCAATGCCATGCGTTCTATACATAGATGCTAAATAAATCTGATTTAAGGTTAAAATTTATACATGAAATACAGAGCAGAAATTGATGGTTTAAGAGCATTAGCGGTATTACCTGTTATTTTATTCCATGCTGGTTTTGAATGGTTTAGTGGTGGATTTGTAGGTGTAGATGTTTTCTTCGTGATTAGTGGATACCTAATTACAACTATCATTATTTCTGAGATGGCTGAAGGTAAATTCAGCATAGTCAGCTTTTATGAACGGCGTGCTCGCAGAATTCTACCCGCTTTATTTTTTGTGATGGCTGCGTGCTTACCGTTTGCTTGGTTTTGGATGTTGCCAAAAAATCTATTAGATTTTGGTGAGAGCATGGTTGCAGTGTCAACTTTTGTCTCCAATATATTTTTTTGGAAAGAGAGTGGATATTTTGCAAACGCATCTGAGCTGAAGCCCTTACTTCATACTTGGAGTCTTGCAGTTGAAGAGCAGTTCTATATTCTTTTCCCTTTGTTTTTAATGATATTTTGGCGCTTTGGAATCAAATGGGTTACGTTAATTTTAGTATTTATATTTTTAATTAGCTTGAGCCTTGCCGAATGGGCTTCTATGAAATACCCAAGCCCCAATTTTTTCTTATTACCAACCAGAGGCTGGGAGCTCCTTGTTGGAGTTTTTATATCAATTTACTTGAAATATAACTCGCATTTCAAGTCTTATGTAGCAAACCAGATCTTAAGCTTGCTTGGTTTTGCTATGATTGCTTACTCGATTATTTATTTTCAAAAATCAACTCCTTTTCCAAGCCTATATGCATTAATACCAACATTTGGCACAGGTTTGTTAATACTCACAGCTGTCCGAAGCACTCTCGTGCATAAGTTTTTGTCTATCAAACCCATTGTTGGATTGGGATTGGTTTCTTATAGCGCGTACCTGTGGCATCAACCTCTGCTCGCATTCGCTCGTTACCGATTTACAGATCAATTATCTGATATTTTATTACTCGTCCTGTGCGGGTTATCAATTATTATCGCCTGGTTTAGTTGGCGCTATATAGAGAAGCCTTTTAGAAATAAAGCCAAAATCACACAAAGAAGGATTTTTCAGTTTTCAATCTCAGGCATGCTCTTTTTTGTTCTTTTCGGAACTTTTATTATTCATAATGAAGGTTTTAAGAATAGAAGCTATGAAGCCAATCAACTTTCCATAAAATTGGAGTGGCCTGCACAAGGCAATGTATCGAATGGATGTGTAAGTAAGTTTGGTGGCGACCAATATTGCGTGGTGAGTGATTTAACACAACCAATATCAATGCTGCTTATTGGTGACTCACATGCTAATCATTTTTTTATTGGCTTAGATAACTCTTTAAAACAAAAAGGTGAGAATCTATTAATGCTTGGAGCAGGAGGATGCCCTCCTTTAATAGATGTGGACATGGGTATTCATCATGCGCATGGAGTTAAACTGAAATGTTTTGATAGGATGAATAGCTTATACAAAAACACATTAAATAATAATAATATTAGTAGGGTATATCTTTCTTTTGCGCAGCATACCTTATTCGACATGAGACTTTCTTTTATTGATCTTCAAAATGAAATAGATTTCTCAGCTGATAGGTATAAATCTGTTAAAGCGGCTTTAATAAGAACCATTAATTACTTCACAAATGAAGGTAGTGAAGTTGTCATTATTGAGGATCTACCAGACTCAAATATTGAAGACTATGCTTTATGTATATTTTGGAGTGGAGATGAAAAGTCCTGCCTCCAAAAACTTACGTTAGAGGAGACCACAAAGCAATATGATTTACTATTAGCTGAACTTGAATCAGATGGCTATAAAGTTATGCGAACACGCAAGGGGTTAAAGCATTTCCCTTACACTAATTTTTTAGATAAGGATTATATGAATACCTTCTTGTATAGAGATAATACCCATTTATCGAAGGAAGGATCCCTGTATGTTATTGAGTCAAGTGAAATATCGAATTTATAAGTAGCTTTAACATTAAGAATTTTAAGTATATAAACCATATACTAATATATTTTCAGTTGTAATCTTTACAACAGCAGAAATGCCAAATTGCTGATATAACAAGGATTTTAAGATAGTGAGACAGACAGAAATAAACCACAAATGTTGTAAAGATGCCGCAAAGTCAATTTTGCCCCTCGCAAAGCGTTGCTACATAAAGGCTTCAAAAACTGCAACTATTGAGTCGGAGTAGTCATGAGAACCATCTCATCTAAGAAGCTATAATTCAATTATGACAATAGCACATGAAGCCTGGTTGGTTGTAAGGTACAAAATTAATGAGCGATTGCGCTTTGAAAGAAATTTGCACAATCAGAATATTGAGTTTTATATCCCTAGAATTTTTACCAATACCCCCAAAGGTGGCAATCA
>Ga0209223_10005167_pt1 | contig 11617 bp, 9 predicted proteins | sample COG_06_FD_184750 | JGI IMG/M metagenome (GOLD analysis project Ga0209223, IMG submission 184750) | Pelagic Microbial community sample from North Sea - COGITO 998_met_06 (SPAdes) (version 2) | ecosystem: Environmental > Aquatic > Marine > Neritic zone/Coastal water | place: Helgoland, sampling...
TAAAGAAAGTCCTTTAATTGTTTTGTCTTGCGCTTCCCATATAATTTTTTCATTTGCGTATTGAAAAACAATGAACAAAACAGCAAAAAAGAACAGGTACATAAAAATACTTTTCTTCATAATATAATTAATTTTAAAGTTCAATAGTTAATCCGTCATAGGCTAAAAACACATTACTTGGCAGTGTTGCCTGAACGGCTTTGTGAAATCCTAGATGGTGGCTAATATGTGTTAAATAGGCTCTGTGAGGTTTTACTTTAGCAATAAAAGCAAGTGCCTCTTCTAGATTGAGGTGAGAAGGATGCGGCTCTTGCCTTAGGGCGTTAATAACCAAAACCTTGGTGCCTTTTATTTTTTCAAACTCACTTGGCGCCATTGTTTTTACATCTGTCAAATAGGTAAAACCTTCCATGGAATATCCAAGTACTGGAAGGGTGTTATGTAAAGCCTCTACTGGAGTTACAAGAGTATCATGCAATAAAAAAGATTCCTTCTTTGAGATAACATGCTGCGTTATTGTTGGCGCACCAGGGTATTTATTTTGGGTTTCAAAAATATAACCAAAACGTCTTTTAAGGGCTACAAACACCTCTTTACTTGCATAAAAGCTAATATCACCTTGTCTAAAATAAAAAGGCCTTATGTCATCCAGACCAGCGGTGTGGTCACTGTGCTCATGGGTAATAAGTACTGCATCAAGTTTCTCGACTTGGTTAAGTAGCATTTGTTGTCTAAAATCTGGCCCGCAGTCTATAACGTACACCTTATCTCCAATTTCGAGCAGTACAGAAACGCGCAATCTTTTATCCTTTAAATCATCGCTCAAACATACAGGATGTTTGCTTCCTATGACAGGAATTCCTTGTGAGGTTCCTGTCCCTAAAAATGTGACTTTAAAGTGAGATTTCATTGACACAAAAATACTAGTATTTTTTTTGATTGGCTATGGTAATCGCTACCTTTGTTGGACAACAATTAACTACGGTTATGCCAAAGACTATAAAAGGAGATAAAGAATTTGAGGCGATTCCTTCCATAAAAAATAAAGCCTTACGTATCAATTTAAATGAAAACATTTACGGGACTTTTGCCGAAATAGGCGCAGGTCAAGAAACGGTACGTAATTTTTTTAGAGCAGGTGGAGCATCTGGTACTATTGCCAAGACTATATCTGCCTATGATAAAGACTTTAGTGATGCCATTTATGGTGTTGAAGAAGATGGAAGATACGTAACAGAAGATCGCCTTAAAAAAATGCTCACTCATGAGATGAACTTGATTGAAGAGCGAATCTTACGTGAAAAACATCCAAACAAAATATACTTTGCATATGCAAACACGGTTGCTACCATAGATTTTGCAAAAAAATACAAAGGCCATGGTTGGGTAGGTATTCGGTTTCAAACAAATCCAGATGAAGCCTATAGTGAAATTATTTTACACATTCGTTTTCATGAAACAGAGGCACTACTGCAACAACACACCCTTGGAACCTTAGGCGTAAATCTAATATATGGAGCCTATTACAAGCACGATTCTCCAAAAAAACTATTGCGTTATCTCTATGACCATATAGACAAAGATAAAATTGAGATTGACACCATTAATTTCTCTGGGCCTAAATTTAATAATGTAGACAACCGTTTGATGAGCTTACAGCTTATTAAAAATGAAATGACTGATGCTGTGATGTTTGGACCAGATGGGAAAAATGTCCTGCCAGCAAGAATATTACACAAAAAGAACATATTGGCCCTTCGTGGTAGTTTTAGACCGGTAACTAAGGTGAATATTGACATGTTTGAAAAATCACATGAAATGTTTATCAATGAATCTAAGGTTGATAAAGACAGGTCTGTTACTATATTTGAAATTACTCTTTCAAATCTTCGTGCCGAAGGAGAAATCGATGAAGAAGATTTCATGGACCGCGCAAGACTTTTATGCTCTTTAGGGCATACGGTTATGATTTCAAATTTCCAAGAATACTACAAACTTGTAGAATACTTCTCTAGATATACTAAAATGCGCCTTGGTCTTGCCATGGGAGTTAATAATCTGGTAGATATTTTTGATGAAAAGTATTACCGCCATCTTAGTGGTGGAATTTTGGAGGCTTTTGGTAAATTATTTTTCAAAGATTTAAAGGTATACCTCTACCCTATGAAAAATAAAAAGGGAGTCTTTACTACTAGTGAAAATTTAAAGGTGCATCCACGTATGAAAGAATTATACAAATTTTTCAAATACAATGGAAAAGTAATAGATGTTGAGAATTACAATCCTGAAGTAATGGGTATTTTTTCTAGAGAAGTGTTAGCCATGATTGAAAAGGGTACTCCAGGATGGGAAAAAATGCTTCCTAAAGGAGTTGGAGAAATAATAAAAGAAAAGAAATTATTTAGTTATTCTTCAGATAAATAATACACTATTTACATTACAAAAAAAAACGGTGCATATAGCTATATGCACCGTTTTTGATTTAGTGAGTGAAATAACTAAGAAACTACCCCACTCTCCAAAATTTGTAATGCGTGGGTTTTAGTTTTTACTTTATCGATAACATGAGCCACAACACCGCTGTGAACTAAAAATGTTTTACGATGTATGCCATCATACTCACGGCCCATAAACTTCTTTAGGCCCCAAACACCAAATGCTTCTATTACAGCTCTATTTGTGTCGGCAAGTAAAGGAAATGGAAATTCATATTTATTTCTAAAATTAGATTGCTTCTTTTCTGTATCTGCGCTAACACCAATAATTTCATAGCCTTTGTCTTGCAAATCTTTATAATGATCTCTTAAATTACAAGCCTCTGCCGTGCACCCTGGGGTACTTGCTGCTGGATAGAAAAATACAATGACTTTTTTATCCTGATAGTCTTGCATGGTTATGGTGTTTCCATCTTGGTCAGTAACAGAAAAATTTGGAACCTTGTCTCCTATTTTTAGTGTATTCATTTTGTAGATTTGTTTTAATATTAGGCTTATTGTGTAAATTTAAACCAAATGAACAAACAACAAAAGGTAGACTTTGTTATAAATACGTTAAAAGAGTTATATCCAGAGATACCTATACCTCTAGATCATAAGGATCCCTACACGCTTTTAATCGCGGTTTTGCTTTCTGCCCAAAGCACAGATGTGAGGGTTAATAAAATAACACCCTTGTTATTTAAAGAGGCAGACAACCCGTATGATATGATTAAACTCTCTGTAGATCAAATAAGAGAAATTATAAGACCTGTAGGACTTTCTCCTGCCAAAGCTAAAGGGATTCATGGCCTATCTCATATATTGATAGATAAACACAACGGAGAAGTCCCTAATGATTTAGAGGCTCTTGAAGAGCTTCCTGCCGTAGGTCACAAAACTGCGAGTGTTGTGATATCTCAGGCCTTTGGTGTTCCAGCATTCCCGGTAGACACCCATATTCATAGACTTTTATATAGATGGGGGTTTACTAATGGTAAAAATGTAACCCAAACAGAAAAAGATGCTAAAAGACTATTCCCACAAGCTGTTTGGAATGATTTACACCTTCAAATTATTTGGTATGGCCGTCAATATTGCCAAGCTAGAGGTTGGGATTTAGAAAAAGATAGAATCACCAAAACTATTGGAAGAAAGACAGTACTAACTGCCTATTACAATAAAAAGAAAAAGAAGAAATAAAAAAAAAGCCCTGAAATTGTTATTTCAGGGCTTTTTGGTATTAGTTTAAAAGTGTTTCAAACGTTAGGTTTTGATATTCTAAAATTCTTAACGCTTTAGAGTAATTTAAAATAAATGTAATTGTTTCTTGTTTTGGAACCATGTTTTTGTTCACCTGTCCAGAGGGTGAAGATCTTGAGTATAATTTTTGCATACAATACTTGTTTAGAGGTTAATCTTAACAATTAACGATGCAAAATTTAATTTATTGTATCAGTCTGTCAATACAATGTTGTGTTTATCAATTACTTTACGCAAATTAATAAGCGCATATCGCATTCTTCCTAGGGCTGTATTGATACTCACACCAGTTTGCTGGCTAATCTCTTTAAAGCTCATGTCTTTATAAATACGCATCATCAGCACTTGTTTTTGATCTTCAGGAAGTTCATCTACAAGGCGTCTCACATCAGAGGCTATTTGTCCTTTAATGATTGTATTTTCTGCATTTAATGCGTTGTCAGAAAGTACAGAGAAGATATTGAAATCTGTATTGTTCTCAAACTTTGGCATGCGGTTATTCTTTCTAAAGTGATCAATGACCAAATTATGTGAAATACGCATTACCCAAGGCAAGAATTTTCCTTCTTCGTTATACTTACCTCTCTTTAAGGAATTAATGACTTTGATGAAGGTATCTTGAAAAACATCTTCAGCTACATCTCTATCAAAAACCTTTGAATAGATAAAACTATAAATTCTTTGCTTGTGTCTTGTAATAAGGGTGGAAAGGGCAGACTCGTCTCCTTGTAGGTATGAGGTTACTAAAACCGCATCTGTAGATTTGCTTTTTTTCATATCAGTACTTTTTAAAGTGAACAACTATAAAATTAGGGTCAAGTAGTTGTTATCGTAAAATTAAAAAAAGTAGAAATATGCTATAGGCAATGATTTTAGTTTACATCGTTGTAAGTCGTAAATATAAGTACATTATGTTTACAATTCAAAATAAATAGGACGTTTTTATTAAAAATAACTTAAAACTCGCTGCTTTGTGTGATACAAATAGCATTATGTTATCTTTGTGAAAACCACCATTTAACAAGGCTTTACATTGAAAACCCAACCACTAGATCCAAAAGAAAACATCATTATAAAAGGTGCTAAATTACACAACCTTAAAAACATAGATGTTGTTATTCCTCGCAACAAACTCGTTGTAATCACTGGACTTTCTGGAAGTGGTAAATCTTCATTAGCCTTTGATACCTTATACGCTGAGGGTCAAAGAAGATATGTAGAAAGCCTATCGAGTTATGCAAGACAGTTTCTTGGAAGGCTTAACAAACCTAAGGTAGATAGTATCAAAGGTATCTCTCCTGCTATCGCTATTGAGCAAAAAGTAAATTCGACAAACCCTAGGTCTACCGTTGGTACCTCAACAGAGATTTATGACTATCTAAAATTATTATTTGCCCGTATAGGAAAGACCTACTCTCCGGTAAGTAATTTGGAAGTTAAAAAAGATACAGTTTCAGATGTTATAAAACACATTAAAACATTTCCTTTGGGAAGTAAACTCCTTTTGCTGGCCCCTATTGTGCTGGAAAAAGGGCGCACCTTAGATAATAAAACCAAAGCGTTAGCCCAACAAGGCTTTGCGCGAGTAAAACTAGACAACAAGGTACTTCGCATTGATGAGCTGAAAGATAATTTGACTCCCAAAAGCATTCGATTAGTTATAGACCGTGTTATTTTAAAAGAGGATGAAGATTTTTATAACCGCCTAGCAGATGCCATTCAAATGGCTTTCTATGAAGGAAAGGGAACCTTGTTTATAGAGCATCTTGAGAGCAATAAAATTTCAGAATTCAATAATAGGTTTGAGCGAGATGGAATTACTTTTACAGAGCCTAATGTGCACCTTTTTAGCTTTAATAATCCCTTTGGCGCATGCCCTACCTGCGAGGGTTATGGAGATGTAGTTGGTGTAGATCAAGATTTGGTAATTCCAAACACTAGTTTATCTATTTATGAGAATGCAATTTTCCCCTGGCGGGGAGATAGTATGGGGTGGTATAGAGATCAATTGGTAAATAGTGCCTACAAATTTGATTTTCCGATACATAAACCTTGGTTTGAGCTCACCAAGACGCAACAGCAATTAGTTTGGGATGGTAATGAGCATTTTGAAGGGCTGCACAGTTTTTTCAAATACCTAGAGAGTAAGAGTTATAAAATTCAGAACAGAGTAATGCTCTCTCGCTATAGAGGTAAAACAATTTGCGCCTCTTGTAATGGTAATCGTTTAAAGGCAGAGGTTGGTTATGTTAAAATTGCCAATACCTCCATACAACACTTAGTTGGGTTGCCTCTAGAGGATTTGGCTGCTTTTTTTAAAAATTTACAGCTAGATGCCCATGATACAACTATTGCCAAACGCTTGCTTGTAGAGATTAACAACAGGCTCTCTTTTTTACTAGATGTTGGCCTCTCTTATCTTACACTCAACAGAAAAAGCAATTCACTCTCTGGAGGAGAATCGCAGCGAATTAATCTGGCCACTTCTCTTGGAAGTAGCCTTGTAGGTTCTATGTATATTCTAGATGAACCAAGTATTGGTTTGCATCCAAAAGATACAGAAAGACTCATAAAGGTATTAAAGTCTTTACGAGATTTAGGGAATACTGTTATTGTGGTAGAGCACGATGAAGATATCATGAAACAAGCAGACCACATCATTGATATTGGCCCCGAAGCTGGTAGTTTTGGAGGTGAGGTTGTTGCCACAGGAACCTATAAACAACTCTTAAAGTTGGACTCACTAACGGCCGGTTATTTAAACCATACTTTAAAGATAGAGGTTCCAAAAAAACGTAGAACTTTCTCCAATGCAATAGAGATAAAAGGAGCCAGAGAACATAACCTTCAAAACATTGATGCTACCTTCCCAATAGGGCTTTTCACAGCAGTTACCGGTGTCTCTGGAAGTGGAAAAAGTACACTCGTCAAAAAAATATTGTATCCCGCCCTTCAGAAAAAAATTGGTGCTCAAGCAAATAAGCCTGGACAGTTCTCTAGCATAGAAGGAGATTTCTCAAGCATTAACACTGTTGAGTTTATTGATCAAAACCCAATTGGGCGCTCTAGTAGATCAAACCCAGTTACCTACATCAAGGCTTATGATGACATACGGAGCCTTTTCGCAAAACAAAAACTAAGTGATATCCGTGGCTACAAAACCAAACACTTTAGTTTTAATGTTGATGGAGGAAGGTGTGATACCTGTAAAGGTGAAGGAGAAATTACCATAGAAATGCAATTTATGGCAGATGTAAATCTGCAATGTGATGTTTGTAATGGCAAGCGATTTAAAAAAGAAGTACTCGAGGTAAAAGTAGGTGATAAGAATATTGATGACATTTTAACCCTTACGGTAGATGATGCTATTGAATTTTTTAAAGCTCAGGAGCAAAAAAGAATTGTTACAAAACTTCAACCTCTTCAAGATGTTGGTCTTGGATATGTTAAACTTGGACAAAGCTCCTCTACCCTATCTGGTGGAGAAGCCCAACGTATCAAACTAGCTTCTTTTCTAGTAAAAGGAATTACCAAAGAAAAAACCTTGTTTATTTTTGATGAACCTACTACTGGCTTGCACTTTCATGATATTAAAAAACTCTTAGCCTCTTTTTATGCCTTACTAGAAAAAGGACATACTCTTATTGTTGTAGAACACAATATAGATTTAATAAAATGTGCAGATTATATTATTGACCTAGGGCTTGAAGGAGGTAGCAAAGGAGGCCAAATAATGGTTCAAGGAACTCCTGAGGTAGTGAGTGCTCATAAAAAATCATACACTGCCAAATACCTAAAAGAGAAAATATAAGCTAATTCAAAAAACTTCATCAATAAACCACATGAGTTTAAATACTTAAAAAACAAGCCCTTATGGGTTTGTTTTTGTTTTGGCATGGTCTGTGTATTATAAAAATTGTACAACGCTCAATAGAGTAATTAGCAAGTACATTAAAACAAAGACTATGAAAAATTTCAGAACATTACTTCTACTGCTATTAACAATAGCCACAGTAAATGCTGCAAAAACAGATACGCCAGGGTCTACAAACCAGACACCATATAATGGAAAAGCATATATTTTTATTGAAGGCGGTGTTGAATTCTCAGTCTTTGCCGATGGGCAGTTTGATTTTGTGTACCTAGCTACACAACAAAGCACCATGCTCTCTTTTAACACCCCTAGTGTATTTCTAAGTTTTAATGCAGGGCAAGATTATGAAGCATACCTTCAGTATGACGATTATGGAGCCATAATACAAATAGAAGATGTACCGGTGTATTATGACGTGTATGGCAGAATAGTTCAAGCTGGTGAGGTTGAGATTAGCTACAGAAATAGAGCTATATCCCGCGTTGGAGGCCTGCATATCTATTACAACAGCTATGGAGATTATGACTATTATACAGGTTATATAAATTCTTACAATAGATTTTATACCTACCGCCCATGGCATGTGTACTATCTAAGACCAATGTATAACAACTGTATTGTATGGAATATACCCTATAGAAGGTTTTATACACCTATACGCTATAGTTATTATAATCATCTAAGGTATTATAACAATAGAGCTACCAACACCTATACAAATGCTAGAAGAGAGTTTATTTCTCCGGGAAGTAGAATTCATTATAGAAATGGTAGAACCGCTTTAAATACACGTTATAAAAGAGGTAGAAAAAACACCATGATTACTGGTCATGGTAGAACACCCTTTATGACTAGGGCAACTAGAACTAGCACAAATACCTCTAGAACTGCTGCCCGTACTAGAAATAGAACGGTACCCAAAAACTCTAAAACTAGAAGCATTCATACCCAATCTAGAAATAGAACAGCTATTGTAAGCCGGACAAGTAGTCCTAGAGTAACTCATACTACTCCTAGAAAAAGGCCTTTGATACGTTCTAATTCAACACGTACATCAACAAGAAGAAATACCAATGTAAATAGTACCTCACGTAACACAAAAGTGGTTAGAACTCCCACTAAAAGACGTCGATTAAATTAAGTTTGATTAGTTTGTTTGTTTGATACCCTTTGATTTATTTATATATTTCAGAGGGTATTTTTTATGAAGCTGTAATTACAGATTTAATAACTCCTGCTAGTTTCTTTGTAAGTGCTTTTCTAGTAAACAACTCTATGTTTTTAGAGTTAATAAAAAGTGCCTCTTTCTTGTAAGCGTTGTAGTTTAAAAGTATTTGTTTTTTTAAAACATCTTTTTGATGTGCAGATACATAAACTCCACTTGCAGTTGTGTTAATAATACCTTCTATATCACTCCCCTTGGGGCCAATAGCAATAATTGGGCGAGCTGCCTGCAAGTATTCAAACAATTTGCCTGGAATAATGGCTTTTGTATCTTCACTATCTTGTTCGAGTAAAAGCAATACTTGCGCCTTATGCTGCAAAACGACAGCTTCTTTATGGGAAACGTACCCTTTAATGGTTGTATTATTTGTTAAACCAGCTAAGGCTATGGTAGAGAGTACCTCATCACTAACCACTCCGGTTAAACAAATTTCTAGATCTTGGGCAAAAATAGGATCTTCTTTTACTATTTGAGAAAGTACCTCCCAAAGGTAAGTTGGGTTTCTTTGCGTTAAAAGAGAACCAATATGTGCTATAGAAAACCTAATATCAAGACAAGGTGTATCAATCTTTGTAGGTTCAAAACCATTGGTGATAACCGTTATGGGTTTTGTAGTGAGCAAGGAAAATTCTTTTGCTGTAGATGGGCTGGTCACCAAAATATGATTTGCCGAGTTTAATACCAAAGACTCTAAGGCTTTATGCTTAGCATCTGAGGTTTTTGTGAGTAGCAATGATTTATGGTAATGAATCGTAGTCCAGGGGTCTCTAAAATCTGCAATCCAGGGCAGGTGTACCTGTTTTTGTAATTCCATGCCAATTAAATGCAAACTATGAGGAGGACCAGAAGAAATAATACAGTCTACAGGATTAGCTTTTAGATATTGTTTTAAAAAAACTACAGATGGTGTTACCCACCCTACTCTTGCATCTGGTATAAAATAATTGCCACGAACATACAATAGTAGTTTTTCTAGAGCAGAAGGTTTCTTGTTTGAAATGATACCACTGCTAATTTGTTGTGTCTTTTTTTTGAAGAAAATAGCAGCAAATTTATACGGCTCCTTTATAGGGCGCTTTAGCACAGTTATCTCTTTTGGTATTTGCGCAACCAAATCTTGATCTACGATAGGATAATTTGGATTTTGCGGGACATACACAACAGGGTCTATGTCAAAACTTTTTAAATGGCTAACAAATTTTAACCAACGCTGCACCCCTGGACCGCCCGCAGGTGGCCAATAATAGCATATAATCAGGGCTTTTTTCATTGGTTTATAAAGTTGTTAGTTGTCGCTTTCTATAGGTATACCCCAAAGATATTATAATAAATAGCAAGAGTAACACACTACTGAATAAAGCAATAGTGCTTCCGGTTTTGACTACTGAAGGTTCGAATTTAAATTCAATTTTTGAATATCCTGCTGGAATTTTTAAACCCCTTAGTAAATAGTTTACACGTATGTGAGTAGCTGCTTTGCCATCTATATATGCGTTCCATCCTTTTGGATAATATATTTCGCTGAAAACTGCTAGCTGCTCAGAGGTAGAAGCTGTTTCATACACCAAATGATTTGGCTTGTGGGATATTAAATCTATGGTTGCTGTGGAGTCTCGCTGGATATCTGCAATAGGCAAGTAAGGTAAAAACTCTTTATGGACAATGGCTGTTTTCTTAGTATTAATACTATCTAATTGGGTGATTTCTGCATCTGCGGTTTCTACCATCAGTACGTTTTCAACAAGCCAAGCATTGCCATTTGTATAGGGGTTACGCTGGCCTATAACCGCTCCGTTTTTACTTCTTGTTAAAATAAAACGAACATTTAGCATGTTTAACATACTTATATCACCCTGGCTAATATAGAAATCTGCAATATCTTGCATTCTTCTTGGTTTAGCTGCATGATACCCACCTATAGAGCTATTGGTGTAACTTACCTCTGCGCTATTAAAGGCATTATTAGCGGCATCATACACCCTATATCTGCCTGTTTCTTTCTCTAATTGTAGGGTTGCTGCCGTTTTTTGAAAAGGCTGCTCCATGACACGTCTATTAACAAAGTCTTCACTGTTAACATATCGCCTGTCTACCCCTACCAAGTCAATAACTACAAGGGCCGTTAATACTGCAACTGTAAGAGTTTGTTTGAATTTTTTGGTACTATATAGCCATAGTGTGAATGCAGCCAATACAACAAAAACTAAACTACGCAGAGAGTCATTTACAAGCAGAGTGGTTCTATCCTCTCTAATGGCATCCATAAAAGGAGCTCCCATTGCTTCTATGATATCTCCATCATAAGGACTCACAAAACTAAATAGTGCATTTTTAAATAAAATGAATACAACTAGTAATCCTCCAATAATAGAGGTTGTGTATAGTAAACTGGTTTTCTTTTTTTGCAAAGAAGTTGTGCTTTTAAAAAAGTGATGCAAGCCCAATACAGCCATAATTGGCAAGACCAATTCTATGATAACCTGAATAGAAGATACTGCCCTAAATTTATTATACAGTGGCACGTAATCAATAAAAAAGTCTGTGAGGATGCTAAAGTTTTTACCCCAAGACAATAATAAACTTAAAACAAAACCAGAAACTAGCCACCATTTTACGCGGCCTTGGATTAAAAACAGCCCAAGAGTGGCCAGAAATACAATAACAGCTCCAACATAAGCTGGCGCTGCAACAATTGGCTGATCTCCCCAATACAGTGGTATTTGGTATAAGGTGTCTTTAGCTTGCTGTGGTGATGCTCCCATTTTTAAAAGAGCATCCTGG
>Ga0209223_10005168_pt1 | contig 11615 bp, 7 predicted proteins | sample COG_06_FD_184750 | JGI IMG/M metagenome (GOLD analysis project Ga0209223, IMG submission 184750) | Pelagic Microbial community sample from North Sea - COGITO 998_met_06 (SPAdes) (version 2) | ecosystem: Environmental > Aquatic > Marine > Neritic zone/Coastal water | place: Helgoland, sampling...
GCCAAAGCCAAACCGTCTTTAGTACGCACCGCAAACTGAGGAGATCCGCTTGGCCTTCCCGGGTCCAATAAAATCGCTACGGTACCCCTTTTCATATTCGCTTCATAACGGTTATTCTCTGCAGGTTTAAGAATTATTTCTGCAGGACCGGAAACCCGTCCGGCAATTCCAACGGGACAGGAAAAAACCAAATGAGACTGGGAAGAAACAATCAAACGGGTAGTTTTAGAAAGAACCAGCCCCGGATTAACCGGAGTATACTGTCCATTTGCCGAGTTAAACCATAATGCCTGCCCTTTTACCTCTTCAATAATAGGAAAAAAATTTTGTCTCGCTTTTCCCCAAGCACCGAAGGAAATGGAAAGAAGGATAAAGAAAATAAAAAATTTTAAACTAAAATTCATGGTAAAATATGCGTTCCATTTTCGTCAAATACAGCTTCTGGATCTCGTAAAAGGATTGTTTTCTTCAATTTCGACTTAAGTAATTCATGGGTGTTAACTGCTTCAACTGCTAGTTCTCCAAGGTTGGTGGAGATATCAAACAATTGGTTGGCATACCATTTATATTTATCCCGAAGTTCAATTCCTTCTGTTTCATAAAAATACGAAGCATTTCGGTCAGCTTCCGGAATGATGTAGGACGTATTCAGGCTTTCGAAACGGGAAAAAAGATCGAGAAAGTCCTGTAGTTTCTTGAAAAATATCTGTATTTTTTGAATCAGTTCGATATCAAGAACTTCGATCCCACTTTGTAATAGAGCTTCCCAGATGCCCGTGTTTACTCGAGCGATAGATCCGTATTGAATTTGATTAGGAAAAGGTTTTTCGCCACTCGCATACTTGCTAAAGAAGGGAGTGGCATAAGTGTCGGAAAGGGTTTCGTAAGCAACTCCCAATTCTTCCTCGTATCCCTCGAATTCCCCAACCAGGGCTTTAATAATCTGATGTTTTCGAAGCAGATCCATTTCATCATCATGCATACGCTCCAAAAGAAAAGCACCATACAACCCCAAAAAGATAAAAATGAGCTCGGCAAATAGCCAGCCAAAGCGAGTCATTAAGGTTTTAGCAGACCGGGTGAGCTTTAAAAAAAACATCTTAGTTTTTTGTTAAATATTTTTTAAGTTCGTTCTCCACATCATCACTCAGAGCATCATCGAGTAACTTACTCGCCATTGGAGAAAGTAAGGGCATAGTAATCGGGGAAAACTGAACCACCGAGGCAATTCCATCAAATCGGGATGAGGGCTTTTCGGACACCACAACCTCAGCCGCTTCCACTTCTGAAATGGTTGTAGTTTCAATTGCTGGGGTGCTCAACACGGAAAAGTCATCACCAAAAATCGCAGTTGGGGAAGTGGACAGACTTCGTAAAAAGTATGAATTGCCAATAAAATAATCGTAATCAAATGCCTCCATTAACTGAGCATCTGAATAGGCTCCAAAATTAAAAACATCCGGGTTTTCACGAACCAGGGGAAGAATCACAGAGGGTGACAAGGCTGTGGACAGATCATCTATGGTCACCGTGGTTGCCCTCAGGGGGATGAAAGCGGATCCACTTCCCGATGTCTCACTTTGAGAAGATGTCGATGAACTTTCCACAACATATTCCTGTAATGATTTTCCATAAATCAAACGGGTATAAAATGCATAACTACTGGTTGGTTGTTCAAGAATTACCTGATTCTCCGCTGCAAGGAGCAATACGCTGGATGAGCTAGTTCCACTTATTGAATCTTTCATACGCAAATCACCTTGGTAAACACGAAAATCAGCCTCATTAGCCTGTAAATTCGAGGAAGATGTACTTGTGGACAAAGCTCCCACCTTCACTTCCATATCTGATCCACTTCGAACTCCAATCTTAGAAAAGGAACCGGATGCAGAAACCTCATTTATTTGATTGGAAGAAGATAAGAGATCAATGTTAGGAACTGATGAACGAAAAGAGTCAAAATAACCTGCCTCTTCTCCACTACTCGCATATTGAGTATACTTTTCCAAACCAGGTTCCAAATACAACTTATTCGTCTCGATTTTACTCTGAGCGTTACTCTGATAGACAGTCTCTCTGGACACCACACGAACAACATCTCCTTTGATCGATCCGTCTGTTTGCACGGACTTGCCATGCATTTCAATTCTGGATGCTTCAATAATACCGGATTGAAGAAGAGCATGTCCACCAAGATCAGCAATCATAGTGGTGGGTGTCTTATTTTCTGATTCAACGATTACTGAAAGGAGACCACTCGAATCAACCAATTGAACCGAACTACTTCCTGAAGAACTGGTAAGAGAAACACTTGAGTTATTCCCCTCGTCTCCCTGTGCCAGGACCACATAGCCACCCGGTGCATAAATTTGTCCAGAATTAACCACCAGGGCACCCGCGAAGCTAACTGAGGTCGCATTAATCACCCCTTCATTTCTTACTTCGCCGGTCAAATCGGTAAAGGTATCGGTACCACCATTGAAATTTTCGTTACTCAAAGAACCCGCAACCACATGCAGCCTACCTACCTCCACGGAAGATCCCGATCCAAAAACAACCCCAGCCGGATTGACCAGATAAACGCTGCCGTCGGCAATTATATTTCCCTGAATACTCGATTTTTCACCCGCCCCAACGACCCGGTTAAGAACACGGGATTCAATTGAAGGTTGGACAAATCGAACGGTTTCATTAGGAGCCACATTAAAATTTTGATGTTCAAAAATACTGTTGTCCGGTGCATTGATTGTCATTACAGAACCCTCAGTTTGGGCATTACCGCCGCCCTGAACAGGAGTTGTTCCCTCCGGCAAGGAAAACCCGTAAGTTATGAGTAGAAAAGTAAGGACAAAATTTACAAAATATTTTTTCATTCTTAAAAAGTCCATTGGGTGGATGCATGAATTCGATAATCATCACTTTGGGTGCCTTCCCGAATTCCGGTTCCGGTTACAACCTCTGTTAAGGGCTTGGCAAAATCAAGCCTAGCTCGACCACCTCCCGGTAGTTCAGAAAGCAAACCACATCCAAGTCCAATTAAAGTCTGATCGGATTCATAAAAAAATGGATCCTTGATAAAGGATTGGCCGTAATCAAAAAACGGGGCAACCGAGAGCGAAAATCTCTTCTTAGGAGAGGAACCCAAAGAAAATAATTTCCAACGGTATTCCATTGAAAAAAGGAATCCACGGTCACCGGCCACAATGGCTTCAGGGTATCCTCTTACTCCTACCGTCCCCCCAAGCAACCATTGGCGTTGGGGAAGCATTCGATTATTGGTCAGGGCACCAGCCAGTTTAAATTTCAACCATAGAGAATGACGGTCAAGATTGGCATAAGGATCGCCGGAACGATTAAAAAGCTTGCTTAAATTAATCATACTTTGATGAGCAATCGAAAGAACGGGTACTTTTTCATCCACTTGAAAACCGCCCATAAATTCCCTTTGGTGAACCGGAATCGATCCCACATTGGACTTGAGCGTGACCGATGCAAGAGAGCGGATAATTCGTCCTTTTTTTTCCCTAAACAAAGATATACGGGGAGTAAGAAAAGTGCCCTCGGCATTTTCCTGAAAGATTGAATTCCGAGCCTTCACTCGCTCATAATTAAACCCGATCTGATAGCCAAGGCTTCCCTTTTCACTCTCCCAGGAAAGTGGATTTCCATGAAGGGCCAGATCTGCACTCATGGAAGAACCCTCAAAATGAATCGGGGTTAAGGCAAAGCTGGAACCATCATATTCTCCGTAATTTCCCGTTAATGAAAGATCTAGCACTCCGGGTTGGACCAAGGGAATTTGGTAACCCATACCCAATCCAAACCTTTCCCCGGTTTCCGAAATCGTAAACGAAAGGTCTAACGGATCATCCGAACGGGAAAGTTCATGCAAACGAAATCGACCGTTCCAAAGCCATTCACCTGTAGTAGGGCTTCCATTATTAGCAACACCGAAAGAAAACTGGGTTCTCTTTTGAGCTTTAATTTCGACCACACCCTCAACCAATCCTGGTTGATCAGAAGGAAGAAGGAGCAAACGGGCGGACTTTCCAGGATTCCTGCCCATGCGTTTAATCGTTTTCTTAAATTTCGAACGGAGAGGTTGCCCGAGAACCCGCTGTTTTCCTAGTTGGCGGGTAAGAATATTCTTAATTTTTAATTCAGATTTATTGTTATCTGATGCTGAATATGCCAAGCGCACTCTCTTTATTCTTGCGACCCAGATCTTAAGATCTAATCCAAACTGACCGGGACGTCTTAATTCGGCACCGGTGCTTGGATCAATCTGCGTTGGGCTAACCATCGCAACCATTCCCTCAAATCCTTTTTCTTTCAAATAATGAACACAGATTTGAGAAATTTCGCGTAAATCTTCTGTGCTTAATCGAAAGGGGTCTACATTTAGATTGTCTTTCATCAAACCACCGAGGTCGACTAACCCATCATACAAATTACTTTTAAAGCGCACATTTCTCAATTCATTCAAATCTGGCAAACCCTCGGAGTCCAATCCATAAGAAATTCTTAAAGGCATTACTGGGTAAACCAGTGAATCTGACTCTACCTGTGCATGTCTTTTGAAAACTTGGGTGCCATCGTTTGTTGAATCCTTAAACTGAATTTCATCTCTATTTCTTTCATTCGAAGGATATAATTCGTCAAACGAGTTATCCGTGGAGGGAACTTTTTGGTTTTGAGTCGAAAAAGGGCTTAACCGGGAAACGGGTCGAATTTTAGTTTTTTCTGCTAATTTTCGGTTAATTTCATCCATTCTCGCCTGTAAATCCCTTAAACTTCTGATAAAATTTTCATTCGTGTCTTGAAGTAAAGTATTACCCAATAATCCATCCGCACAAGGGAGCAATACAATCGACAGGAATAAAAATGATTTGCGAAATGAAAACTTCATTTATGGAGGTAGAAAAAGTACATAAAAGCTTAATTAATTTTGTATATTAGTTAATAAGTTGCAATGGTAAATTTAATTAGTCCAAACAATGCAAAGATAAGTTTCATGGTTTAGGGGTATCCTAAAATTAGGATTTAGAAGAAAAATTTAAATTATTGAAATTAACTTTGGGTACTTTTGTTTTTTTCTTTACAAACTTCATTTGAAAGCACCTTTTAGATATTTAAATATTTAATGTAAATACCATGTCCGACGAATTCCCGGCTTTCAATATAGCTCTAGGCAAAACCCTTATCGCAGCCGCTTGGGTTGATGGCGAATTGAACCAACAAGAAATGGCATGCCTCAAAAATTTAATTCTTCAATTTCCAGGAATTACTTTTGAAGACTGGAGAAGACTCAAAATATATCTCGCTTATCCAGTGAGCCAATGTGAGCAAAATTCAATCATTCAACAATTCACAGAACAGGTTTATTCTAAAGATCATAGAAAACATGCCTGGGAGTCATTAATTGCGGTTCTTAAAGCCGATGGAAGAATCAATGAAGAGGAAAAGCATTTTGCGGAAGAAATGGATGAAGCTTTGTTGGAAAACTCGGAAAGTTTTCTTAGAAAACTAAAATTTTTCTTATTTAAGGATTCAATCAAACAGACTGAGCCGTGGAAAAAAAATGTGGATTCAAGAGATCGTTTTATTCATGAATTTTTTGATAACCCTGCTTACTTTCTTTTTCGAAAAATTCTCCTTAATAAAGATATTCACATTCCCCATTCGAAGCCAGAACTTCAAAAAATTTGTCTGTACGCGTCCATTCTGTGTTGGCTTTCAAATGCGGACAAAAGAATAACATTACCTGAATTAAATTCCATTCGCTCTATATTAATCAACACTTGCGGTGTTTCCGAAGAAATAGCAAAGTGCATTCAAGATGTTGCGTTTTCTATTGATGTAAGTGAACTCCAATTAAGCGATTTGGTAAGTTCTCTCCGGGATGTTTCCTCCAATGCTGAAAGAAACGAATTATTCATTGCGATGACCAAACTAGTTGCAATCGACAACAATGTAAACGACCAGGAATTGGAGAGTCTTCGAACTATTGCAGTATACCTGGAAATCAGTAATTTTGTATGGGTAAATTCATTAAAAAATATAGTCATTTCCACTTTTGGGGAAAATAAGACTTCGCTGTAATTCCGTGTTCATTAAGCATATAATATTTTAATAACTTATTCTTATTCCCACTCGAACCATTCTTGAGTGGAGTAATTATAATAGTGCCATGGATTGGAAGTTCCCTGGTCGTAATGAATCCAAGCATCCTCGGCATTCGAATACACAATCGGATAATAGTCTAAATCAGTCCACAACCAGCCTTTATCTGCGGTGTAGTGCCAGCCTTTAAGGTAGGGTACTTTTAACTTCGCAACCAGGGTAGTTGCTTCCTCCCGTTTTTCTCTTACTTTTTGATCAAGAAGATCGTATTCTTGGGACAGACGAACAACTTCTTTTTCAGCGTTCCTTTTTTGAAGAATTATTTTTTCCGAATGTTTTTGAGCGTCGGTATATTTTACGCTCAGTTCCGCTATACGAAAAAGGATTTGATTAAGCTCGGTCTCGGTCTTGCTTATCTCTGTATCCAATCGAACATTATTTTTGCCTACCCCATCGATTTGATCCTGAACGCCTCTTATTTGATCCTCTAATTTTACGAAGGTGGCATTTCGATCTACGATCTGATTATTTATATTTACTAATTCCTTCTTCTCTTTTTCCCATCGTTCCTTCCAGTCATTCAGCGGAGGTGGTGGGGGCGGAGGTGGTGGGGGCAAAGACATTTTCTGTACTTCTATTACAAATGTTTCTAAAATCCTAACTCCCAATTGAGTCGCTTGGACCCGAATCGATAAAGTAGGACTTTGAGAAGAGTTTAATATAACTGATGTTTTAAGTATTCCACCAGACGCGATAGTGAAAAATTCATTACCAGAATCGCCCTCCCCTTTTACCAATTCAAAAATCGCTGAACCACCAGCTTTAATACTAAATTCACCAACCTTGGAATGTATGGGAAGATTTTCACTTACTTTACCATGCGACAAAATAATTAGCCTCGGATTTGATTCGTTTATATCTAATACTTCAATCTCAAAAACTTTTTCCGTAGGAGTCTTCCTGGATGACTTTGCAAGCACACGGATAGAATGTTTTTGTTTTAGCTCGTAGTCGAAGGACTTCGCGGTTTTAAGAACGCCTTCCGAACTCAAGGTGAAATTCTGGTTACCTTCCGAACCCGCCCCACTGACTAAAGAATATTCAATTTTTTCCTGCAACTCAGTATCTTTCTTGTAAAGAGAAGTAACTTCAGTCAATGGCATGGCCCGGTCATAAATACGAAAATTGTCGATACTGCCTTTATAATGACCGTTTTTGTAGTTTTTGCCCAAAATTATCGATGCCCCAATTACATTCGTTCTATCAAATTGAAGACCGTCTTTGACAAAGTTACCATTTACAAATAACCGAACCTTGTTGTTTATGCAGCAAACCACATAGTGCTTCCAACCAGACATGTCCGATGGGTATGCCAAAGTTGCAGGAGCACGACCACCTGTAAGATGGGCTATGTTAAGAGCATTCGAACCCAAAACTATCCCAAATCCTACTTGCCTTAAACCTTTGTTCCCCATCGGGTAATACATAAGCGTAGAATGAGCAGGAGTCGCCATTGCCCCCCCTTTAGTAGACTCGCCTACAATTGTAGTAGCTTTAAGGGGTTCAGCCCAGAAAGAAACTGAGAAGTTCGAGTAATGCTGAGATCCTATATCAAAAGTGAAAGTATCATTGATTCCGTCAAAATAGATCGATCGGTTAGATTCTCCATTTCGATCGATTGAAAAACTTACGCCATCCGGAGTTCCAGAAAGACCACTACCCGAAGAATCCGAGTAGTCCCCATCAAACTTCCACCAACCCACAAGACCTCGAGCGTTGTCCTGCTTACCCTTGATACTGAACTTTCCGACCTTCGTGCCGATCGCCTTGTTCTCCTCTACCGAATGTGGGGAAAGAACGAAGTCGAAGGGTAAAGTCTCGACCACATCTAAGACTCGAATCGTGAAGACTTTTTCCTTTGGACTCTTTCCAGAAGGAGTAAAACGCACCCGAATAGAAAATTCCTTGTTTTTTTCAAAATCGAAAGTTTTTGAAGTATGTAGGAAGCCATCAGTATTCAAAGAAAAATTTGGATTTCCATCAGAACCAATTCCGCCAATTAATGTATATTCTCCTTTTTCATTACTAGAGTTGTTAAAGTTGCCTATCTTAGTTCCAATCGGTTGATTTTCTTTAACAAAATTTGATGAGAGAGAAAAGTCCAGTGCTGCAGATATTCGTATCGAGAAAACCTTTTCGAGAAAAACCATACTAGCCGAGGATGCGTTAACGCGAATTGAATATTCCTTCTTTAATCCATAATCAAAGGATTTAGAGCTTCTCAAAATGCCATCTGATGACAAAGTGAAATTTGGGTTTCCACTATCACCTACTCCGCTAGATAAAGAATAAGTAATTGGAACTCCGCTTGATGAACTAATTTTCCCAACTTCAATTCCATTGGGCTTCTTTTCTTCTATAATATTAGCCGAAAGAACATAATCATTTTTAGGGAAAATTTCCGGTAATTGAATTACATCGGAAATAGAATCATTAATACCAGTCCAACCCTTCTGACCGAGCTGTCCTCGATCGTTGGCACCTGCGACAACAAGCCTACCGTTTCCAGACAAAACCATATAGTGATTTCTACCCATGGCAAATTGAGCAGTGCTAGATCCAATTTGTGAAAGACCTCCGCTGGGATTTATGTATTTGTTTATTCCCCAAGTCCATAGTCCGTCATCTGTCTGAGCTATAATCTGCTGTCCCCAGTGCTTACTATAATTGCTTGTCGCAACTGATTTTACATTATCAAAAATTTTTCGGGGATTCGGTTTGTCGTAACCCATAATCCAAAGTGAACCATCAGTTTTAACAAACAAGCTACACTCTGCCCCTGCGGCTACATAAGAAACTCCGGAGGAGACAATTTGTATGGGTGAAAATCTGTCTATTGTCGTTCCATCACCAAGTTGACCATGATCGTTTGACCCCCACGCCCAAAGTGATCCATCTTTTTTGACGCAAAGATTATGCCTGCTACCTGTTGCCATGTGTTTGACTTCATTAATAATTACACCCTTTGGATATTGAATAAGCACATCGTCTGACCGCAGCATCAAAAGATCACGATTTGCTGAAATCGATTTAATTGGACGATATTCTGCCTTCATTTTCTCTTTATTCCAAATGGTTCCTTGGTGAATTAGCCCAGGGAACCAACAATTTTCGTAGCGAGCGACATTACAATTTCCATTTGTTGACCAAACATCTCCTTTTTCTGTTATAAAAAATGCTTCATTTTGACCAACTGAAATACCAAAAACTTTTTCTTTTAAATCATGTCCATGGTTTGGATGAGGAGCTAATTTGGATGGAAAAATCTGTTCAGGAAAATGCCTAACATGATCCATTCTATCGATATTGTATTCCAGTTTTTTTCCAACACCAAGTTTTCCCAAGTTGTTGCAACCCATTCCCCAAAGACTTCCATCTTTTTTAATAAAAAAACTAGATTTACCAAGATCTGCCATAGCTGAATAAGGGTGAAGTATTTCATTAACAAGAAGAGTTTTCAGGAAAAGAATTGTAATTAAATAGAAGTAAAAAGAGAGTTTTTTAAAAAGTTTCCTAAAACCAAATAGGCTAGGATCGAAGAATACTAATTGTATCAAAAATAAAGATCTTACAGATTTCATAATTCTTAATGTAGTTACGTATTTATACTAAATGAATGAAGAAAAAATTTACTGGAACCATTTTTGCCAGGTTTCACTTAGGTAATCATAGAAGAGCCTTGGACTGTGGGTGCCCTGATCATAAAAGACCCAATTTTCACGATCCGATGAATAGACATAGGGAAAGTGAGATGGAGATGTCCAGAGCCAGCCTTTTCCATCCACATAATGCCAGGATGGTAAATGAGGAACTTTTAATTTACGGGTTGATTCGACAATCTCTTTTTCAACCGTAACCAGTTCCTGATTTAAGCTTTCCAATTTTCGAGGAAATTCTTCAATTTGAAGAATAAGCAGCTTGATTTCCTCTTCCATTTTTTGAGTACCTGAAATTAAATCATTTAGGTTTTGGGAAAGGACTGATTCCTCTTCATTTTTTAATATAAGATTCGCTTCATATTCAGCCAATTTTGATTCCTTTTCCTTTTTTACCAATCGAATTTGTAAAAGTTCTTTTTCCCGCTTGGAAAACTCTATTCCTGACAATTCAATAGATTGATTGAGGTCTGCCAGAATTTGGGTTGCTTGATCTACTAGAATAACGGTTTCCTCGTATAATTTCTTATATTCATTTCCAGGAAAATCAGGGGGTGGAGCAGGTGGTTGCCCCACCCCCGATACAATCGATCCAGTGAAAAAAAGATTTAGAAAAAGTAGGGCTTTGGTTTTCATAATTTTTGTTTTTTGTTTATGAGGAATTACCATTTTTCCCATTCCTGGGTTTGATAGTTGAAGAAAATTTGTAAATTTTGGGAAGGAATTTCTGCATATAACCAATTTGAAGAAGCGGCAGAAAAAATCATCGGGAAAACAGAAGGACTTGTCCAATGCCAGCCTTTATCCTTAATAAAGTACCATCCATTAATATGCGTATTTCGATTAGTAAACTCTGTGTTATCCCGTTCCTGAGAAAACTTTTTCAATTTAATCTTTCTTAGTTCATCCACCACTTCCTGATTTGCTTCCTGTTCGAATTGGAGCTTTTCAAATTGTGATAGTAATTTTCGTTTACTTTCTTTCTCGTTTTTGAGTTCAGAGATTTTATTTGATAATTCTGAAGATAATCTGGAATTCTCGGATTGTAAGATATCAATTCCAAACCCAATTGTTATCTCATCTTGAACAGGAGAAGGATTTCCAGTTTTTGGATTTTCTGAACTTGATTGATTATTTTCCCTTGAAGGAGGAGCATTCTTTGGGAATTTCTTTGGGAATTCCGTAGGATTCCCGCTTGGTTCTTGTGGGGTTATATCTGGTGCTGGATTTTGAACTTGTGCATAGCATTGGAAATAAGATTTTAGATAAATAAGTAACAAAATAACTATTGCAGAATGCTTCATGTAATAAAGTACACTTAACTACTTGGTGTATTTATGCAAATATTACTTTATTTATTTTCTTGATTAGATCCAATCAAATAATAAATAGATAACCATATGATAATCCTTCTATCCCCTGCAAAGACATTAGATTTTGAAAACCCTGCTATAGAAAAAACATGCACAGAACCGGAATTTCTTTCCTTATCAAAAAATTTAATCGCCGGGTTATCCAAAATGTCAAACGAAGAGATTTCGAAACTTATGGGAATTAGTGACAAGTTAGCGGCTCTAAATTCCGAAAGATACAAATCGTGGAATGTGAAGCACGAATCTAAAAATTCCAAACAGGCCATTCTTGCTTTTAAAGGTGATGTGTATGAAGGAATGCGGGCTTGGGAGTTCAAAAAGGAAGATTTTGCCTATGCCCAGAAGAATCTTCGTGTTCTTTCGGGTCTCTACGGCCTCCTGAAACCACTCGACTTAATACAGG
>Ga0209223_10005169_pt1 | contig 11615 bp, 8 predicted proteins | sample COG_06_FD_184750 | JGI IMG/M metagenome (GOLD analysis project Ga0209223, IMG submission 184750) | Pelagic Microbial community sample from North Sea - COGITO 998_met_06 (SPAdes) (version 2) | ecosystem: Environmental > Aquatic > Marine > Neritic zone/Coastal water | place: Helgoland, sampling...
CATCGAAGTAACGTTCACTGACGGGTCTTATGATGGCTGGTACGGAGGCAACATGGGCGTCTTCTCAGAATCCGGCCTGGAAGCCAACATCTTCTTCAACCCCGATTTTGACGGAGACGGATACGCGGATTATCAGTCGTTCGAGGAACGAACGGTGATGGTCACGGTCAACGAAGGAGAAGTCGACTTCCTCGTCAGTTCGCCCGTGGTCTACCCCACGCAATGCGGCTACACCGTGAAGAATCCAGCGGGCGAGGTCGTCATTGACGAAACAAGCACCAGCGAAGCCCCACCAAATACACTCAACTTTGTTATTTGCGAAAGCACGGCTTCGGATATTGCGGAAGAAGTAGTTGCAGGCGCTTCCATTTCCCTCTTTCCTAATCCAGTCTCCTCTACCTCCCAGCTTCAGGGCTTTCGTGTTGACGAGGCATGGGAAGTCCAAGTCTTCAGCCTTCTCGGGAAATTGGTTCATAGTCAAAGCGGAGTAGGAAACGGGTTGCTGAACGCTACAGACCTACCTAGCGGCTTGTATACTGTGCTCGTTCGCTTCTCAGGAACCCAGCAGAAATTGCAACTCATTAAGGGATAAATCAAAAACCAAAAATCCCCGCTTCCATTAATGGAGCGGGGATTTTAGTTGCAGTCGCGTTGACGCTATCAAGTTTCAACTCAACCTTGAATGAACGTCAATTACTCTTCGAGCAACCATCGCTTCTCCACTGAACCATCATCATAGATGTAGAATAGGATTTGATTGGCCGCTTGATTGACCTCTTTGCCCAATGCGTCAAGTGTTTTAATTAATTTCTTTTGCCCCACGACAAGACTGCCAATGCCTGTTGAAGTATTGAGATCAACACCGGGATTGTTATGAATGAATGTCCAGCTCCCCCATGGAGTAGGCTCACCTGTTTCCCAATATATCTGGTCTTCAAATAAACAATTGATTGAATTGCCGGTAGGCGGCAAACCTTCAGAAATGTACCAGTTATCCAAATTCGCCTCATCGTTTACAAAATGCACGGTCACGTTTATCGTATCAGTCAATGGCCAATTATGATCAAAAGAGATGAATTGTTCATTTTCTATCGTCTCCTGATGTAGCATGTTACCCTGTTGATCTTTAAACTCCCACACAAAAACATTTTGATCTTGAGGATGAGTCATGTATTGACCTGAATGGTAAAGATTGATCATGTTTTCTTGACTACCCACATTGACAACCATGCCTAACATGTCACAAGGAACACATGTGATCACTTGTGCTTCTGACAATTGGGTGACCCCCAACATAAAGGCCATTATGAGGTATGCGTGTTGCTTCATGGTGCTAATGGTTTCTCGTATGTAGAATCAATACAATTGCTAAAGTAAACCGCACAGGCGCATAGTCCCTCACGCCTAGGGGTGAAACGCAACCCTCGCAAGTTGGTAAAGACCAAAAATCCACGCGTCGGTTGAAGATGCGAGGATTTTGATTGTAGCCCGTAGGGGATTCCCCCACCTCCTGATTTCATTGGGATTCCGACGATTTTGTTCGATTGATGTTCCCGATGATGTCCCCATTCCTCGAACTACGTTTGACGTCATTCCACAGCCCGCTTGACGTTGTTCATAAATGGTGTTTGAATTGCTTCGGCATCAAAAATATCCGACCTTGTCGTGATGCAAATCGGAAAGATTCGACATGTTCCTTTGAGGGAGATTTGGCGCCGCGAAGACGCCGATTTCACCGTGTGGCTGGAGGACAACATCGACTACCTCAACGAAGCCCTTGATTTCGACATCACCGTTGAGCAGAGGGAGAAGTCCGTTGGACCGTTCAGCCTCGACCTGTATGGCGAAGACACGAACGGCGGAAAGGTCATCATCGAAAATCAACTTGAAAAAACCGACCACGATCACCTCGGGAAGGTCTTGACCTACATGTCAAATTTGGAGGCAAAGAGGGCGGTCTGGATTTCACCCCGACCTCGGGAAGAGCACGCACGAGCAATCGATTGGCTCAATGAATTCACGCCTGACGACATCGCCTTTTACCTCGTAAAAGTGGAAGCCATTCGAATTGGCGATCACCCCGTTGCGGCGCCTCAATTCACGGTCATCAAGGGACCAAGTGAAGAGGTCAAGCAACTTGGTTCGGAAAAGAAGGCCGACGCCAAGCGCCATCAAGAACGTGAGTTGTTTTGGACCACGTTCATCGACCATATGAACGCCAAGAACGACTTGTACTCGAACATCAGTCCCAATTCTCGTCAAGTACTCGTTCGATCGATGGGGATGACTGGCGTTGGCCTTCATGTGTATTGCACCAAGAAATACGTCCGCACGGAGATCTACATGTCCAAAGGGAAGCGGGAAGACAACAAACGTATTTTCGACTTTCTCTTCAATCAACGTCAAAGCATTGAAGCGGCTTTTGGTGGCGAGGTGGAATGGGAGCGCTTAGATCGTGGCATTCATACCCGCATTAAGGACCAATTTGATGGTGTGGATTGGACCAATCAAGAAGATTGGCCCCGAATCATGGCATTTTTGACCGACAGCGCGACTCGGCTTGAACAAGCATTCCGAGAACCTATCAAGCAATTCAAGTCACAAACGTAACCAACCAAACAACTTCAACATGGCCATTTGGATTATCCGAGCAGGCAAGCAAGGACAGCTTGAACAACAATTCCTCGAGGATGGTAAGGCTTACCTCACATTTGGCCAAGAAGGAGCCACATGGAAGGGCCTAACGAGGGAGGATATTGTGCAACACCTCGAGAACGAAGAGTGGGGAGATAACCCCAACCGAAATCGGAACTTTGCAGGACAAATAAACGCTTTTGCCAACCGTATCAGGCTGGGCGACATCATTGCTCTTCCGAGTAAGATGGCACCCACCATTCACTTTGGTAAAGTCACCAAGGAATATGAATGGAATCAAGGTGCTTCAAACCCGCATTCCATTCAAGTCGACTGGACCGATAAAGACATCCCTCGCGATCGATTTGATCAAGACATACTTTACTCTCTTGGGGCATTCATGACCGTTTGTCAAGTGCGTCGGAACAACGCTGAACAAAGGATTGCCGAAATGAAGGCGAACAATTGGTTTGTCCCCAAAACCACGGGAGCAATTCCAACCACGCTCGATGGGGAATACGAGGAAGATTCGGTTGATGTCGAAACGTACACACGAGATGAAATTTCCAAGCATCTCATTCGCAAATTCAAAGGGCACGGCATGGAACGACTCATCGCCGAAATTCTGACCGCGCGGGGCTACGAAGTTTACCAAAGTCCGAAAGGGGCGGACAAAGGAGTGGATCTGCTTGCAGCTTCGGGTGAGTTCGGTTTCGGAGGGCAAAAAATTCTTGTTCAAGTCAAAACTCAGGACGACCCAGTTGGAATAGACATCGTTGATCGTCTTGTTGGGACCATGAGGAACTACAATGCGGAAAATGCAATCCTTGTTAGTTGGAGTGGGATAAAAAACAACGTCGAGGCAGAAAAGAAGTCAAAGTTTTTTGAGGTCCGATTCTGGGATCGAGACGACATCATTGATGAGCTTCTGAGACACTACGACCAGCTCAGCGATCAGCTCAGAGCTGAAGTCCCGTTGAAACGTATTTGGACGCTCACAGACCAAGACTGATCACCCAGCCATGGGCTCATAAAGGGTGGACTGCATCCCAATGAACATGTCTCGGATTTCGGGGATGTTGCCAATGGCGGGCTTGGCATCGGACACCGAGCCGAACTTCAATTCCAAAAGGTCAGGAAGTTTCTGGGTGTCGAGCTCATCAGAGCCAGCTCGGACGTATTGGTCCAGGACGAAGTTTAGGAACTCCTGTTGGGCTGGGCTGTATGACGCCAACTCCACTTTGGCGCGTTCCGCACGGCCCTCACGGGGCACCAGGGCGGCCTCGTATGCCACATGGGCAAGGACATCATACAGGTCGCTGTTTTGGCCGTTTACAAGGCGCCTGAGGTCCTCCAATTGAGGGCGTGTGTATCCGCGCTCACTGAGTTCCTCGAGGAGCTTCCTGCGCGTGTCAGGGTTGCTCCAAATTTCCCGCAATTGGCTCTCCGACGAAAACAGGGAAGGGATTTCACCAAACAGGTTTTTGATGAATTGATCGGAGGAAATGGGTGTGCCATCCGCGGACCAAAATGATGTCTTGATCATGTTGTCCAACTCCAGGACCTTGCGTCCCGAAAGGCGCACCTTGATCATGCGTTGTCGGGGTTCCTCGACCTTGTTGAGATCCACAAATTCACCATCGCCATCGATAGGTTTGCGTGGGCGACTCTCAGAAGGTTCAGGTGCTTGTGGCGGACCGTCCCATTCAGGATCGTGGAAGTGATAATGGGCCCCCACAAAGTCATACACCGTGAAGTAATCCTTGCCCTCAAACAGGCGCGTTCCACGCCCAATGATTTGCTTGAACTCCACCATTGAATTGACGGGGCGCATCAGTATGATGTTGCGTACTTCAGGGGCATCTACGCCAGTGCTTAACTTTTTTGAGGTTGTGAGAATGGTGGGAATGGACTTTTCGTTATCCTGAAACTCTCTCAAATGCTGTTCCCCCAAGTCACCGTCATCGGAAGTAACGCGGTGGCAGTAATTTACATTGGTATTGAGTGCCTTTTGGTTGATCAAATCCCGCACCGCAAGTGCATGACGCTGTGTAGCGCAAAACACCAAAGTCTTTTGGCCTTGGTCAATCATACCCATAAAGACGTTCACTCGGTTCGCATCGCGTTCGCGGATTTCAATTATTCGGTTGAAATCAGATTCTGAGTATTCCTTACCCACCTCAATCTCTCCTTCCTCGATGTGATCGTCAGGTGTGTACACATACTCATCAATGGTGCTGGTAATTTGCTCGAGTCTGAATGGACTCAAGAAACCATCATTGATACCTGCCTTCAAAGAATACTCATACACAGGCTCACCGAAATAATCGTAGGTGTCGCCATTGACATCGCGCTTGGGCGTTGCTGTCAGGCCCAACTGAACCGCAGGAGCAAAGTGCTCCATGATGGCCCGCCATGAACTTTCATCGTTGGCTCCACCGCGGTGGCACTCATCTATGATGACAAAGTCAAAAAAGTCCGATGGATATTCTCCAAAGTAAGGGGACTCATTAGGGCCACTCATAAACGTTTGGAAAATGGTGAAGAAGATGCTCCCGTTCTTTTGAACACACCCCTTCTTTTTTATTTCCTTAGGATTTATTCGAACCAACGCATCCTCCTCGAATGCGCTGAAAGAATTGAATGCCTGATCGGCAAGGATGTTGCGATCGGCCAGGAACAGAATGCGCGGACGGCGCGTACCATCGCGTTGCAGTGACCACTTCGCATGGAACAGTTTCCAGGCGATTTGAAAGCTGATGGCCGTCTTTCCCGTCCCCGTTGCCAGGGTGAGCAGGATGCGGTCTTCTTCGTTTGCAACAGCCTCCAAAACACGCGAAATGGCGTTCTCTTGGTAGTACCGCGGTTGCCATGCCCCGCCCTTGTCCTCAAATGGCACACTGAACAGTTTGTCCCGCCATTCATTGGCCTCGGCAAACGTGGCATCGAAAAGCTCCTGAGGGGTTGGAAAACGATTCACCACCTCCTCCTGACCAAGTTTCATATCGACACGGTAAATCTCCTGCCCATTGGTACTAAAAGTGTACCTCACTTGCAACCTCTCGGCATAATCTTTGGCCTGAGCCAAACCTTCCGTCACGTAATCCCCAAGTTTCTTTGCTTCAATAATGGCTAACAGTCGCCCTTTGTATTTGAGTACCATGTCAGCTTTGAGTGGTGGCTTACGCCGACCACCCCCTATGAGTGCACCTTGACTGATGGGGTGCTGGCGCAGAACGGCAGCAGTATCCGCGTCGAACCATCCCTGCTCCCTGAGTTTAGGAATAATCCAATCCTGCTCTGTTTGCGCTTCATTCATGCCGCAACAGGTTCAGTAAGTTTCCCTTCAAACGCCTGCTCAAGGATGGATTGTTTAAGGTCACTCAGGTTGTTTAGCTTTTCTTCATAGAGTGATTGAACTGACTCGTAGTTCTCTCGAAGAGCAACGATTTTTTTCACAAGATTTTTTTGCTCAAGCAACTTTGGGAAGGGAATTTTTATCCGTCTTAAGTCGGCATTGTATAGTCTTGAAATAGTCGCTCCTTTCGAAGGATTCCAATCACAAACACCATAAAATTCATACAAGTATTCATTTGAAACCAATTCTTCGTCATTATCGATCCAAACAATATTTGAGTCTTGGAAATACGCAGGCTCTCCATCATAAATCACTCGTCTTCCAATTGTGCCAGCAGCAGAAATTAAAATGTCTCCTTTTTTGGGAAAAGAGAATTTTTGCTTAAAACTCAAATATGTCTTTTCATCAATAAAAGCATTTGGTGATTTACCAAATGTGCCGATTTTAAAGAAGGGGATATCACCCTCAGATGTTGTTTGATGCTTTAGAATTCTCTTGCACATAGAGACTTTACCTAATTCACCGAGTGATTTCACCTCCCAATCCTCGGAGGGGTTGGAGAAGATGTCGTTGAGGCGGCTTTGGAACAATTCGCGGGCGTTGTTGAGGTTGCGCTCAATGTTGGCCTTGGCTTTGTCAATGGAGGCAAACGCCTCGTCCAAAGCACCCACAATCCGTTCCTGCTCCTCGACGGGTGGGATTGGGATTTCGAGAACATTTAGCTTCGCCTTGTTAAAAGTGTAGCCCTTGAGTTTCTCATCCCCCTCACATGCTTTTTTCCAATCAAATCGATCAAAGAAGTGCATTAAAAATCTCTGATTTACACTGGGATCAAGATTTAAAATGGCCGCAATGGCCTCATTTGTGTACAGATCACGAGCTGCAACCGAAGTGCGACCCAGCGTCAACTTAAAACTCACCATTAAGGTCCCTTCAGGAACAATCTTCATTATCGACAATGCCTCATTAGAGACGTATTCAACACTGTCACCCACTACCTGCCCGTGACTTAAATCCGAGATTGACAGCCACACGTTTTCCGTTTCCTTGTCTGGGTCCCAAAAGCGAGGGGATTTCCTGGCTGGAGTCTTCCCAAGTTGAATTGAACACAAATCCCCCAGCGGCTTTTCCTCCCACCTCATGCCAGGAGGTTTTTGATGGACTCAAGAATGTCCTTGGTTTCGGCATCCAGGGCCACCATTTCCTCGAGGATTTCCTCGGGAGCACGCAAAGGAGCCTCCTCAGGAGCGTTGGGGTTCTTGACGCTCAAGTCGTACGTGGACGTGTCAATATCCTTGACGTCGATGGACCATGATTTTTCCGTTTCGGGCTTGGTTTTCTCCAAAGCCACAAACTCCTCAAGGTCCTTGTCGTTCAGTGGATTCGTCTTGCCCATGTTGCGCCCTGGGTCCATCACATAGCACCACACCTTTTCGGTGGGTTCTCCCTTTTTGAAAAAGAGGACCACCGTCTTGACACCCGCCCCAACGAAAGTCCCTTTTGGCATATCGAGGACGGTGTGGAGGTTACAACTCTCAAGGAGATACTTTCGATGCATTGCGGCATCGCCATTACTCAAAAATGTGTTTTTGATTACGACTGCGGCTCGTCCACCCGTTTTCAGGGATCGAATGAAATGCTCCATGAAAAGGAAGCATGTCTCAGCCGTCTTGATGTCGAAGTTGAGTTGAACCTCGGGGCGCTCAGTACCTCCAAAAGGAGGATTCGCTAGGATAACATGATGGCGGTCCTTTTCCTGAATGTCCCGAATTGACTCCGAAAGGGTATTGGTGTGGGCGATGTTGGGCGCCTCAATGCCATGAAGGATGAGGTTCATGATCCCGATGACATAGGCCAGGGTCTTTTTTTCTTTGCCGTAAAAGGTTCGCTCTTGGAGTTGGTGGAGGTTGTCGGTGGTTTGCTCCATCCGCTTGCCTATGTAATCATACGCTTCGCAAAGGAAGCCCGCTGAACCCACCGCAGGGTCGTACACCGTTTCCCCGATTTGAGGGTCGGTGACGGCAATCATGGCCCGAATCAAAGGACGTGGGGTGTAATACTGGCCACCGTTGCGGCCTGCATTGCCCATGTTTTTGATTTTGGTCTCGTACAAGTGGCTCAACTCATGTTTTTCCTGATTTGACTGAAACTCGAGGTTATCAGCCAAGTCCAGGATTTCACGTAGGTTGTACCCGCTGTCAATTTTGTTTTTCAATTCAGAGAAAATCTCTCCGACTTTGTACTGAATGGACTGGGGGTTATCGGTGCGTTGTTTGAATCCTGCGAGGTACGGGAACAGGTTGCTGTCCACAAACTCCACCAAGTCGGGACCCGTCATGGCCTTGTGGTGGTCAAGCTGTCCATCGTGGCCTTTGGGACATGCCCAAACGTCCCAACGATATTCGTCCTTCAAAATCGCTTCATAATGCTCTCCCCTCAGTGCGGCCTCATCGGCCTTCACCGCCTCCAATTCATGCAAGTGACGAAGGAACAAAATCCATGAAGTTTGTCCGATATAATCGAGTTCACTGTCGGCTCCTGCATCCCTAAAAAGGACTTGGTCAATTTTCTTGAAGGTGCTTTCAAACATGGCAAGCGTTTCGGTTGGTGTGCAATTTAAAACCATAACCAAATCAATTGACCGCCAACAGGCTGAATTCACCGCAACTCCCCCCTTCCATTTTTGCCACAACCTGAGGGGATTGACTCGATGGTCTTCTGATGCCTTAACCGTGATTTTGAGACCCCCTTACCCCCCTAAACAACAGTTTCGAAGCTGTCATTGGTTGGGATGAGACGATTGAACACACCTAACGCGTATCGGAATCAATGCGAAAGGTGAGGCGTTTGAGAACCGATGATGCCGTGGTTGTCGGCCGCTCTTTGGGAGGCGGCCTTTACACGTCACATGAAGGAGTGGAATGAAGGAATGGGGACCTTTGAGGGCGGTCCCGCCTTAAAGCGGGCCGCTCAGGATGCATTGCGTTTGAGTCAGTGTGTGTACCCCGTTTGCGTTGCTCAAGTAAAGTTCGGAATCAAATCAATGCGGCCAACGGGGTGTGGAAACGATGGGGTATTAGTTATTTTGAAACCTCCAACTCCAAAGTCATCACTGAATGGTCACTGGTCTTTGATTCACGCGGTACATGATCGTAATGGCACGCCGCAACCCTTGGAAGCAACAGCCTTGACACCATGAAGTGGTCAATCCTGAATCCATTTCCTGCGTTGCTGAACCACGAGTTGAAGGGAGATGTTCATGTACGGTTGGCGCGGGTTCTTGTTGTTCCCGTTGTTGTGCCAAATGGATGTGGTTTTTGGGAGGGTGCATGACGGGCAATGTAGCAGTTGATAAGGACAGAACAATAATGATTGAAATGCCTGGCGATTAACCCCATTTTGATTCTTACGTTCGATCCGTCATTCTGGATTCCATTGGCTTTGTTTTGTAGAAGCACCACAAGAGAATGAGCGCCCCAATTGTCACTAATTTGTAGTGATTGTAAAATGATCTATAAGCCCCTAGGTAAAGGTGGAGGTTCAAGATGAACATGGCCAAAATCGACAAAGCCTTCAACCCGCGGGACATTTGTGGCTTAGGAACAAACCATCCGTTTCGAATCAGCCAAGCCATCGCTGGAAACGTAAATAAGAATGAATAAATCTGCTGATGCGGAAAAACCAACGGAATTACCGTTAATAATCCAGCCCACTCATAGACTGCGGACACAGGAGGTTGCCAAGGAGGCGCAGTCAAAAACAACAACACCGAACAAAGGAGCAAAAACTGAACAATCCTTGTCAACAAATGCACCTGAGGAAAGGGCAAGTCAATTAAGTGCCGCCTCCACTCTTTGGTGTTATCCCCTCTTGCTTCCACCGAGGTCAGAGTAGGTATCCAAGTCGTCACCGAGTGGAATGATTCTTCATCAACATCAAACACGTGCTCTTGATTGGTTGGATTCAATAAATCCCAGCGAGATTCAAGAAGGTGGAGTGCACGATCGGATTCCGTCCACAGAAAGGGCACTACCAAAGCCGCGAACACAACCATTACTGCATTTCGAAGCTTCAACCAATGTCCCCTTAAAAACCATAAAGGAATCGCGGCGATGGGAATCACTTTTAATGCAATTCCAAATCCAACAAGCCCTCCCCTCCAACTGCGCTTCGTTTCTTGCGCCGCCTCCAACATCAACCAGAGCAAGACAGGGGTTAATTGATGCAGATGGAAGTTGATCAACCACAAATTGGCACTCGCAATGAACAGTACTAAGCGTTCATAAAACAAACCACCTTTTGATTCATCTCTCGCTGGCAACCAGCTTTCAATCAATTTCCAAGAACGGAACATCGTTCCCTCCAGGAACAAAATCCATAAGAATTTCGCAATGGACACTGGTAACCAAGTGAGCGGATAAATGAGCGAGAGAAAAAGTAAGTCATAGTAATAATGATACCATTGATGATACAATTCCTCGTACGGATTCGCACCTAGAAAAAAATCACTCGAAGCCGCCAAGAAAATCTCAAAATCTCCTGTGGTTCTCGATTCAAAGGCAGCAATCCCGACACAAACGATTGCCAAAAATAATTTCTGGTAAGTGGCTGATGGCATCCAAGATGACGTTCCATTCATTTTCATCCAATTATCAAATTTGGTTCACTCACCATTTCAGCCAAAATTAACCTTTCTGCATTACGAAGAGTAAATTTCATCCATACCCTGCCTCAACAATTCGATGAAGCTCGCTTAGATAGCTGACAAAAAACAATATTCAACAGCGATTAAACTCAAAAATCCCCGCACCTGTTGAAGATTCGAGGATTTTGAAAGTAGCCCGTACGGGGCTATCAACATATCAATAAATTCAATGGTTTCAGTGGATTCAAAAGTAATGGGGGCCAATTATGCAAGGAATCGAACTTGAAGACGTCAACCACATCACAGCACGTACAACCTTATTATTGGCAGCTTTTCCCGCGGCATAAACAATCAACGACAGAAGACTGAGGACGATTAACGTGTGCTCCCCTATAAAGGTCAACAAAACCGCGGCATTCACAATGAGCAGCCCAAAGCGGTGCCAAACAAATTTTTCAGGCAACAGCCAGCGGATGAAACCATATCCTAGAAGGGCTAGGGTCAATCTCACAAAAGTTTCGTAGCTCTCAAACAGCATCAAAACCGGAGATTAATTGAAAACCGACTCAACAGAATCTTTCGATTCCAAATCCTTAAGTATGTGAATCATATTTCGTGTTAGCTGCTGGATTCTATAGCTATCAACTCCATAAATTCCGTCCTCATGACACCAATTGGTAGAACCAACATTGATTACAATGCCAGACGAATCTGTGCGCTGAAAAGCAACCCAGGCTCCATTTGAATTTGGCAAGCGAGAAGCTATATCGAAACCGAAAAGTTCATAACGATGAAATCCAAAATCATTGATCAAAGTGGGGAGACTTGTCTCAGCAGAGAATTCCAATTTCGCACCATCGTATTCATCTGAAGGCAGCGATAAAATATCCAATGGTGCAATATTTATTCCATCAAAAATGAGCGAAGAAGTAGTCAATATTTTAAAACCATCCCACCCTAAGTCTTCCTTTTTGCCAT
>Ga0209223_10005176_pt1 | contig 11611 bp, 11 predicted proteins | sample COG_06_FD_184750 | JGI IMG/M metagenome (GOLD analysis project Ga0209223, IMG submission 184750) | Pelagic Microbial community sample from North Sea - COGITO 998_met_06 (SPAdes) (version 2) | ecosystem: Environmental > Aquatic > Marine > Neritic zone/Coastal water | place: Helgoland, sampling...
CGTGATCTACGTACTTTTCCGTTGTCTTTTGGTGTAACTGTTAGGATTCCACCTTGTAGTAAGTTCTCTTGAACTCTGTTGAAGACACTCCATAAATCGTTACCCGCATCTTCCGCTCTACGAACTTGTAACATTTGATTTATGTCAATCATTTTATCTTCACCCCAACGATAATCCGCCACTCTTTGTGCGAAATCATATTGTTGTGTACCAGTAAGTTCTTTACTCATCATACTTTGTACTCTACCAACAACCATCGGAATCTTTTCAGTTGTTTGGGTGACGATATTTAAGATATCTTCTTTTTTAAACCCTTTGTGCATAACTCTGAAAGAATCAAAAGTTTTGTCTGCGATAACCAATCCGTTAGAACAAACTAATCTGAACAAACCAACGTGAAATCTAAAAGATGAAGATCCATCGTGAGAGTTAGTAAGAAGAATCTCTGGGTGTGTGTCACCCATTTCTTTTGAAAGGTTACTATGACTTTCGTTTCTAAAACGAATCATATGTTTTTTGTAAGGTGCAGAAGACTCATAACCTTTTCTAGTTTTGGTTTGTACCGCTTGTGTCGGTTCCCAACCTTGTTCCCCCAAAATGTCCATCACCTCCGTTGTGGGGATAAATCTGTAAATGTGTGATAGATGTTTAGATGGCTTTTGTGTTAAAGCCGAAGGACAATTTTGTCCTATTTCATTTAAATTTAAGTAATCCATAATTATTATTTTTTTGATATATACAAATATAAGGATCATTTTTCGATATAACAAACATTTTATTGTTTTTTTTTAATATTTATTGAATATATTTATAATTGATGAAAAAGTTAGGTAAAATAGAGAAAAAAGTATTTACGTATTTAAATAGACATGTCCCTAGTGTCGCTAATAAACAAACCGCACTTAAAATTTTAAAGAGTGACTTTGGGTTTACACCAGAAGAAGTGTTACACTTATATACTTTATGGTATTATTCTCAAGAACAAGATTTAGAGGAGTTTGAATATGATGAAGAGGGTATATTAATAAAATTTATAAATACCTTATCTTCATTTGATCAAGAGGGTATAGATAAATTTGTTGATGACTTGTATGATAGTGGTATGTTAGATAAGTTATTGGGTCCTGATTTTAATGCGAATTGTGGTGGATGGAATTCTACTGTACCATGTATAAGTTTTAAGAAAGATGGAATACAATTAGAATTAGATAGAGAAACTTGGGAGAAATATTTTTCTGGTTTATCTGACGATGATTTATGGATATATTACAAGTCCTATAGTTCTTATGGTGGCGATTATGAAGATGTCGATATTGATGAATTTCATTATGTATATACTAATGATGAAACTATTGAACATTTAAAAACCTTAGCTATTATGTCGGGTAAAGATAATTGGCCAGGTAAAGATGGAAAAGTGAAAGATGGTGAGGTACAAGACTTTTTGAGTGGTGTTTTACCTGTTGAAAATTATAATATGATTGTTGATAATTTCTTAAGTGAATTTTCTATCGGACTCACAAGGTCTAGAGAAGCTGCAGTAAGATACTGTTATGAAGACCAAATTACTTATAATGTAAATACCACCAGATGTGAAACAAGTGATTATTGTATTTTTATACATTATGAAGATTTAAAAACTATGATAGTGGGTGAAAATTTAATAAGCTTGAACGATTTAAAAGGTCATGAAGTGGTAAATCAAGATGTCTACATATCTGATTGTTGGTATGATACATGGATAGATGATGAAGGGCATGACGATTGTGTTAATGAATTAAATAGAAATTTAGATAGTACGATAGAAAAAATAGGTGAAGATGTAGATTTAGAAGAACTATTTAGACAAAGGTCCGAAATGATAAATATGTTAGAGAAAGCGGGATTTGTTGTAGTCACAAAAAGTAGTACTGGTGTTTATTATAAATCGAAAGACGGTAAAATTAACTTACATACTGATCATATAAACTATAAAGATAAAAAAATTAAATTTACTTACGAAGGTAAAAAGCATATCATACCTATAGAAGAATTTCCTAACTGGATATATGGAACACCCTTAGATTTAAATGAGAGTGTTAGAATTAATAAAAAATTATTAAAAGAACAAACTGAAGATATAAATAAAATATCTATATTTGATTTTGATGGTACTCTAATGAGAACACCAGATTCAACAGAAGGCAAAAAACAATGGGAAGAATTTTATGGTGAAGAATATCCACATAAGGGATGGTGGGGTAAACCAGAATCTTTAGATGACGCAGTGTTTGATATTCAACCAATAGATTCTACGGTATCTGATTATAAAAAAGAAATTAAAACCCCAAATACCTTTGTTATTATGTTAACAGGTAGATTACCACACCAATCATCACAAGTGGAAGAACTTTTGGCGTTACATAACATCTATTTTAAGGAGTATCACTATAAAAGTGATGGTGATACATTAACAAGTAAATTAAACACCATTAAATCACTTCTAAATCGATTTCCACAGGTTAAGGAGATCGAGATGTGGGAAGATAGAGAAGCCCATGTTATTGCTTTTGAGGAATGGGGAAAAGAAAATGGTGTAAATATTAAAGTTAACTATATAACAGATGATGTTGTTCCTTTAAATGAATCTACTGAATCTATGGATTCCTATTATGAAAAAGTATCTAAATTACTTAAACCACCATTTATTCTTAATTTAGAAAAAATGGGTTTTGATGTTTATAGTGAAGTTGAGAAGGTATTATCTCATTACTTTGATGAAAGAGTATACCTTCACGATAGTTCTGCAACACTATCCGATGGAGAAATAATTGATCCTGAAGAGTATTGGCTCACAAATAAAGAAGGGGTAACAGTTTACGAAGAAGATGGGGTTTCGGATTGGTGGTGTATAAAAAAATATGATGATGATGGTATTCAAATTTATTATGAAGATTCTTATATGGGTGTTTCAGATAAAAAGAAACCTTTTAACGAATCTGTAGAAGATAAACTATACGATAAAATGGTAGGAATGTTAAAAAAACCACCTTATGGGGATTTCCTTTTAAAGATGGGGTTAGATAAAGATAGTATGAAACAAGTGTTTAAAAAAATGTTCGGTAATCACGTTAATATAAGGATTGTTGATACATCAGAGATTGCAAGAAGTATAATTGAGGAAGGTTTTGAAGATTATTATATATATGTGAAAGATGGTAATAGAAATTTAATATATTATGAGAAGGGTTTCGTTGATAAAAGTAAAAAACCAGATTGGCAATTGTTCGACAACAGTGTAGATAAAAAATATAGAGACAGTGATGGTAGGAAAAGAATTGTAATTGATATCTTAGGAAAAACAGAACTTGTATACGATACTGACTTAGATAACTGGGAAGAGGCACCAATATCAATTAAAAAAGATAAATTTTTTACTGAATCAGAAGATAAATTTCATAAGTACCACACAAAACTATCTAACTTTGTCAAACCACCTTACTTTAAAAATTTAAATTATTTAGGTGTAGATTTTAAAGACTGGAAACCTGTACTATCTATGATATTCGATAGAGATATTAAACTAGATGGTGTCACTCAAGATAGAAATGATATAATAGACTCACTTACTGGTAAAATAATATATTCTGAAACTGACTTTGGACCAGAGGGAGGACAGACTTTTGCTAATTATATAACAGGCAAATACGGAGATACACTTCCTTAACTACGTTAATTTTTAGGTGAGGGTAAATGTTTTTCATCTAAATATGTTTCATAAATAAAGTTTGTAACGTTTTCTTCGTCACAATAATACATATTCCAAGAATCTACACTAAATCTATTATTAAAATAATTATCATCTTCTTCATATGTGTCCTCATAATTAAGTTCTTCGTCCCTTAAGTATTTTTCATAACACCACTCAAAATAATCACTATCAATTATTTCTCTATAAGAATCTACCTCATCTCCCTCAAGTTTAAAATTTACGGTTAATATTTTATCAACATCACAAACAATATCAAAAATTTCTTCAATTACATAATCCATAACATATTTTCGAAATAAATATACTAAAACATAATAATGCGCAACTTTAATTTATTTTTTTTTGCAATATCTATCATATGTTTGGTTCCTCTACTCTTACCATCCCAAAAAACTATACATGCATCTGCAACATTCGACATCTCTTCATTTCTTTTATATCCCGCACTTTTACCAAACACATCCCACATCGCTGGATATTTTTCTAATTCGTAGTGGTTTTCAGTTGCGTATCTTTCCCCTAATCTATCCGCACCACTCGCAGTACCAGAAATAATTGTTATGTCTTTTTGGTTCCTTAAAATAGAATTTAACTTATCTCTAAGTTTATAGTAACTATTAAATGTCCTACTACCCGCAACAATTACCTTCATTTTCCCTTTTTATCTTTGTCCGAAATAATTAAAAGATTTTTATATTTTACATGTGACATAACAACTTCTCTTAAAGAAGGGATGTCACTCCATATAATACTATGTTCAGATTCGGGGTTATAATCACCTTCAACACCATATGTGAATATTGTATTAGGTTCTAATGTTAAATAACCATGTGCGTAATCCTTACCAATATAAAGTGGTTTGGAGTCTTTATTTATAGTATAGAATTCTAACTTTTCCGTTTTTAAATTATATAGTATATCTAAAACTTTACCTTGTATAACTTTAACTGTTTTTTCTTGTGGTGGATCTGTTTGGTAATGTAATCCTCTGAATGTATATTTTTCAGTATTAGTGACTACGTTTACTTGATTGCATTCTTTTGAATCAAATATTATAAAATCTCCTCTTCTATCTGTATATTCTCTAATCATTCTTTAGTGTTTGTAAATCAATTAATTTGTCTAAGTATTGTTTTGCTTTCTTTAAATCCTCAATACCATTTTTATCTTTCCACCTAGTAACATATTTAACAATGTTACCCTCAAAAAAATCTAAGTTATGAGAATGCGCATAGTCCCACATTTCTATACCTTTATTGTAATGATTAGGGTGTACAACCCTTTCTTTAGAATTACCCATATTTTTTTATTACAATAATATGGATTTTTTTCAATTATGTCAAATTTAATATGAAATAAAAATATAAAAGTGTTCGTCTTCGAAACCAAACTGATCACTTGTCACATCTTCAGAATTAATAATTACTGTTCCGTCAATAAAATCATCTACTCCGTAAAATTCAATCGCTGCATTTATGATAGTTTCATCTTCTTCATTAAGATATATTATACCTTCATTTAACGCTTCGTCTATGTAGATTTCACTATCCAAAACATAACCCATTGGGTATTCTTCCATTTCCTGAAAAACAAGTTCTGTTCTTTTTTCGATATAAAGTTCCTTAAACTTTTTGTCATCGGTATACCATTGATAGTCTTCGTAATAACTTTCTAACTCATCATCTACTTCGTACACCTTTGTTTCAATATCATCTATCTCAGTAAGTAGTTCTTCACGTATTGATTCATATTCATTCAATCTATCATTTAATTCTGATACTTCTTCTTCATACATAGAATAATACTCTTCTTCATCGTCACCATAATCTACAGTGTCAGTTAGTTTTTCAATTTCCATACTTAGAAAATGAATCTCTTTGTTCAATTTGTTTACTTTATGAGATAATATTTGTTTTTCTTTTTTTAATTCTTCAATGTCCGCAATATACTCTTCTACATAATATTTTAAATCTTCATATTCTTCATCTAAATGTATTTGTTCTATCATCGCCTCTTTTGTGGCTAACTTTAAAGATTCTTTTTTGCTTAAGTAATTACCCCATTCTTCTTTCGCAGATTCCTCCGCATTATACATTGCAACTCTATCGTTTAATTCTATAAAAGGTTCTAAAAAGTCAGATTCAAAATAATCGTAACCCCCATCCCTTAAATTTCTTCTTATTTTATTATATGCTATATCATACACATTAGAAGCTAATAAGACTTTAACAGTGTCGACATTTGAGATATTTCTACGAGATACTTCAATGTTAACAATAGGTTGGTATACATTACTATTAGAGTTATTCGAAAAAGATTTAAAAACAAAAGGTGTGAGGTTAAAATAATCACCAGCTGCTCTCTGAAATATACTTAAGGACTCTTCTGAAGGTATAACCCATTGAGAATCTTTAACCCCATCAAAATCACCATTTGGTTGATAATTAAACTTATATAGGATTGCAATCTTTGCGGATTCTTCTAAAGATAAACCAATTTTACTTTCTATAAAATTTGAAACCTTAAGGACATCTTCTCCTTTGATGTTGTTTTTAAATAATAGTTTAAATATTTTTACATATGCATTTGTAATAGAGTAGTCCGTACCACTTGAATCTTCACTCAATATGTTTTTAAATTTAATCATAACATATATTTAATATCGTAAATAGATATTTTATTTTGTTGGGTTTCTATTATTTCATTTTCATCATACACTAATTCATTTTTATCGTCTCTAACACTTTCGTACTCAGTATCTTTAACCCATAAAAAGTATTTTTTTTCTTCGTTTTGACTATGAAAGGAACTAATCGGACTGTCTATATATTCATCTAAATCCTCATAATCCAATTTTTGGAATGAGATAAACCTCGTTGTATAAATTGGTAAGTCATATTTAATATATTCTTTCGGTACAATAGTTCTCCCATCACAATTCCCACAATCTACTTCACCTGAACCACCACAATAATCACAATCTACATCGCCACTACCACCACAACCGTAACAAGTTACTAAGTCTCCGTCATCATCTTCTACCTCACCAATTCCCTCACATTCACCACATTCTTCTATACCATCTGATTCACAATAATCACAGTCCTCATATCCATAACCCGAACAATCATCACATTCTTCATTCTCTTCTTCATCGTATGCTTCAACCTCATCACCAGTAAAATGTATAAATGAATAATAAATATCTTTACTACCATACATTTCTTCTGTTTTAGGATCACCAACAAATGGGTTTATCAAATAAAATAACGCAACTTGATTTATTATATCACTATCACTAATACCTAATTTAGTATTCATAAAATCTTCTATCTTTCGATATACATATTCCTTACGATATTGTTTAGTATCACTATGTCTAATATAATCTTTTAGTTTTATGGGTAATTCAGGATGAGATTTTAATATTAAAGATAAAATTTTTCTATTGACGGTTGTGTTCAAAAAGTCAGTTTTTGAATTAACATTGACTTCAGACATTTCATTTAATATGTTTGTGAATTTAATCATATATCTTCTTAACCTTAACTGTTAAATCACCATTACCTTTTATTACCCTATGGTAAACACCTTTAGGTATAAATGTTCTTTCTGTTAATGGTATTGGTAGTTCATCGTCTAATTGAATCATCCAATCAGTGTCACCAACACTCTCAACAATCCTATCTTCTCTGTCTCTGTGCCACACCAATTCCATATCATCTGTATCATCATAGAATGTTCTAATATTATATCCTTCTTCTACGTATTCATCGAATGGGTGATTATTTTCTTCTTCCCATTTTTGTAGTGACTCCATATCAAAGTCACCTATTTCTGAATCGTAACCACACTTATGACACAAAAAAGGGTTTGTATCATCTTTTTCAATATCCCAACTCCAACTACAATTCTGACATCTCATTTTGTTACTATTTTCGGTTCATAAAGAAGTCAAATACTTGATCAATGTTAACCTTCGCTTCAGTTATATGATCATCCGCCCAATCGTGACCATCCGCTAATGTTGAATCTACCCAGTGTGGATTAAATTCATTTAACATAATATCAATTTGTCTTCTCATTTGTTTAAGGTTACTGAAGAACATATAATTTTTAGTATTTCTCTCTCCTTCATGTAACATTGTATTAAGTTCACTCTGTATCCTTTGTCTTATATCAAACCTATCTACAGATAGTTCATTATCTACATCATCAGGAATTCCATCAGCATCTATGTCAGAAACACCAACACCATAAAAATCATAATTTTTTACGGGTTCACCACTATCATCTATATACCCATCCATATCATAATCACAATGATCAGAATATGTACAATGTTTAGCATCTTCTACATCTTTATCACCATCACCATCTACATCGGGTGGGTAAACACCTTTTAATTTAGGTATACCCATTTCATTAGAATGTTTTAAAAAGTCTAACGCCAACTCTTCGTCACCTCTTTCCATTGCTTCTGATGCCGCACTATTATAAGTGGATTTATATAATTCTTTTAAAATTGTTTTTCTTAATTTACTCATATCTTTTTTTTTACCACCATGTTCCACCACCAGATAAACCTAATTTCTTTGCGTATCTTGGTAATCTACAAGACCAATATCCTGCCTTACATTTATCGTTATGTCTACCCTTAGAACAACCATGTCTAGCGTTATACGCTTTCTTTCTATCTGGTTGAGTTAGTTTTGCCTTTAAACCACCACTACCAAATCTAATTTGTTTTACCCCTGATGGATTTGATTTTGTTTTCTTATTACATCCACTCACATATACTTTATACGCTTTACCACCAGATGAACTTCTCTGTGGTGAACTAGTTTTAACTGTCTTTCCTCTGAATTTTGCTTCAGTTAATATTTCATTATTTTCCATCGGTATATCCAACCACACTTCTTTACCCTCAAATATTACTTTCTTCCCAATATCAGTTTTAATTAGTTCTTCATCCATAAAAGATAAATCAACCTCACCTTTATTATAAAGTTCTCTAACTTCATTAATTAGATTAAAATATGATTCACTACCATATCTGTAAACATTCTCCACTAAGGGTATTTGGTTATTCAAATGATATCTTAAACCTTCACTAACTATAGTTCTGTTTTCAGTGATAACCATTCTGTTAATGTTTAATGATTCATTCTTTTTAGATTTTCTTTTAGAAGATTTTCTTTTTCTTGGTTTGTAGTTTTTTACTTTGATTGGACTAGGGGATTGTCCTTTACCTGATTTACCATCATTCTTTTCTTTATCTCTTTTACGTCTACAAGCCGAATCTTTAGCTTTTTGTGACATATTTGATGCTACACTCTTAGCCCTACATACAGGATAACCACCTTTGTCAGAATCACTTCTACCACAAGTAGGGTGTCCACCACCTTTCTTTTTTCTACAAATGTTTACCCAAGGACCTTGTGGTTGTTTACCCCCTTTTTTCTTTTTTTTTGTGCCGAACCATACTGCTAAATCCTCATGTATTTTTATATCGTGAAACGCTTCTAAATCTTGTGACATTTCTGGTGAATAAGATTCATTTTTTTTACCACTACAATATTTACCACTACATTTTTTAGTACCATCTAAACCTTTTATTTTACCTTTACAAACTTGTACTGCATAACCATTAGCGTAAGCGGATGGGTAAACATCGAACTTCGCCTTTGCAGCACTTTTACCTCTCGCACATAATGTAGTACTCTTTTTCTTTTTTTTAGATTTTTTTCTCTTTTTTCTACCTTCAGTTAAATCCTCACCCGTTTCAGGATCTTCATTATGTCTTCTTTGACTAGACGGCATAATACTTAAACCTTTTTTATTTAATAGTTTTTCTAACACTACTGGTATAACTGATGATATCGCCCCTAACCCAACGACACCAACTATTTTTAATAAGTCTTTTGATTGTTCCTTTAAGAATTTAATATCTTCAGGTGAAACATTTTTTCTATCCCTAACATATCTCTTTAAAATTTGTGCAGCTTCACCAGTTTCTCTACCTTCTCTTTTCGCAACCTCAATAAAGTTACCCCACTTATCTTTTATATTACCAAAGAATTCATTTACTTCTTTTGGTTCTTCTTTTGCAAATAAACCTGTGGACTTACCATCAAACCTCATTTCCATTAAAGGTTCTTTACCATAAAACCCATTAAAGTAGGCTTGTGTTGCTTCGTCTCTAGTTTTATATATGTTACTATCCTGAGAATAAGGATACCAGCTATCGATATCTTCATTATAATCTAACCTACCAATAAACCACTTTGTTTCTTCATTTTCACCATACGGATCATCCATACATTTTTTCCAAGGTGTACACATTACCATAACTTCAGTAAACTCCCTTAATAGTTTTTTGTATTGACTCCCACTTAATTTTATTTTCATATTTTTTCTTTTAATCTATTCTATAAATATAATACCATTCACCATCATACTCTTCTTCAAATTCTTCCCCATCATACGAACCTAGACTAGCACCTCTATCTTCATTTTCTGCTAAGAATTCTTCTAATCCATCGTTATCAAAAGTACAAAAATAATTAACTGCATCTTCTAAACTATAACCCAAATTATCAATAAAATAATCTACTCCCTGTTCATTTACTTCATCAATAGTATTATCTTTATAGGTTTCTAATAGTTCTTCTCTTGCGGTGTCATATAAACTATCTAATTCACTTTCTATATCTTCTTTTACTGATTCTTTATCTGAAATTTCATATTCTAAATCTTCTATTCTTTCTTCAATCTCCTCCATTTCATCCCCATCTTCTTCTTCATCTAAATCAAGTAATTCAACCTCTAAATCATCCCTTTCTGATTCCATTTCTTCAATTTCGGACTCTAATTCACTTATTTTTTCTTCGAAAGAATTTTTATCATCATATCCCGCTTCGTCAATGACATCATCTTCATCCATATTTTCCACCCTATGTTCTGCCTCTTCTTCTGCAAATTGTTCAACATTATAATCATCCAATTCAATGAAATCATCCAACCAATACCTATCAATGTAATCTATACCCCCTTGATTTTCCACATAATCCTCAAAATATTCTCTCATAGCGTCTTGAGCCTCACTGTCATCACCAATTGCATATATAGTATCATCGTTAATATTTCTATAAGACTCTAAACCATAATGTGAGGAGTGTTCTTCTTCCAATAATATAGGTGGGATATTAAAGTGTAAGGATAACGCCATTACTTTATCATCAATATCTTCAATGGTACCCATATCAGATAAATCTTCATCGGACATATCATCAAAGTCCTCTACCTCCATACCATAATACTTCTGATAAAGATGTATAATCTCTAATTTGGTATCTAACTTTTCAATATCTAAATCTTTAGTAAGAAAATCCCAAATTTCTGCAACTTCATCACTAATACCCCTTTTGTCCATAATTTTTACAATCTTCTTATGGAAAGGTAGTACTTTACGTTCTTCTGTAATTAATTTTAATAATTTCATAATTAATAATCTTGTATCATTATATAATAATAAATATTGTCTTTTCCTTTAAAATCATCATAATCACCATAAGATGTTAAATCTCCTATTTCAATATTATCTACATCATAATCATGAAATTCTTCCCAATCAAATGACAACCAACTTGGTAAACTTTTACCTTCTATTTTAAAATAGTTGTCTTTTTTTGAGATGTACCCCCACTCAAATAAATAATCAACAAGGTCATGCTCCAACCTTTCATATGTATAATCATAAATTATTTCCCTAACAGTTTCTCTACCATCATCTGCAATGTCTGTCATTTTCATTTGGTATGGTGCACCAGCAGCACTCGCAGGTAATTCACCCCACGC
>Ga0209223_10005183_pt1 | contig 11604 bp, 20 predicted proteins | sample COG_06_FD_184750 | JGI IMG/M metagenome (GOLD analysis project Ga0209223, IMG submission 184750) | Pelagic Microbial community sample from North Sea - COGITO 998_met_06 (SPAdes) (version 2) | ecosystem: Environmental > Aquatic > Marine > Neritic zone/Coastal water | place: Helgoland, sampling...
GCAGAAAGTTTAAAAAAGATGATAAAATTACTAATGAACGACTTTAGAGACGGTGCGGACATTGTCTTTGATATTGCTTACGAAGCATTAAGAAATAAAACAGATGAGCAAGATTTTATAGAATTTAATAATATTATATATTTATACAATTAGTATATCTATAATTAAAAAAACTATGCTAGAAAAAATTTGCACAGACTTAGAAACCTCCAAGAAACTTAAAGAACTAGGCTTTAATGACTCAGAGAGTGAATTTGTCTACTGGAAAGGTAAACCTAAATATTATCATAATCTACCATTTTATGAAGTAGATAAAATACAAGATTTAATTAGTTGCTTCACATTTGAGCAGATAGTAAACGAATTACCGCAAATGATAGAGATTAATAATAATATATATCATTTAATGATTTCTAAGAATAGTATTTATTACTTTAGTCACTCAAGATTAGAAATATTTATGAATTATCAAGAAAGCAATTTATCTATATCAGCAGCTAAACTTTGGATAAAATTAAAAGAAGATAAAATAATTACTTGACAATAAACAAACAAAAAAAATGGCAAAAATAATAATGGCGGTATTAATCAAGAAAGACGGAAAAACTGGTCAAGTTGTATTAAATGACCATCAAAGAACCACTTTGTTAGATGTAATTAACCAAATTTGCAATGGTGAAATAAAAGTCGTAGAAAACCAAGATTTAATAATTAAATAACCAAAAATAACTATGGCAACTAAATCAGAATCAAGAAGAATTGAGCAAGCCTTTATATTTATACAGTTATATTTATTGGTAAAATATGAAGCAATAACAGATTTTGAGCATAAAAAAGAAGAGATAAAAAGTTGCATTAAAAATATATTAGACGAGTCGGATTATAAAAAGCTACATAAACTAAATAACAGGATAGCCAAATTAAATGAAGACTCTGGGATTAAAGATTTATTAAAAACTGGTATAGATGGGCATAAATTCATACTATTAATATATTTCTTAACTCTTGAGATAATAGAGAACAGCAAAACAATATTACCTAAAGAATTAGAGCCTTTATTTAATGACTTTTTAGAGATAGAGTATTATAATAAAAGCGAAGGAGATAGAATGAGTTTAAGAAAATCTGCTATTAAACAGGCTTCTAAAATGTTTAAGAGATTGCAAGAGTTAGGGTATTATAAATAAATATTAGTTATTGACTTTAATTATTATACTCATATAATTAGATCTGTATACAACTTAATTACTTAATTATGACAAATAAAAAAATAAAAACCTATAAATTAGGTAGTGGTAGTGGATCAATAACACTTATGGAAAGTGGTCAGATAAAATATTCTAATAACAAGGCATGTAATGATCTAATATCAATTCTAGAACTAAATAATAAAAACTCAAAACGAAGCTTTAAATATTCAAAAATACCAGAATTAAAAGATTTTAATGAAAAAATACAATTTTTTAATGAAATACCACTTAGTAAAGAAGAGTATTACAAATCTGATATATGGGGTTTAGCTAATAATATTATTCAAGAATTACAAAAAGTATTTAATGACTGATTAGAAGTAGAATATTATAATAAAAGCGAAGGAGATAGAATGAGCTTAAGAAAATCAGCTATTAAACAAGCTTCCAAAATGTTTAAGAGGTTACAAGAGTTAGGACATTATAAATAGCAACATAAAGGAATATGAAAACATATATAAATATAGTACCCGCCCCAACAAAATATATAGAATACTATTGCAATACTGGGTGGCGTGTAATTAGTTATGTAAATACATTAGGCTCTTTTTTGGTTGAAAGGGAATTTGAGAAACTTTTAACCAAGGACGAGAGACGCAGAATAGAATTTTTAGCTTATATATACAGTAGTTTTGACGAATTACCTAATACTCAATGCTTTGCGTCTAATGAAGCTCAAAAATATAATTGTGATAAAGAGGATTATATAAAGCAATTTTCTTATAAAATTGGCGATAAGATTTCTATAGAAAGTGTAGAGGAGTGGATTAGTAATCAAAAACTTAAATGAAAATATAATGATAAAAACATATGTAAATATAGAGTTATATATGGAATCAGGAGCATTTGATAAACATCAAGAAATAACTCCCAAAGAATTACTTAAAATACTACTAGGAGATAAAAAGTTTGATATAGTGGAAGTAAAAACACTTAGATATGGTAAATCTGTATCAGGACAATCAAATCACGACACTTTTACACTAAAAGAATCACAAAGGTGGTAACTCAAGAAACTATTGACAAATTAGTATTACCAAACCGCATAGCCTCAACTCGTCTATTATTAAAGCACGACCTTAAGAAATTTATTAAAGTATTCCACTTCCACCTAACTAAGCAACAATTTATATTTAAACCTTTTCACGATGAGATAATAAAGGAACTACAAGACTTAGTTTTTGGTAACCAAAAGAAACAGCATTTAATGATTAATTTACCACCTAGATATGGTAAATCAATTATATGTCAATACTTAGCCGCTTGGGGGTATGCAATAAATAAAAATTGCAATAATATATATACATCATACTCAGATACATTAGTACTAACCTTTTCAAATAAAATTAAATCAATAATAGAAAGCGATTTATTTAAACAATTGTTTAATAGATACATATCTAAATCAGAATCAGGCAAAAGAAACTGGTCTATTGTTGATGGTGGTAATTTTTATGCTTGCTCTATGGGGGGTAGCGTGACAGGTTTTGGAGCTGGGGTTACGAGTGTTGAGTTTGGTGGGTTCGAGTTTATTGATGATTCTATAAAGCCAGAAGATGCCAAGAGTGATATAATGAGAAAGAAAGCTATTTCTTACATGGTAGAAACTCTAATGAGTAGATTAAACAACCCAAAAAAAACGCCAATAATTATAATTGCTCAAAGATTGCATATGGACGACCCTTGCGGATATATTATTGAAAATTTTGCAGATCAATTTAAGGTTGTTAGAATTCCAGCTATAAACGAAGAAACTAAGGAAGTTATATGGGAGGAGAAAATGGACTATAAAGATTTACTAAAAATCAAAACTTTAAATCCTTTTTACTTTTATTCACAATATCAACAGCAACCAATAATCGCAGGGGGTACGATATTAAAAAAAGACTGGTTTAAATATTATGAAGAATTACCAGAGTTTTATAAAATATATCAATCGTGGGATACAGCTTTTAAATCTGGAGAAAGTAATGATTATTCAGTAGGGACAACTTGGGGAATTAAAAAGACTCAATTTGGAGAAGAGTATTATTTAGTAAATATGTTTAGAGATAAGTTGGAATATCCTCAATTAAAAGCTAAGATAATTGAATTAAATAATAAATACAAGCCTAATGAAATATTGATTGAAGATAAGGCATCAGGTCAATCAATTCTTCAAGAGCTTAGGCAATCAGGATTAAACAAGCTAAAAGCAATCAAGGTCGATAAAGATAAAGAATCTAGGGTTCATTCAATAACGGCTTTATTTGAGTCTGGATCAGTATATTTTGATAAAAAGGCTAATTACTTAAATGATTTAATAGGAGAGTTAATAAGTTTTCCTAGTGGCAAGCATGACGATACGGTTGACTCAATAAGTCAATTCTTAAATTATATGAATAAACCGAGATCATCAATATATATAGGGGGGGTTAAAATAAGTTAGTTATTGCATTTAATATTATTAATAATACCCTTTATAATATATAAAAATAAAATTCAATAAAATAATGAAAATATTTAAAAACTTTTTACCAAAAGAAAAAAAAAGCTTTAATCTGGGTAAGACTTTTTTCGTGGGGGCGGGTAATAGTTTTTCTTTTATTGGTCAATCTAGTAATCAATCTCAAGAATTTATAAACTATTATAATCAAAATTGTCCAGTATTTACAGGAGTACAATTAATCAGGGACACTATAGCTAGCATAACGCCAGTAGTATTTGATAGCAAAAAAAATGAGTTTGTAGATCATGAAATAATAAAACTATTAAACAAGCCTAATCCATTTATTAACTATCAGTTATTTATTGAGGAGTTAGTAACCAATTATATAGTATCTGGTAACTTTTACATGAATATCATAGGAACTACAAAACCTAATCGACTAGACTCTTTTAAACCTTACGATATAAATATATTAGAAAACCAGAGAGATGGATATGCAAGTGAATATCTACATACCTCAACCAACGGCAACGAGTCTTATTTTAGAAACGAAACATTCCAAAAAGAAAATAGAGCTAGATTTTTAGCTAAGAACGGCAATGAGTTGGTTCATTTTAAGAAGTACAATATAATAAATACTTTATATGGGTCATCTCAATTATCATCTTGCGAGTTGGAAATAGGTCAATATATGCAAGCTAGTATCCATAATTATTGCTTGTTAAAAAACCAAGCTACGCCAAGCGGAATAATTAGTTTTAAAGGTGATGCATCTTATTTAAGTGAAGATCAGATGGAAGGAATGCAAGACATGGTAAATAAACGCTTAAAAGGAGCTAATAATGCAGGAAGTCCCTTAGTATTAACAGGAGATTTCCAATGGCAACAACTTTCTGAGTCTGTTAAAGATATGAATTTTGAAAATCTTAAAAAAGATACTGAGAAATCTATAAGTAAAGTTTTAAAAATTCCATTACCTCTAATTAGTGAAGATGCGTCAACTTTCAATAATTATGAGCAAGCTCAACTACAGTTTTATTATGGAACTATATTACCATTAACTAGAAATATATTTAAATTTTTAACTGATACGGTTTTAAAAAAATATCCTAAATCTGAAAATTTATCTTTAGCATTTGATCCATCATCAATAAAAGCTTTAAACGAAAAGCAAACCAAAGAAGCTGTAGAGCTAAGTGCGAGTGGGGTATTGACTATAAATGAGATTAGAACTAAATTAGGTTATGAGTCTTTGCCTATTGGTGGCGATACGATATATCAACCGCTTAACTTAGTGCCAGTTGGTCAAGATGGGTTTACAAGCGACAACAGGGAATCACCCTCTAAAAGTTTGGTTAAGACTATGACTAAAATTACTAATCCTAAGGGAGAGCCTTTTTATAGTGCTAAAGAGATTTTGAAAGCGGTTAATGAAATAGAAAATGAGTAAATTAGATATAGTAAGCAGTAATTTTTCCACAAGTATTAACAAAAAGATCAAGAATGGAGAAATAATACCAGTTACCGAACTTCAAACTATAGCTCCAATAGACTTATACCCAGTTTTCATAACTAAGAAAGAGCTAGAATCTTTACGCAACAATTCTTTTTTTAACGAAAAAGGCGAACTATCTATAGGATACAAAATTTATGAAACAGAATATGAGAGAAATTAAGGAATTAATTAACTTGAAAAGGCATTATTTGATGGATCTAGAATACAGATTATCAAAACTTAGGTGGTTATTGTGTAATGTACCCTTATCTAATAATCTTATGCACTTATTAAAAGAAATATTGATGGTTGAATTAGATTTGTGTAAAAACTTTATATCAGAAGAAAAAAGATTACAAAAATTAAACAAAATTTATGACAACTCTTAATTTATCTCAACAATCGGCTAAAACCCTAGATATTGAAAAAAGAAAATTAGAAGCTAAATTACTTCCTGATGTTAAGAGAATATTTAGGAACATATCTATTGATGCTAGGAACTTATATAAAGCAACTGGAAATTTGCCAAGTAGAGAATTAGCAAGTAATTATAATAGCGATTTCACAAAAGAGATAAGGGATATATACAGGACTACAATTAAAAAGTTTGGATTTCAAATTAGGAAAGATGTTGAGAAAAAACATGGGTTATTTTTTGATGCAGAATATAAATCTGAATTATTAGGCTTGGAATTAAAACAATCAATATCAGTTGTAGATGAAAATATAAACGATAAACTAGATAGCATCAATAATGAATTTGCTTTAGCAGCCACTTTATTTATAGCTAATCAGAGCGAGCAACAAACGGAGTTTATAGAAGATACTAACGGCAAAATGATAGAAACTGCTTTATTAGTTGGTAGCTTATTATATGAAGAAGATTTACAAAAAATAAGACGTGAGGGAGGTAATGATAATCTATTTATTAAAAATAAAAAAACAATTATAGCTAATAATATTAAGAAAAACTTAGATAGTAAAATTGACGGTAGATCAGAATTAATAGTTAATCAAAATGTAGGTGATGCGGAATCTTGGGGCAGACAAAAAGAAGCGGAGTTGTTAAATCAATCTCAATTAGTTAGCACTAGAGAGGAAATTATAAAAGTAAGTAAAACTTGGTCAACAATACTAGACTCGTCAACTAGAACGGATCATGCTATTGCTGATGGTCAAGTGGTAGATGATGTTGACGGTTTTTTTTTGGTTGGTGGAGAACAAGGTAAGCGACCTAGAGACGATTCTTTTTCTATGAAGAATAAAGCTAATTGCCGTTGCGTGGCTATTTACTCAGTTTGATAAGTATTTTTTAAACTAATTAAGTCGCAATCTTCAATAGAGATTTTACCAGTTAAAAATATAATTAAGAGGTCTTTATGTAATGAGTTCCACGCTCTATTAGGTATTCCAGACACTTTCCATCTATAGGAAGTAGTACTAGAATCTTTATATCCAGCACTTTTTGCAAAATCATTAACATTTCTATATCCTAAGTAAGATTCATATTTACTTATTACATATTGTAAAAATTCAAAACTTCCAGAAAAAGATATATTCAGATTTTTATCTATATTCATTTATTGATTGTTTTTTTTCTATATTGACAAGCGGCTTGATGTTGGTTATAAGAGTAATATAAGATTAATTTATAATCAAGTAATTAATTAATTATCCTAGCGTGAAATTAGAGATCAAACATTATAATTGTAGTTTAGAAATTAAAGCCGTTGAAGACAGCGAAGATAAGAAATTCGGATTCTTTGAAGGTTATGCCTCAACTTTTTCTAATATAGATAAAACTGATGATATTATCAATAAAGGAGCTTTTGCAGAATCAATAGTAGGCAATAAACCTAGCAATATTAAAATGTTTTGGAATCACTCTTCTAATTATTTAATAGGATCTTACACGGAGTTAAAAGAAGACGATAGAGGGCTTTTTGTAAAGGGCAGAATTAATTTGGGTACTCAAAAAGGTAAAGAGGCTTACGAGTTATTAAAAGCTGGCGACTTAGATAAGATGTCAATTGGGTTCAGAATAAAAGAGGCTAGTTATGATACTGAATCAGAAGTTAGAACTATTTTAAAATTAGATCTATTTGAAATATCCTTAGTTCCAATTCCTGCTAACGATTTAGCAGAGGTTATGGATGTCAAATCATTAGATGAAGTAAAAACAATAAAAGATATAGAGGCTGTATTAAAGTCTAAAGGATTTTCTATCAACGGGAGTAAAACTATTATTTCCAAGATAAAAGAAATTACTATTCAGCGAGATGTTGAAGAGTCAAAAAAGCAGCGTGATGCTGAGACTACTAAAAATCTCATTAAAGAGATGCAAAAATTAACAAAATCAATAATCAATTCAAATAAATAAATATGACTGATAATACTAATCCTCAAGAAGTTAATGAGGCATTGTCCGCACTCCGTAAAGCACACGAAGAAGGCAACCAAGCTGTAATCAAAAAAACTAATGATTTTTTAGATAAGCAAGAAGCTAAAAACCAAGAGCTAGTAACTTCTATTAAAAAAAATGAAGCTGCTCAAGAAGAATTGGAAAATACTATTAAATCTTTAGAAGCAGAATTGAAAGCTCCTAATATTTCTGGCGATTCTAAGAAAGCTAAGCAAGAAGAGTTTAAAGCTTTTGAGTCTTTTGTCTGTAAAGGTAAAAATGATTTAAGTGACTTAGAAAGGAAATATCTTAGAACTGATATTAACGATCAAGGTGGATACTTAGTCCCTATTACTCAAGAGTCTGAAATGATTAAAAAAATTACTGAAATTTCAGCGATTAGATCTGTAGCAAAAGTTAGAACTATGCCCTCTAAACTAATGAGAATGCCTGTTAGATCAGCTCTTATTGCTTCTAGCTGGGTTGGTGAAGGTCAAACTAATGCAATTTCTCAATCTGTTTATGGTAGAGAAGAGTTAGTCGCTAAAAAACTTTCAGTAACGGCTGTAATTTCGTCAGAAGAGTTGCAAGATGCCTCTGTTAATATGATTTCAGAGATTAATTTTGATGTTGCGGAAGAGTTTGGAAGAGCGGAAGGTTCTGAATTTGTTAATGGTGCTGGCGTAAATACTCCTGAAGGATTTATGGTTAATTCTAACGTACCAGAGATTAATAGTGGTCTTGCTGGTGCTATTCAATTTGATAACTTCGCTTCTTTAGCTGGTGAATTAAAAACTGGATATAGACCTATCTATGGATTTAATAGAAAGACTTTAGCAGCTATCCGTAACTTAAAAGACGGTTCAGGTGCTTATATTTGGAGGTCTGGTAACTTAGGAGCTGGTCTACCAAACAGTATAGCAGGAACTTCTTATATCGAAATTCCAGATATGGCTAATATTGGTGCTAATGCTTATCCTGTTATTTATGGTGACTTTAATATGGGTTACTTAATTGGCGATAGACTTGGTTTTACAGTAATCAGAGACGATATAACTTTAGCTCAAGAAGATAAAGTTAAATTTACTTTCAAAAAAAGATTAGACGGACAAGTAGTCCTTCCAGAAGCTTTTGTTAAGTTAAAAGTATCTGTATAATCCTTTGAGGGGGGTGGTTACTCCCCTCTTTAATTACTTAATTTAAAATAAAATGGCAAACATAGATTTAAAAAACGATATTAAAAATTTAAATGGACTTACTCCAGCTGTAATTAATACAGACACTACTACCAACGGAATAGAAATTGATACCTTAGGTTTTGAGTCTGTTACTTTCTTCATTAGATCAAGCTCTTATACTGACGGAACTTATACTCCATTAGTTGAAGATACTGACACTAGTGGATCAGGAGAGGTAGCTGTAGTCGATGATTTTTTAATCGGAACAGAAGCTAGTGCGGCTCTAAGTGCGGCTGGTATTTCAAAAATTGGTTATGTTGGTAAGAAGAGGTATGTTAGACTTAACATAGTTTCATCTGCTACAACAACTGGTTCAACTCTAGATGTTGTTGTTGTGTTAGGATCTCCTAGACACGCAATAGTAGCTTAAATAATAAAAGAGGTGGGTTTCATTACTCACCTCAATTTAAATAACATATATGTTAATTAAAGTATTAAAAACAATCACAGCGGCAACGGATCAGTCAGGATGCAAAACAAAAGAATATAAAAAAGATTCTATTGAAGATATCTACAATGAATTAGCGGAAGTATTTATTGCAGAAGGTTGGGGAGAAAGCGTTATAGAAGAAAAAAGCATAGAAGATATTGAAAACAAAGTTATTAAAGAAGAAGAAATTGAAGATAAATCTATTAAAGAAGAAGAAATTGAAAAGAAAGTTATTAAAGAAGATAAAATTGATAATAAAAGTTTTTTACAAAAGACTAAAAATTCTTTACAAAAGACTAAAAATTCTTTACAAAAGAATAAAAATTTTTTTAATAAAAAAAAGAAACATAAAAAATAATATATAATGTCTTTTGACGGAGAATCAGGTAATTCACCTTTATATACAGATATAGACAATTCAGCTTATACTATAGCAGTTGGGCAATCAAATACCTCAATACTAGACTTAGAAGGATTAGTGTTGTTAAAAATATCTATACCATCAAATTTGACTGGTGATTATTTAACTTTTAAAGTGGATTCTGATTTAACTAGATCAAATTTAAAGCAATATATAAATTCTGATGGAACAATCGTTAAAGTAACGGTGCTATTAGATAGCGTAATGGGCATAACGCCTCAAGATTTTGCAGGAGTTAGATTTTTACAAATAGTTAGCAACACTCCGCAAACTGGATCAGATGCAATTTTTAATCTCACAGTAAGAAGGGTATAATTTAACTTAATTGATATCTAATAAATAAATACAATAAATTTAAAATGATATACATTAAAGAGGAAATTATAAAAGCTAGTAACTACATATTAATAAATGATGCCACATCTTTTCCAGTTACTTTACAAGAAGCAAAAGACTATTTAAAAATAAGTGGTTCAGATCAAGATGCAGAAATTAATCAACTAATAGCAACGGCAACTGATATAGGAGAAAAAATTACAGGTAGAGATTTTTTAAATAAAACTTACAAAGGTTTTTTAGATTACTTTCCTTGCGGCTATACAGGTATAGAAATTAGAAAAAGTAAACTGCAATCAATAACTTCTATTAAATATTTAAAAAGCAAAGTATTGACTACCCTAGATTCATCTAATTATTACACAACTCAAAGTAACGATTATTCATCTATATTTTTAAATGATGGATTTACTTACCCAGAAACAGACATAAGAAACCAAGTCGTAGAAATTGTTTTTACTGCTGGTTACGGAGATACTTCGGCAGATATACCAGAAACACTAAAAAAAGCTATACTAACTAACATTGCTTATCTATTTGAGAATAAAGGAGATTGTGATGGTTGCGGTAGTAATGAGGTATCAAGAAAAATATATCAAGCTTATATTATATCAAGTTTACTTTTTAGGGTTTTATGAATTGTAAAAAAATAACTAAACAAGCTAATAAAATTTGTATAAAAGATTTAAATAAGAAAATTAAAATACAGATATCCTCTTTTGTAGATAGTAACACTCCAAATCAAGAAGGCGGAGTAAGTTTTTCTGATGTACTAGATACTTGGGCTATGGTTAAAACTTTTAAAACTCCAGATTTACAAGATGGAGTAAATGTATCTAATTCTATTACTCATCAATTTATAATTAGATATACTAATATAAATTTAGCTAGAGAAATATTTATTGAATATAAATCTAAAAAATTCCGCATTGATTCAGTAGAAAATATTGACGAAGAAGATAAGTATTATAGATTAACATCTTCTGAAAGAGGGGATCAGTCTAAAAATGCTAATTTGAGATGATAAAAGTTAATGAGGGCAAAGATAATAAAAAAGTAATAAATGCTTTTATGAAGTTGCCAGCAGAAACGGAGCGACAAATGAGGAGAGGTATGTATATTAGCGGTAAAATGCTAACAAGCGACCTAAAAAAGAACATCACTAAAAGAGGTCGATCTGGTAAAGTGTATCAGATTTATAGGGGGTTAGGTGGTAGGCTATTAAAAAAACCTAGAAGACATCAAGCGTCCACGCCTTCAGAATTGCCAGCGGTAATAAGTGGTGATTATAGGGCTTCAATTGGATTTAAGGTTTTAGGTTCTTCAAAAATGGAGTTTGGTTCTGGGGGAAATAATAAGGCTAGAAATTATTCTGATTACTTAGAAGACAGAAATCAACCACTAGGAAAAACAGTTACAAAATTAGGTAGCCAAGTAAATGCAAATATTTACAAAGAGATTAATAATGGTATGAAGAAGTTTAATATTAATGTAAAAAAGATATGAGAGGGCAAGAGATTGTAGATAGATTAAAACAAGTTTTACCATTATATACTGATGACTTTTCTTCAATAGTTAGTATAAATTCTTTATCTAGGTCTGGAT